>Ga0114951_10002975_pt1 | contig 18252 bp, 8 predicted proteins | sample AM7aDNAmetaG_FD_88677 | JGI IMG/M metagenome (GOLD analysis project Ga0114951, IMG submission 88677) | Freshwater microbial communities from Finland to study Microbial Dark Matter (Phase II) - AM7a DNA metaG | ecosystem: Environmental > Aquatic > Freshwater > Lake | place: Finland: Lake Alinen...
TATGTTATTACTTGCTGTACCTATGCTACCACTAGCACCAGTCATCGTAAGTGTTGGTGTGGAATTTCCACCAACTGTGATATTAGAAGAAGAATCCCATTGTACTATGTTATTACTTGCTGTTCCTGTTATATATCCAGACCCTCCGTATATATATGATTGTCTATTTACATTACCAAATTCAAAATATGAATTATTCCATTTAAGTATGTCATATGTCGCATCACTTATTGAACCGGTTGTGCCTTTTATGATAGTGAATTTACTTGAATCACCAAATGTAACACCGGTTGCACCCCAATTTACATATGCAGTTGAACCTAAACCTATTGAACCGGTTACACCTTGTATAATACTAAATTTACTTGAATCACCAAATGTAACACCGGTTGCACCCCAATTTACAAATGTTGCATCAGTTGAACCTATTATACCATTAGATGTTCTAATTTTAAGTAATGAATTATTAATCTGTAAATATGAATTGGCCGATCCAACACCGCTAAAATCTACACTATTATTGTACCAAGAAAATGAATCACTAAATAGTTCAATTGATTTAGGCATTTTTTGTACATTTAATAGTGGATCATTTAATGTATTATCATTACCTGCTTCTATTCGTATATCTTTTGTATATGACTTTATTTTAAATTTATTTGTGAATTTATTAGATGGTGTGCTAATTCTTTCATGATCATATAACCCCATAAATATAAATTCAGAAATATCAACAGCTTGAGCAGTTGAACCCATATTTGTAATATTTCTGTCATCTATTGAAGTTGCTCCAACTGAACCAATCATTAGACCATTAGTTCCAACTTTTGTTATTGCTTTTTGAATTATTGAAAATTTAGGAACTTGTGAAATATCCTCTTCAAGTCCGGTCATTCCTAAATATGATGATGACCATGTTGGATCGCCAATAAATATATTATTCTTATGAGCATTTGCTGGTATAAAATAATTTATAGTTGAATTATCGTTTGCACTAGGAGTTGCTTTTGGTGATAAATTTGGTTCAGATGTTTGTTCATGTATTTCCCAATTTATTGATGAATTACGACCATCGGGTCCAGTTGGTCCAGTTAAATCAATTGAAGTAAGTCCCCATACATTATCATATGTATATACTTCACCATTATCTAATAAAATTTGATCACCTGTTAATAAAGGAGATCCGTCAATATTAGTCGTAACACCATTTGTAGTAGTACCTGTTTGCCATTTACTTCCACGTACGCCGTGTGAACCTTGAATACCTTGAATACCTGTTGGTCCTTGAATTCCTGGAGGGCCTCCACCCGCAAGAACAATTTGGTCAAAATTTTGATTAATTTTATCAAATGCTTCACTTAAAGAATTAGATGGGTTAATATCCTTTATAATTATTGACATATTATTTATTTTTTTTCAATGATTAAAGATAATGATAATGATGTATTATCTTCACTTTTTATTTTATATATCAATTTTAAATTAAGGTCAGATGATGTAGACTGACTTGTTGTAAAATTAGATGTTACATAATATCCATTAGTTTTTTTATCAGAATTGGATAAATTCAATTCTAAAAATGGAATTGTATTAACTTGTTTTGCCCATGTTTTTTCCCATAATATAACTTGTTTAATATAATATTTTGCAATTATATTTTTTGCAATATATAATCTTACTTTATTAATAATATCATCTTCTAATAACGTGTTATCTTTATTAATATATGGTAAAAAACCAGAAACTATTCCATCATTAATTAAAAAATCAATTAATATATTTTCAATATCAATATCTAGTATTTTATCACTTGATGAAGATAAATCAATTGTATTAAGAGTTATTCTATTAGATGATATTGAATCTATTTGAATTGTGTTTGCTGTTGATATTTCTTTTGAACCAAAAAATGATTTGTTATTTTTCATTTCAGCAATTCCATCAATACTTATAGATTTTGTTGGAGATGTAAATTTTGTGTAATAATTATTATCCCAATTAGATGAAAAAATATTATAATTAATTTTATCAATAGCAGATTCACCAATTAATGGATATGATTTTTCAATGATATTTTCATATAATAAAGTTGTTGAATTTTCAGGATTAACTTTATGTACATATAAATTATCAATTGTATTAATACTATTATCAGATATTAAAGTATTACAATATGATAAACTTAATTCATTTTTAATAATGTCAGTATCAATAAATTTTAACACATTATTAAATTTAGGATTATATGAACCTCTATATCTATTTATAGGAAACACTTCTGTTGTATTTAATGGTGTTATTTCATACCCGATTACAGACTCAGATGATTGTATATTTGTAGGTCTATTTTTTATAGATTCTGCTTTTGTATAATTTGATCCAAATGTATAATCTGGCTCAATCAATTCAATACAATATGTGTTTTTATTATTAATAGAATCCAAAATTCCATCTGTAAAATATTTTACATTTATGTTATTATTTATATTATTTGATATTGATTTTATTGAGATAGATTTTAATATTTGATCATATATGTTAAATCCACCAAGTATATAAACTGGTATATTATTATTAACTTTATATACTTCAACATCATTAAATGATAGATTAGCTAATGAATGTTTTGTTTTTATTTTAGTCTCGACCTCATTATTATTAGTTATTTCTAATGTTTTACATGAATAAATAGCATACTGTTCATATGTGCCATTAATATTAGTTTTATACACGGTTAACATTATATCATCACACATAAATGTGTTTTCAGTTATTTTTGATATATTAATAAATTCAAATATAGGGTTTAAACTATCAATAATATATGCTTTAGTTAAGATATTATTTAAGTTACCTTTTGCATTAAAGGTTATATCATTTACAAACGATACATTAGATTCTTCATTATTTGCACCATATACTATATAACCATCACCTGATTTTTCAAATGATTGAATGAATCCCTGAATTTGAGTATTTGCAATTTTTATTTGGTTATTTTCAATTTCTAATTTATGTGTTAATGTATACAAATGTGTTCTATCAATAAATCCAGTATTATTAACATATGAAAACAAAGAATCATATATAGGTGCACTAATAACACATGTTACCGTTTTAAATTGTGTATTTTTATAAATATTTATTTTAGTTCCAGCTGCACAATTAATAAGAACTGCTGAAAATTTATAACCATTATATTTATTAGATGGATTGAATATTAATGGGTTTTCATTATTTCTATCTTTTATAATGATTTTAACACCTCTTAATAAAGTTTCAGCATGATTAGTACTAGTACCTTTTCCAAATTCACTATACATAAAAGTTCTAGTTATACCAGTTGACCCTATAGTTTCTTTTGTAAAATATTCTAAAAAATAATCAGATGTCGCACCTATTATTCCTGTTGCACCTTCTAATGATCCTATGTTTATTGGTTCATTAAAATAAGAAAATGCGTTTTCTTTTTCATCAAATGAAAAATATGGTGGATATGATTGTAAGTAATACCATTCATGTGTGAAGAATTTAGGATTACTACTATTTTCTAAAAATGATGGTGAAAAATTACAAAAACCAAAACTTTGATCTGTGTTTAATCTATATGGATTTTCTCTAACATCTGTACATTCGTCGTCATAAACCCATTTATTTATAAACGGTACAACTCTTGAATCCAATGATAATTCAGATATATAATTTTCTTTTAATCTATCATATTCATTTATAATAGTTTCATTGGTACCATTAAAATTATCAATATAGCCAGCTAATTTTGAAAATCCACCAATAACATTAAACTTAGCAGTTGCACCAAATAATGAATTTAATAAATTATTAGTACCAATGTTATCATTAGTTAAACCATCAATTGAACCTGTTATCTCTATTAATGTTGAACCTGATACAAAGCTAGAATCTGGTGATGAATTATAAAAATCTAAAAGTTTAGATGTTGAAGAATCAGCATCTTTATTATATTCTGTATTATGAAAATCAAAATCTAAATCTTTTATTGGATATATTGATAAAAATCCAGAAGAATTTTTACCAGATTTATATAAAGGAATAGTTTTTAACGATGAAAATATTATATCATAATTTGTATTTGTAATGTCAATAATGTAATATTTATCATAATCTAAAAATCCAATTATATCTGTTCCGTTGTATATAGGTTTATCTAAATATAATGAATACTTATTTGTTACTGAATATCCATTAGTTATTTTTATAAATAAATCTTCACCATTTGTAAATTCATTAATATCTGATTTATTTATAATTATTCTAGATTTTGGATTTACATTTCCCCCATTTAATTTACTTTCAAATTTTTTACCTTCATATATAAGTGAAGATATTTCAACAGGAGACGGCTTATATGTATATAAATTACTTAATTCATATAATTCTCCATGTAATTCCATCGTTGTGAATGGAAATATAGGAGCAGTACTAAATAATGAATACTTATAATCATTAAAAAATTCAGAAGAATTTCTACAAAATACGATAATTTCATTTTCTATACTTATTGATTTAAACATAAAGTTTTCATCAATATTTTTATGTATATAATTAATTGCATTTGATATTGCAATAGCTATATCTTTAGTATTACCATTGATGCTAAATGATAATCCTTTATTTGTTTGTTTTATTAAACTATCTGTTGCTTTAATTGTTAATAAATCTATACTACTATCTAATATATTTTGATCTTGATTGAAAATTCTAATTTCATCTCCAATATATGGAATATCAATTACATTAAATGAAAAACTACTATAACCTGTTACATCTGTAATATTACCTTTAATATAAATATGTGGGTCTGATAGTCCAGAAAATTTAGATAAATCAATATTTGTATTTTTTAAACGTATAGTATTATCAGCCCAATCGTTTGTTTGATTAACAGAGAAAAACTCACCTGATATTGATTTTACATAAGGTATGCATAATGATGTAACATTATCAAATGTTACATTAGTTGATTTATCAGTATATAAAAGTATACCATCTTTATTGTTTTGAACAAAAGATGATACACTATTTTTATAACCATTTATGTTATATTCAGGATATGGCACTTGATTATTAAACATTGAGTCATTGTATAATGCATCTCCGTCTAATGACCATTTGCTTAATTCTGCTTCACTTACATATAGACCAAAATATCTACTAAAAGTATATTCAGTTTGGTCGTTATCATCAAATAAAAATTCTAAATTTAAAATATTAGGATGTACAATACCATTTTTATAAAAACCATTTGTTATGTAATCATCTTTTTCAATTACCGTTTTATCTAAAATTGTATAATCATTAAATATATCAAATCCTTTTTTACAAAAACCACCTTCATCATATGAAATACCATTCCAGTATGTATTTGTATTTGGTTCAAATGATACATATAAAGATGCATCAGGAAATAATGAATCATTTGCATGCTTTCTTATATACGACCCAATAGCAGATTTATTAGTAAGATCAAATGTTTTAATTATTTTTGCATTTTTAAAATTACTGTTAAATAATGATTCATTATTAATTTGATCATTACATGGACCATCTAATTTAAAGATACAAAAATAATCAGGAATATTTGCAGGTTCAATCCAAAGAGGAGAAAAAATACTATATTCTTCTTTATATAATGTTGATATTTTCGGTTCCATTCCCATACAATACATAAAATCATATTGCTGATTAAATTCAGTTTTTACTGAATCAGTTGTATATGCTTCATATATTTTATATGATATGGATTTAGGGATTTTTCCACCTTGATTCCAAAAATTAAATAAGTTAAATGAATATGTGCCACCAGTAACCTCATATTTTTTATAAATAGATTTACTTAGTAAGTTATCGGCATCAATTGACTCAAGATATACTTTATTATTAGAATCAGCAATAATTTTAATATTTGTAGTTAATCTAGGATTTGTTCTTAATAATGAAAATGAAGATTTTTTTAATATCTGAGATTTCTTTAATATCTGAGTCATTTGATATGATTTATTTTATCCATCTACATTATTTAGATGTAGATGGACTTGTATATTTTATTGTTTTTGTTAATGTATCAATTGCATTTGCAAATGTTCGTGTTGGAATTTCAGATGATGTTATTGAATTTGAATAATATCTAGAAGTCACTGTAATATCAAATGAAAATCTATCAGAATCAATAGGATTACTGTAAATATCTATTCCTATTCGTTTTGTGTATGATAAATTAGTAGATGTTGTTGCTAATTGATCACCACCAACTTTACCTATACCTGTATCTCCATCACCAAAATAATCAGTCATTCGATATTGATATATGAAAGGTATTGTTATTGCATTATTATATCCAAACTTCACGGTTTTATATGATAAAGAATCTGAACCATTTACAACTAAATCAGAATGTGAATTAGGATTTAAAAATAAATATGAGCCGCATGATTTAGGTCCAATTAGATATTTATCATTACTGTTAAATCCAAGTCTACCATTATATGATGTTGACCCAATTGTATATGAGTTTAATATATTTTGTTGTATACTACTTGTAGAAATTGCAGGCATTGCAATTCTATTATATATGCTTGCAACTGCAAGTGGATCAGATGTACCGTATGTACTAATTGCTGGGTGATTTTTATGAAGATATAAATAATTAGGTTGGTCTAATAATATTGATTCATTAAATGTTTTATCCGAACCTGTTATCCCACACCATATAAATCCAGCAGTTCCACCAGAATATGTATTATATAATGATAATGCAGATGCACCTGTCATAACACTATATTCATTAGCAATTGTACCAGTTCCACCAGTTCCACTAGTATATAATTCCAATGTACCTTCAAATGAAGTATATCTACTATTTATAAATTGACTTTGTACTTGACCAGATTGTTCAGGTGTTTGTCTTATAAATTTATATGATGTTATATCAGATGAACTTGGATTTGATAAACCAATAGGTACTAAATCATATTTTCTACGATTATTATAATCCTCGTTAGTAGAGATAAAACCAGTCCCTCTTATGGATGAATTGCATAATGCAATTGATGAACCCCATATTCTTGAATATAATTCTAAATCACTTGCTGCATCGTTTACAATTTTAATAAAGTACTGATTTGTTAAAATAGTACCTTTTGGATTTATTATAGATGCAACTTTATCTTTATAATTACCAGCAAAAATGTTTATATTTGTATTATTTTCAACTTTATATTCATTACCATTTTCATCAATAATAGATACAGATAATTTACCCTTAGCATTTGTTATTAATGTTTTGATATTATTTAATTCATTTTCAATAGATACCAATTTATCATATAATGAAATTACATTATTTTCAGGTGTTAAAAACCCTGATGCAACATCAACTGTAGATGTAGTGTAAAATTTACCATTTTGTATAACTGTAGACGCTGCAACCTTATCAAGATTTAATGAAACTAATTCTGAATTCATTTCAATTTTAACAGATTCTTTTCTTGATTGTTCAATAATTGAATTTGCATCAGGTAATGATTCATATTCCGCTGGAAAATCTACTCTAATAATTGATGTCCAATCTGATTCTATTGCTGTTAATGGCCAGCCTGCTTCAGATATAGATTTTATTCTAAATTCAATACCTTCACCTTCTTGAATAGAAAGATCTAATTGATTAATATTTATAGTTTCTGCACTTTCAACATTTTCAGTTATCCAATAAGCATTTCCTGTTACAGAATCTATTGCTCTATCTCGTATAGGTGTTAAGTAATTTATCCATGGAGAAAATGTACCTCTTAATGTTGTGCCATCATTATCTTTAAATTCCATTTGGACTGGTTTATTAGCACTACCATCTTTCTTTACATATCTATATTGTATTTTAAACTGAATTACTTCTTGTAAATTTGTTCTACTTGAAGTTTTAGGTTCAGGGAATGGAAAGAATCCTCTTAATCTATATTTTTGTGTAAGATTATCTACTGAATTGTTTGCAGAAATCGTATTAATATCAGAAATAATAGAAGCATATAATGTTGATTGTGAAGATCTATCAGCAATATATTTTTTTAAGTTATTTTGATCTATTAATAAAATACCATCAGATGTATATTTAGTTGTTTGTATTTTATTTCTCATATCTGCAATAGTTTTATCTAATGCTGCAATTTGAGATTGAACTTTTATTTTATCAGAATTTAATTCAATGATTTTTTGAATACTATTATTAGTAGTTAAATGATCGTTAATAGGAACAACTTTAAAATTAGTTGGTTCTAATGTTGGCTTATTTGGTATTATTCCGTATATGGATGGAATTGTTTTATCTTTAACTGATGCATATAAATATGAACCAAAATCAACTACTTCATTTTGATAATATGTTGCTAAACTTGTTTTACCTATTCTTGATGTTGAGTCAGCAATTTCTAAATCATTGGTATATATTCCAACACCAGGACTCCAATTTGCTGCTTCTAATTTAGAATCAGGATCTATAGCTTTTATAAAAATTACACAATACTCGTTAAATCCAATATTAACTTGTGCAGTTGTTTTAATTAAATTTTCATTATAATATGATAATGAAGAACCAATTGCTATTACATCAAACCCCTCTATTAATTCAACTGAAACACTATTATCATCTGTAAAGATTTCTAAAATTTTATAACGTGTATTAGTTCCTAAAATTAAAAAATCACCTTTTTTAAGATGTTCAGTTTTTTCAGTTTCTTTATTAACATCATTAAACATTAATGTAGAAAGATTTAATTTTAATGCTTTCTTTGTAGTTGTTATATTATTAACAGTTTCATTATAAGTAGTATATGACACCATTGACACCATGAATTTACCATTATATTGTAAATTTCTAGGAGGCATATCAATAACAGATTTATCTAAAAAATATGTTATGTTATTGTCAATACAAATTTTGCTAAAGTTAATAAATGATATATCAGATTTTGATTTGAAATTCTTTTTCCAAATACTTTCTTTAGCAGGTGTATCTAATTTTAAAATATATCTAGCAACATCAAGTGTTTCTGTTTCAGCTTTAATTTCATTAGATAAATCAAATGTCACATAAAGCAATGGGTTTAAAAAACTTTCAAAAAACCAATTTTCTTTTGTTGCAAAAGTGGTTGGAGATTTTAATGTTTTAATATCATCTGCTTCAGCTTTAAAACTACGAATTAATAAATTTCTAAATGAACCATCTGATAATTGAACAGCAGTATTACTTGCATTAACATTAGATAAACTATTAATATTATTTTCTAATCTTGTTAATTGTTGTTTTAATCCACCAAAAGAAGGAACTTGGACTGATTGAATTATACCGCCGCCGCCTATTACATCAATACTAACTGAATCCTCAGAAGAATTCATTACATCAGAAAGTTTAGCTAAAATTTGATAACTATTACTTTGTATTTTTGTAAGTTCACCTAAAAGAGATGTTAAAGAATATTTTGTTTCACTCATTGCTTATCTTATTATATCTATATTAAAATTGTATGTGTTTTCATCTATACACATTATTTCTATTATTGGTTTATTTGAAAATAAATCATTTGTTGAAAGTGTACAAATTTGTTTTTTGAAAACACCTTCTTTAAATATATTATTATAATCTGTATTGATGATTATACTATATATATCAGTTATGATTGGTTTATCAAAAACTAATTTTAAAATTTGACCAGTTTTCCATTTATCAAGATCTTCAATGTTAATTATTAAATCACATATAAGATTATCATTAGAAGTTATACTTTTATGTTTATAGTAATTAGTAAATGGGTCTAATATAATAACATTATTCCATGTACCATTATAGGTACCATTATTTAATCCAAAATTTAAAATGCCATTTTCATTTTTACATATTGCAAAACTATCAACATATTGTCTATTTGCATTTAATTTTACTTTCCCAGGAACTGATTTATCAATAAAAATGCCAAAATCAGATTCAAACACGTCAGTGTTATATGTTAAATTTGTTGAAATTTTACCATTTATAATAGAACTAATATCTTTATTTATATTTGATATTAAATCAAAAATAACAGTCGGAGATGCTAATGCAATTTTTGCATTTTGTACAACTGCTTCTAAATTATTTAATTTTGTATTTATATATGATAATTCTTGTTGTGAAAAATAGAAATTTTCTAATACTTTTAATCTATCTTTTATATTAATTACATCAAGTTCTGTTGTCATAAACATGTCACCAGATTTTTGTAATTGATTTGTTGCATCAATGAATAAATCCATTGAGATAGTATTATAATCATTAATGATAGTTTCTACTCCAGCATTACCAATACTTGCATCAAATTTTATATCCAATTTTAAACTATATGAATTACCATTTAATTTTGTTATTGAATTAGGTTTATTTTTCTTATATTTTTTAAGATATGAAATATTACCAGCAGTTGTAAAATCATCTAAAATTAAAATACCAAATAAATTTGTTGCTTTTGTGTCAGGTGATGATACATCATAAGAGTCATAATATACTAATGCTGCATTAAATTCAAAATCTTCAGCTGCAGATGTACTATTAAATTCTCCTAAATGTGTAAGATTTGCATTTATTATTTGTGCATAATCATTTTCATTAAAATTTAAAATTGCACCATCCATTTGAGAAATTAATACAGATTTACTGTTTACCGTATTTTCTATATTATTTACATTTCCAAATGTAGAATTTGTTTTATATTGTTTGCCATATATGCTATCATAAAATGCATATGTAGATAATGCACTTGGGTGAATTGTATTTGCATCTCGACCTGTAATAAAATCATTACCATTTGACCAATATCTATTTGGACTCTAATTTACATCACTTAAAGTTTTCCACATAATAGTAGGTGTACTACCATGTATTGAAGGAATATTCATATATACTTCAGTATATGCATCACCCCCTTTTGAAACATTGTTTATTACATCAATATCTCCAATATATTTTACAACTTTTTTATAAGTGTTTGTGGCTGAATGTTCAGCATATAATGCAGGTGTACTAGTTTCATCAGTTGTTGTATTTCTAAATCTAATTGCATTAATTTGTGTTAACCATTTCCAGAAAATACGTTCAGATGTAGTTTGTAATTTGTTTGCATCATATAATGTAGCAGTATCATTTGTACCATTAAGTATTTCTTCTTCAAAGTTCAATACATAATTTTGAAATGATTCTGCTAACGAAATTTTAGGATCAATTGCATGCGTTATTGATGATGTACCGCTACCATAACTTGCCCCAATGCCTTCCCATACAATATAATTTTCATTATTAGCACCAGATGTACTAGGAGTTTCTATATTAGGCAAATCTAATAACACAAATTTAGAAAACACGAATCTTGAATTATCATCAGACCATGTTTTCTGTATATCCTTAACAGCGGATGAAAAACTATAAAATGTTCCACCTTGTACGCGAATGGGATTTATTAATGGAGTTGGCATTAAACTTATTTATTTTATTATAAAATTGTTGCGGAAGAAGAATGTTTCCAAGATGTACCACCTATACAATAACATGGAACATTTAAGTCGATATTATATACAATTGCACCAACTGGTCCACTTGTATTCTTTATTTGGGCAGTTGTCATTTTTGGCAATGTTACATATGTAATTGAACCGTTGCCTGCTAAATCTATTGTAGTTGCACCAAATAAAACATCTCCTCTTAATTTAACATCACCGGTGAATGTTGCACCAACTGCACTTATACCGCCATTAGCGATTGATAGATTTCCAAGATTAAGTGTAATACCTGCTGAACCTGCAATAGTTAATCCAGTTGTTGATATAGTTCCACCTTGTGAAACATTATTAAAACTATATGTAGATTGACTCAACACTGTTATGATATTATTAATAGCATTTTTACATATATTAAAATTATCATTAATTGTTAATCTAGAAGAAGAAATAGAGTCAGTTCCATTAAGTGGTGTGATTGTTATAGCCATTGTTGTTTTTTATTTTATATATCTTATGATAGTTAAACTTATATTACTTTTATAAATCCATTTTTTGTTATTGATTTTATATTACCATTAGAATCAGTTAATTCTAAACTTATTGTATATAAACCTTTTATAGTAAACATGTATGAAAAAAGTGGATTTTCATATCTAACATCTGTAAATATAGAATCATTTTCTTTGTGTAATACCCATACTGGTAATTTTTTACCTTTTATATTACAATTATCATAACAGAAATTAATAGTTGATAATAATTTTACTTCATCACTATATTGCAAAACTCTTATAGTATTCCAATCTATATTATTTATTATTGATCTACCATATAATGAACCAGCAAGTCCACCTGTATATGAAATATTAAAGACATCGGGATATGATGTTGTTTTTGCAATTGCTTGAATTTTTATATCAGTTATGGTAGAACCAACAAGACCAGATACTAAATTAAATGTAAAATCTTTTATACCATCATATTGTTGTGCAGTTGCACCATTTAATTCCGTACATAAATTTCCTAATGTAGTTGAACCAATTAAATATGAATTATTATTTATGATTAAATACGGATTTAAAACTAATGAGGTTGGACATTTCCATATTTCAAAGCTGCTTGGAATATCTCCCATGTAACCAAGATAATTTGTTATATAAGAAAATGGATCACAACTAATGCCAAACCCAGATATTGAATGTCTTTTATGAACATCATATTCTTTAGACATTGCTGTTATGTTTGGTATTAATGCAGTATGATCATTATTAAAAGTTGTATCATAATAATATATGAATTTGCTAATAAGTGAGTCAGTTGATAAATTAAGTGTATCTACCATCTGCATCATTTTTGTTTCAGTTGAACCAGTTAATCCAATAAAATTTAATGATGAAATAGCAGTACCATTATTTTCATTAATAATAATATTAGCAGTAGCACCAATTGTTGTTAAATCATATATTTTAAATTGTGTAATTTTTGTTCCCATTTGATCCCACCATAAATTGGTTGCATCTTCCCATTTGGCATCATTACCTATAAGATTCCAATTATAAGCATATCTATCAACTAACGGATTATCAATTTTATTAATCTGTGTTTTATAAAATTCAGCAGAATCTAATGAATTAAATGAAATGTTTCCTAAATCAAAATTTTCATTTTCATGAAAAGGTAATGACCATGTAGTCGTGTAATTATCCCATGTTAATTCAGTTGATATACTTTCATTTGAAATATCAGATTGGTGTTGATGTTTTTCAGAATCCCATTGAAATTCATCAGATGATTGACACGTCCATGCAATGAAATTTGCATTAGGCATAGTTACATCAAATGAATTTGTTCTTGATGATGACATGTTATTATATAAATCCCATACATAAAGTTCAACATTATATGTACCAATAAATGGTGCTTCTATTGTTAAATTTATTAATTTGTATATTTCATCTCTACCAGAATCCAAACTAAATCCATTAGGTCCAGTGACAATCCATTGCATTTCATGATATCCATAATAACCGATAGTGTTCCAATTATAATGACCTGATGTTGTTGCACCAACATATACTTGATTAAATGAAACTTCCGCTTTATCCCATGTTATATCAAATGTATCATTTTTCAATAAGATAGGACAACCTACTGGTACATTTGGGACGTCTGGAAGACTTGTAACTGGAATAGCTGAATTGTTAAAATAACCAACAACTGTGTTAATATATGTATCTATTGCCGCTCCAGTTGTCCCGAATGAACTACCTGGTGATACATCTATAAATGGAGAATCAATAGTGTCATTCGGAAATAACATTGAAGCTGTATTATTATCAGTTGCTTCTTCTATAAAAGTAAATGTAATATATCTTATATCAGAACGTTCTAATTGTACAATTCTAATAAATGTGTTGGAATTAATAACTTCAGGATATGACCAAAATCCATTAGCAGTGAATGGATTTAATGATTCATCATTTAAGTAGTTACATAGTATGTCAGCAACTTCAAAATTGGTATAATCAAATTTTCCATTATCTTGATTAATTTTAAATTCATATGAATTTGTAAAAATAGTTGGCGGACTAGACTCGTTAAAACTAAATGTAGCTGTAACCGTTTGATAATTAGTTGTAAATCTTATATGACTATCAATTGGAATTTTCCATGTATATAAGTATGTAAACCCACCTGCATTCAGATCTTTACCGATAGGAAATCCTAAAAGTCTAAATGGTCTTAGATCTTGTATAACTTTTTTATCAGGACTAAAACTAACTTTAGGATTTATACCTAAAGATATTTTATCAATTCTTGCTTGTTCTATTACAACATTTTGTTTATATTGTGCAAAGAAAACAGCTTCACCAATTATATCAACAATTTTTGTATTTATTGGTAAGAAATAATTTTGCAATTTTTTCTTAAGAGCATACATTTTTATAAGAACTTCTTCAGGACTAAACACGTAAAGTTCAGATGTTAATGGTAAACCATATTCATCATATTCACCATTTTCAACAGTAATGTCATAAGTTAAACTAAACTTATTACTTTTTTTGTAAATTTTTGAAGGTGTTAATGTTGATGTATTAAAATTTGGATTTTGTGAAAATAAATCTTCTATATTTATTTGTTTATAATAGCCATATCTAGGAGTGCCTATTTCTATATTTTTCCAGTATTCTTTTACTTTAACATTTTGATACCCATAAAATTTAAGAATATTAATCAATGCTCTATATGATCCAATGTATGGGTATATATTGGAATATTCTAAAAGTAATTCTTTACGTTTGGTATTTATTATAGACCAATCAATATCATCTTCTAAAATATCTGTATTACTAAAAATTTTTGTATCTTCTGGTAAAATTTCACAACCAAGATTTATTAACATATCACGAAGACGTTCATCTTCTGATTCACCTTCTCCGTAAATTTCAATTTCAGCGAAGATATGATCATTTGAATCTTTTAAATATAAAATTGATGTATATGATAAATCAGCAATAGGTAAAAACCCTATATTTATATTTAATACTTTAGATTGAACATCTGATTCATTTACAATTTTAATATCATTGACACCTAATGTAGTTGAAATATTACTCAATGAAAAATCATTAGAATATAATTTAACTAAAGTCTGATCATCCGTTATGTTGTATGTAAAAATTTCAGGAACAGGTTTTAAAACATCAAAGTATGCAGTATAAGTTACACCAATTGGAAAATTAAGAACTTCTATATTATTACATTCAACAGTTTCTCCTATGTATAAGATATAACTTTCTACTAAATCGACTGAGATTGTATGCATGTCACATCTACCAATCCACTTATCTGAATCAGTATCATATTGAAAATTAGCATAATCTCCAGTTTTGTTATAAAATTTAAGATGTTTATATGTGCTCATTTTTTAAAAATTTCGTCTATTATCATTTTTATCAATTGTAAAATTCCAATAATTTTGTACTCGTTTTATTGAATCTATCATACCTATTAATATAGGATCAACTTTATCTAAAAAACCTTTAATACCTGGGACCATATAAATTCTTGGTGATAGCCATTTATCTATTAAGCCATTAGATTTGTAATCATATCCCATATTAATACGAGATTCTTTTGCATATCTAATTTTACTATATAATGAATCTATTGGCATTATAAATTATTTTTTTTAATGTTCATTTTTCTGATTGCACTTGTTTCTTTAATAACGTCTTTAACAGAAATATTTATTGATGACATTTTATCGGTATAAATTCCATCTTCTATATAATTGCCATATCTATCATTCCAATCACCTCTAATTACAGGTACTTCGTTTAACCCAATAATTATATCACCAAAATCATCTAATCCTAAATTTGGATCTTCACCAGGACTTAAAATTGTTGTATTTGTTTTTGATGTTTGTGCACCAGTTAATCCATCTACATATATAGTAGTTTTTGAATATGAACCATTTGTAATTGCAGTTTCGTTTTCTTCCGATAAAAAAGTAACATTAACAGAATCAATACCTGGAATTGCTTCTATTATTGCAATTAAATCTGATTTTGGAATTCTATCTCTACGTTTAATTTGTAGAAAATATTCTGTCATTTTTGTTGTTATATCATTATAAATTTGAACAGCATCATATGTATCAAATGTTCTAATGAATATATTTAAAATATATTTTTTTATAATAGGGTCTACTATTGCAACTTCAGTTCCCATTATTTGTGAACCCGTATTGTTAATATATTTTATTATTGCTTCTTTTTCAAAATCACTTAATTTAAAGTTACTTATGTTTGTTGTAAAGTAATCAACATTTACATCTAAACGAGAATTAATATCGGGCAATAAAAACAAGTAAACTACATTATCGTCATTAATATATTCATCATTCCATAATGTGTATGCATCTACATAAGAATAATTAAATCTTGATAATAATTTAATATAATTATCAGGATTTGCTAATACAAAAGATCTTGACATGTGTGGTGCTATAAGTTTTGTCAATTCTAGAGATTCTGAATTTGCTCCTAATAATAAAGGTTTATCCATTTCAGTTATAATAGCTTTATTCAAATCAACTTCTTCTCCTATATTTGTATAACCTGCATCTAGCCATTTCCAATTTATATTAGAAGAATTAGAAATTATATTACCAGAAACACCACTTGTTTTTACATATTGAACTGTTATAGTTGAGCCTTCTTTTGGCATTGTACCAAAATTTTCATTACCAAAATATATGTCTATACCTCCACCAATACCTGTAAGTACTATGCATTGGTTTTCATCCTTTATCATATCATATAATGAATTTACATTTTCATATAATTCACCATTAACTAATACAGATACCATTTCATGTTCAATTGAACTTTTTGATGTTATGTTATATGATTGAATTGGTCCACCTGTTGCAATAACTCTTTGTGTTTCTAATTCTCCTTGAATTACTTTTAGAGAAATATAATTATCATCAGCTAAAGATATTTTTATATTTTCTAATGCATTACCTAATTGTATAAAATAAGTTTGGTTATTATCTAAACATTTAATTCTACTGCCATCTGCAATTGTAATATATGATGCTGATATTTCACCAAGAATTGATTTTGAAATTTTTATTTTTATATTACCTTGTGCAGATAAAGCACGAGTTGGATTATGTCCAGAAATTCTGGATAATCCATGTATTGAATTTTGTTTGTTTGCAGTTAAGATATTATTTTCAGTTACTGCATCTTCTAAATATAACATTAATAATTTAAAATATTCATTTATAACATTCAGAATTTGTCCAAATGGTGATGAAGATTTATATATATTCTTTGAATTTGAATATAATGACGTTAAGTAATCTTGTACGGTATTTTTTAAATCCGCTATATTTAAAGAATCTGTATTAAAAATTTTCATGATTTTATATAATATTTAATGTTTTTATTTTATATATCATTTTTAAAAAAAAAACATATTGATATATAAAATAAAAAGTTTTATTAATAATAAAAAATGATTTTAACAGAGCAACATATAATTAAGAGAAATGATGAACGGTTTTTGATATTGGACGATTTAATGTTCAAATCAAAGAACCTTTATAATTGTGCATTGTATGAAGTTCGTCAACATTTCTTCTTAAGCCAAAATGATTCATCAGTAAAGTATAAGTACTTGAACTATTATGAAACAGTTAAAAAGATGAAGGAAAATGAATGGTTTAATTCATTACAAAGTCAATGTGCACAACAAACTTTGATGATACTTGACCAAAACTTTAAATCGTTCTTTGCTCTATTAAAGAAAAAACAAAAGAATGAATACACCGAAAAAGTTAGAATTCCTAAATACTTATCTAAAGATGGTCGATTTCAATTAAAATTCCCAGTAAATTCATTGAGTAAAATGTTTCTTGACGATGGAATAATTAAAGTTCCTAAAACTAATTTAAAGTTCTTTTCAAAAATTACTAACTTAAAAAATTCAATATGTGAAGTACGTTTCATTCCAAAGAACGATTACATAGTCATGGAAATTGTATATGAAGTAGATGATGTTAAATTAAAAGAAGATAATAAAAGATATATGTCTATTGATTTAGGTGTTAATAATTTAGCAACTTGTACATCTAATGTAATTCCTTCATTTATAATAAATGGTCGTCCACTAAAATCA
>Ga0114951_10002976_pt1 | contig 18247 bp, 15 predicted proteins | sample AM7aDNAmetaG_FD_88677 | JGI IMG/M metagenome (GOLD analysis project Ga0114951, IMG submission 88677) | Freshwater microbial communities from Finland to study Microbial Dark Matter (Phase II) - AM7a DNA metaG | ecosystem: Environmental > Aquatic > Freshwater > Lake | place: Finland: Lake Alinen...
CCACCCTGACGGGGTCCACCACCCTGACGGGGTCCACCACCCTGACGGGGTCCACCACCCTGACGGGGTCCACCACCCTGACGGGGTCCACCACCCTGACGGGGTCCACCACCCTGACGGGGTGGGCAGGTAAATTTTTATGGGTGTAAGATTCCATTGAAAAATTATTGTACTTTTGATATTATAAAAACAGCATCATGTTTAAAACAAATGAATACTTCGATGGCAACGTGAAATCGATTGCCTTCAGCACTCCCGACGGACCTGCAACCATGGGCGTCATGGCCGCCGGGGAATATGAATTCGGCACATCCTCCATTGAATATATGACCGTTATTTCCGGGACAATGGTCGTTCAACTGCCTGAGGAACAGGAATGGAAGACCTACGACCCGTTTGATACATTCATCGTTCAAAAAGACAAAAAATTCCGACTCCGCATCGCCGCTGACACGGCATATCTGTGCTTGTACAAGTAACTGGTTATTAACCTTTAATTGAACGCAACATGAAAAAACTGCTCATTATTATCGTTGTATCGCTGATTTCAGGAATTTCAACTTCGTTCAGCCAAGACAATGATGCGAAAGCGAAATCTGGAAAAACGAACCAGGCCGACCTTTACAATAACTTTTATCTCTCCTGCGGGATTGGATCGATATACTATTTTATTGACAACGAAGGGGCCACCGCCAATACTACGTCTGGCACCTTTCTCCTGGGATATTCCCGTTCGCTCAACAAGGTTGTTACGGTTGGGTTCCAGTTGACCTATACCAATTTCGGGCGTTCACAGCAACAGTACTCCTACCCGGATTATAGCTATAAATATGATGTCAATGACAACCTATGGCAGGGACTGGCAACGCTCCACTTCCATTACCTGAACCGGTCCTCCTTCAGCATGTATTCTGGCTTTGGGATGGGGGTAACCATGGACATGTACACCAAAACCAACACTTCGACCAATACCTACACCAAAGGCCAGAAGTTATTCCCGGCGACCCAGTTGACTCTCCTGGGATTTCGTGTCGGGCGTGCGTTTAGCTTTTTCGGCGAATTCGGGGTTGGTACCAATTCGATCATCAATGCCGGGATCAGCTATAAATTCGGGGATAATGATTAATCCCTGCATTGATGCTGGAATTTATTTAATTTAGTGGTGAATTTCACTTATGTCTCACCGCTGGCTTCTCATCCTTTTTTTTATTGCATCCACGGCAACCTGTTTATCTCAGGATCGTACCCTTGATTACTATCTTCAGCAGGGAGTGGCGAATAGTCCGCTGATGAAGGATCTTGCAAACCAGGTCCATTCAAACACCCTCGACAGCCTCATCGTTAAAGCTACGCGCCTGCCCCAGGTGAATTTCAACGGGACACTTTCCTATGCCCCGGTTGTAAACGGTTATGGATATAGTGAGGCCATTACCAACGGGGGTAATTTTACATCACTTGTCAATGTTTCCCAGCCTCTCTTCAATAACAAGACGGCGGAGGCACAGTATTCAAAGATCGGACTACTGAACAGGTCGCTGGTCAACACGACAGCCCTGTCGGAGCGGGACCTCAAGAAATCGATCACCGCGCAATTCCTTGCCGCATGTGCCGTATTCAGCGATCTTTCTTTCAACCAGGTCCTGATCAGCCAGGCCAGAGACGAGGAAAAGATGCTTGAAAGCATGGTTAAAAGCGGTTTATACAAACAAACCGAGTATCTCTCGTTTATGCTCGAACTTGAAACACTTGAATTCCAGTGGAACGATCTCCAAACGCAATACCAGCACGCTTTATCTGACTTGAACCTGATGTGCGGGATCAGCGATACCAATACCTGCAAACTTTCAATCCCTGATCTTGGACCTAAAGGCCAGGCAAGGGAATCTGGTTCGATCTTCTTCCAGCGGTTTGTCATCGACAGCCTCCGGATCCGCAACGACCTGTTGCTGACCGACCGGGGTTATAAACCAAAAATGGGATGGTACACCGATGCCGGGATGGTGAACACTGATCCGTCGACAGTATATAAAAATTTTGGAATGAGTTTTGGCCTTTCAATTTCCGTGCCGGTTTTCGACGGCAACCAGCGGAAAATCAATCTTGAAAAGCTGAAAACCTCGGAATCGACCCGGCTGAATTATCGGGATTTTTTCAGGGTTCAGTACCTTCAGCAGGTTCATCAGCTGAACCTGTCGCTCAAGCAAACCAACGATCTTTTACCCCGCCTTCAGAAACAGCTTGATCTCGCGGAGTCGATCATCAGGCAGGACAAGCAATTGCTGAACAATGGCGGGATCTCGATAACTGACTACATTATCGCCCTGAAAAACTACATAGCTATTCAGTCGAACCTGAATCAATACAGGATCAGGGTGTTGCAGATCATCAATGAATTAAATTATTGGAAAGACTGAACCCAGGATGAACAGAAATCTGATATTGTTAATGCTGGTTTTAATTGCATGCCAGCGACATGGCGGCGAACCGGGCGAAAACGTAGTAAACGCACGTGTTCCCGTCACGGTGGCATCTGTCGAAACCGGGGAGATGGCCGATTATCTCGATTTAACAGCCACGTCGGTATTCCAGGTGAAATCGGTGGTAAAAGCCACCGTAAGCGGGTATGTTGAGGAACAACTCGTCAATGTCGGAGACGTTGTATCAAAACCCGGGGAGTTGTTCAGGCTGAGAACCAAGGAGTCGGCCGCGATACGCCATGATTCGGCAAATTCGCTGGGTTTCTCGGGGCTGATCAAAGTGAAGGCCACACTCGACGGCATGGTCACCTCGATCGACCATCCGAAAGGGGATTATGTGCAGGAAGGGGACCAGCTGGCGGTTATTTCAGTCCAGGCAAGCCTTGTGTATATACTGGAAGTCCCGTATGAATACGGTGGCTATATTAGAACCGGCGCATCCTGCGATCTCATCCTTCCCGGTGGCGAAACGGTACAGGGACACATCAGGTCCCTGCTGCCATCGATGAACAACGCTGCTCAAACACGGCGATATATCATCCAGCCAACCACACACCGTAACGACCCCGAGAACCTGATCGCCCAGGTGAGGATCGTTAAAATGATGAATCCTAAAGCCATATCACTGCCTAAAACATGCATCCTGAGCGATGAAGTGCAGCAGAATTTCTGGGTTATGAAGCTCATCAACGATTCAATGGCCGTAAAAGAGATCATCAAACCCGGACTCCAGACCCACGACCGCGTGGAGATCGCTGAACCGGTTTTCAGCATTGCTGACCGGTTCCTGGCATCGGGCAATTACGGGCTGGGGGATACGGCGAAAGTTTTGGTGCAGGGGAAGAGGTAATTGGGTGACAAGGTGACAAGGTGATAGGGTTACAGGGTAACAGGGTAACAGGGTAACAAGGTAACAGGGTAACAAGGTAATAGGGTAACAGGAATATGAGTTTGGAGCGGAACCATTATCATTTTTTTCATAAGCCGATTCTTTTCGTGCTGCTGATGCTGCTGGTTGCCGGGCTGTGGTCGTATCACAGGATGCAGACCTCGCTCTTTCCGGATGTGGTATTCCCTAAGATAACCATCATCGCGGATAACGGGGAACAGCCTGTGGATAAGATGATGGTGACCGTAACCAAACCGCTCGAAATCGCCATCAAGCGGGTCAACGGGATCATCACGGTGAGGAGCAGCACCAACCGCGGGAGTTGTACAATAGAGGCTTTTTTTGAATGGAAAATCGACATCGATCTTGCCAAAGCCCAGCTTGACGCACGGATCAACGAAATAAAAAACCAGCTGCCGGCCGATGTCAACATCGTGGTGGAGGCCATGGGGCAAAGCATCTACCCGGTGATCGGGTATACCCTCGAGAGCCCGCAATACGGGCAGGTTGAATTGCGGAACAACGCGTTATACCTGGTAAGGCCACAGTTCTCGATGGTTCCGGGCATCTCCAACGTGGTGGTCAGGGGTGGGAAAACCAAGGAATTTGTGATCAAACCGGACGACGGCAGGATGATCCCGCTGGGCATCACGCCCCAGATGATCACCGATGCCATCGGCAACAATAATTTCGTTTCCTCAAACGGCTTGCTGTCGGATTACCGGCGCCTTTATCTTTCACTTACCGACACGCGCATTTCGACCCTTGATGATCTGAAAAACGTGGTGATCAGGAATGACGGACACAGGATCGTCAGGCTTTCGGATATCGCCACGGTGGGTTTCGATGAACAGCAAGAATTCATTCGCATCAATGCAAATGGCAGGGATGCCGTGATCGTCGACCTGGTAAAACAACAGGGGGTCAACCTGATTGATTTTGCCGGCGATGTCAAAGCAAAGGCTGAATCGATCAGGAAACAGCTGCCGAAAGGGATGGTGCTGAAACCCTATTATGACCAATCGGTTTTCGTGTCGAACTCGATCGACAGCGTACTCGAATGTATTTACGAAGGGCTGTTCCTGGCCATCATGGTGGTGATCCTTTTCCTGAGGTCCTTCCGGGCCAGCCTGAACGTGATCCTGGTCATACCCATCACGCTGGCCATGACCTTCACGGTGCTTTCCCTTGCCGGCATTACGCTCAACATCATGTCGCTGGGCGCCATTGCCGCCTCCATCGGGCTCATCATCGACGATGCCATCGTCATCATAGAGCAGATCCACCGGCTTCATGAAGAACAGCCAGAGAGCGACAAACGCGAAGTGGCAAAGGAGACTGTGAAGATGTTGTTCCCTGCCATGATCGGATCTTCCCTGAGCACCATCGTGATCTTCCTGCCATTTATCTTTATGGGCGGCGTTGCCGGCAGTTTTTTCAGGGAACTGACCATGACCATCGAAATCACGCTGGTTTGTTCCTTCTTTTCAACCTGGATCGGACTGCCCGCACTGCACCTGCTCATCGGTTACAAACCCCATACAAAACTGAAATTCCTTTCGAAATCAGCTGTTACCGATGAACAACCGCGTTTGGCCTGGCTGACCTGGTTTTTCAACAAACCAATTTTTGCCATCGGGTTTATCCTTATCCTGGCCGTGTCATCGGCACTGCTTGTCAACCAGCTGAAAACGGGTTTTCTGCCGACCCTGGACGAGGGCTCCATCGTACTCGACTACCTTTCCCCTCCCGGTACTTCGTTGGATGCATCCGACGAAATTCTCGACCAGGTGGATACGATCGTGATGAACCACCCGGAAGTAGCCACCTACATGCGCAGGACAGGGACCAACATGGCCTCCAGTATCAGCATGGCCAGCGGGGTGATTCCGCCAAATGAAGGCGATTATCTGATTCAGCTTAAACCGGGAACGAAGAAGACCACGGAAGAGGTCATCTCCGAAATCAGGGATAAAGTTGCGTCGCGGGTACCCGCACTGAACATTGAATTCGGTCAGCGTATCGCCGACCTGCTTGGCGACCTGATCGGCCGGCCCCAACCGGTAGAGGTTAAGATCTTTGGCGACAACCTAGCAGAGACCCGTGAAGTAGCAGCACGCGCCAAAGGACTGCTCCAGAAAATAAGCGGGGTTGTTGATGTGCAGAGCGGCATCATTGTGGATGGTCCCACCATCACCCTCTACCCCGACCAGGTAAAGCTCGCACAGTACAACATTACCCCCGCGGCATTCCAGTCTCAGATCCAGGCTTACAATGAAGGAGTTGAGGTGGGACAGGTTCAGGAAGGGGAGCAGATGCTTCGTATCCTGATGCGGTTCAGGAATTTCAGGGAGAACAGCTTATCGATCATCCGGAAACAGCCGGTCTTTTCCCCTGACGGGGCTTTCCGCCCGCTGGATTTCTTTGCCAGGGTCGAACTCTCGCAGGGCGAACCTGACATCACGCGCGAAGACCTGAAATCGAACGTTGTGGTTACTGCCCGGCTCGACCAGCGCGACATGGGCAGCGCCATCACAGAGATCCGCAAGGTGCTTGGTGAAAAACTGACGTTGCCGGCAGGGAGTTATATTTCCTACGGAGGAACTTACGCAGAACAGCAAAGTTCGTTCAGGGAGTTGCTGTTTATCCTCATTGCCGCTATTTTCCTGGTGTTTGCCGTACTCCTGTTTTTATTCCGCGACCTGCGGATGGCCTTCCTGGTGATCTTCATCTCCATCCTTGGCATCGGCGGTTGCATCTGGGCCCTCTTCCTTACCGGGATTCAGCTGAACGTGGGCAGTTACACCGGCATCATCATGATCGTGGGGATCATTGCCGAGAATGCCATCTTCACGGTGAACCAGTTTTCAACGACCTACAAACTGACCGGCGATGTCGACAAATCGGTCAACTACGCTATCTCGCTCCGAATCCGCCCCAAACTGATGACGGCCATCGGTGCGATCCTCGCTCTCATGCCCCTGGCCCTGGGTTTCGGCATTGGCGCACAGATGCAGCAACCCCTTGCCATCGCTGTGATCGGAGGGTTCATCACCGCCATGCCTTTATTGCTTTTCGTCTTCCCGTCGCTGCTAAGGCTGATATATTATAAAAAGGGGTAACAGGGTAACAAGGTAACAGGGTGACAGGGTGACAGGGTGACAGGGTAACAAGGTAACAGGGTGACAGGGTAACAAGGTAACAGGGTGACAGGGTAACAGGGTGACAGGTGTTTATTAGGTACGGAAAAAAATACTATCAGGACCACACATTCTAAATACGTACCTATATTTGTACTTTAATAGTAACTTATTCTCAAAATCCCATGAGAGTAGCAAATTTCACAGAGTTTAGAACAAACCTTTAGCAATTTCTCGATGAAGTTGAACAAAATAATGAAACGTTGATTATTAAAAGAGGGACCGGCCATGGTGCGGTCGTGATTTCCCTGGATGAATTCAAAGCCATTCTTGAAAATGTTCACTTATTGAGTTCCAGGCCAAACGCCAACAGATTATATGAATCTATCCAACAAATGAAAACGGGAGCAATAATCCAGACTGATTTAATTGAAAATGCATGAGAATTGTTTTTTCAAAAAACTCATGGGAGGATTATCTGTCCTGGCAATCAGAGAATAAAAAAATATTAACGAAGATTAACGATCTGATTAAAGAGTTTGAAAGAACGCCCTATGTGGGCGGCGGGAAACCTGAGGCTTTGAAATATGACTTAGCCGGTTTATGGTCACGACGAATTGAAAGAGAACACAGGCTGGTATATCAAATTTCTGACAGCGATGTTTTGATTTATTGTTGCCGGTACCATTATGAAAAATAGTATTGTCGCCGAATGAACTGTCCAACGCTACTCTTATTTCTTGCACTTTTCATTGCCGTTTTCTGTAACGGTCAATCCGGGAAACCAGTCAATCAACCAAGCCCGAAGGAGATCGTTGAGATCGGTGGTCCTCCCGAAATCAGCGCCGAATTTCCTGGGGGCAAAGATTCGATATACAGGTTTTTCGGTTGCCATATGCATCTGCCGGATTCCGTTAAAAGCGTCTACCCGCATCTTAAAGCGTTCATGGAACTCAACATCGACGAACACGGGAAGATACTTAAAGCTAAAGTACTCAGAAATATCAACAGGGTGGTCGATGATGAACTGATCAGGGTGGCCCTGCTGATGCCCGCCTGGAAACCGGCACGTACCAGGGGCATGAGCGAACCCAGTTATTATAACCTGGTGATCCAGGCTGATTTTACCATGACAGATAAAAAATAGCCAAAACCTATACGTATGTCAATACGAAATTTTCTGGTTCTGTTGCTGCCTGTGTTTCTTGCAGTTCAGCTTCATGCCCAAACCCTGCAGGATGACGTGGTATACCTGAACAACGGCACCTTCCTTAGGGGCAAGATTACGGAACAGGTGCCAGGGAAATCAATCCGGATTTTAGTCGGGAGAAAGGATACCCTGCTGGTGCCGATGACCGACATAAAGATGATGCGAAAAGAGGATAAGCCTACGGAGTCGGATAAGAACTACGAGAATGGTGTGAAGGCATGGGGCTACACTTTTATGACGGATTTGTCATTTGGACTTGGCAAGCTGGAAGGGCTCGACCGGTATATGAATGCCCCGGAAAGCCATTATTCAGTAGGACTTTCGGTATTCAACGGGGTTACCATCACCCCCTATATCCAACTGGGGATCAGCGCCGGGCTGGAGATGTGGAACGACCGTTCATTTTTACCCGTTTATCTTGATTTAAGGGCCAACATCCTCAGGGACGACAATACCCCGTTTATTTATGTTAACACGGGATATTCCCTTGGATGGCAGCCGGGCGAGGTGGGCGCCAACCTGGGCGGGGCGGTGGCCGGCCTGGGCATCGGTGCGAAATTCAGGATCGTCAACCGGCGGGTCATGTCTGTTTCGCTTGGGTATCATTTCCAGCAGACACATGAGTGGCAGATAAGTAATGCCGTGAAGAGCACGGCCACCCGCGATTCACATTTTGTACTGTTCAGAATGGGTTTGGCCTTCTGACGGACTCGTTCCCCCCGGGATTATTTCAGCGTGTGTACTTTGATGAAGTTGGTCCCCCCGGCCTGGTGCGCCGGGATCCCGCCAATGATAAGGATCTGGTCGCCTGCCATTGCCAGGTTCCGTTCATGAAGAATATTTTCGACTACGGCTACCATCTCCTCAAAAGTGTCGGGATGGACATCGACCAGGATAGGCCGCACCCCCCAGAGTAAATTTAATCCATGGTAAACCTTGATATGGGTTGTAAAGGCATAAACCGGGGCTACCGGGCGTTCGGCTGCAATAAACTGGGCGCTCCGCCCGGTGGTGGTTAACACCACCATGCATGCCGGACTGATCACCTTCTCCATCTGGTTGGCGGCGCGGCTCAATGCCATAATAGGCTCATGGCCTGAAGGAGGGTATGTTTTGAACTCGATCCTGCTTTCAACATCCATCGCGATCCTGACCATCATCTCTACAGCTTTCACGGGAAAATCGCCCATGGCCGTCTCTCCTGAAAGCATGATGGCGTCGGTGCCGTCGATGATGGCGTTGGCTACGTCGCTGGCCTCCGCGCGCGTGGGGCGCGGCTCGTGGATCATGCTCTCGAGCATCTGCGTTGCCGTGATCACTGTTTTCCCGGTGCGGTTACACAATTCGATGATGCGTTTCTGCAGCATGGGCACTTTGTCGGGGCTCATCTCCACACCCAGGTCGCCCCGGGCGACCATGATGCCGTTCACCGCGTTCACGATCTCCTCCAGGTGCTCAATGGCCTGCGGTTTCTCGATCTTGGCGATGATAGGCTTAGCAAATCCCTTGTCTGCAATGAGTTTCCGAAGGGTGATCACATCTTCGGCCGACCTGACAAAGCTGAGCGAAACCCAGTCAATGTCCTGCGAAAGACCGAATTCCAGGTCGCGGATATCTTTTTCAGTCAGGGATGGCAGCCGGAGGTTCAGGTTGGGGAAATTGACCCCCTTATGATCGGTCAGGCTTCCGCCTTCAACGACCCGGCAGAGAACGTTGCTTCCCTTTATTTCAGTGACTTCCAGTTCGAACAACCCGTCGGCAAGCAGCACCTGCATCCCGGGCTTCGCCTCTTCGGCAACATAGGGATAATCGATCGGGATGCCGCCGCTACCGGGAACATAGTCCGCAACAGGCACAAGGGAATTAACCTCGCCCTGCCTGAGTTCGATCTTCCCGCCGGGAAGCTGGCCGACCCTGATCTTGGGTCCCTGGAGGTCCTGCAGGATGGTGATGGGTTTGTTCAGTTCGCCGGAGATCTGGCGGAGTGCGATGATCACCTTTGCGTGGTCTTCGTATTTTCCGTGCGAGAAATTCAGGCGGGCCACATCCATCCCTGCCAGGATAAGCTGGCGGATCATTACGGGGGAGCTGCTTGCCGGGCCGATCGTGGCGACGATTTTGGTTCGGCGGTAGGGGGTTTGCATGGGTTGTATCTTTTTTGTAATCGGGAGGAAGTATGCTGCGAAATTATATTGAAAACCTGGAAAATGCAACGCGAATAAAGTGTTTTTAAAGTTCAATGCTGTCGCCATACTGCGGCAGGAAAGGTTGAAGGCCGTATCGGTGGAGGAGGATGTTGGCCAGGATGATCCTGGCTTTTTCTTCGCCGTGTGTCAAAACGACCCGCGGGCGGTCGGGGGCGAGGATGTTGAACCAGTCGAGCAGGTCCGACTGCCCGGCATGGGCGCTGAACCCGCCGAGCTTGTAAATCTGCGCGCGTACGGCAATCCGCTCCCCGTAAATATTGACGTACTTGTCGCCATTGACCAGTTTGCGCCCCAGAGTGCCTTCAGCCTGGTAACCCACAATCAGGACCGAAGTTTCGGGCCGCCATAAATTATGCCGGAGGTGATGCTGGATGCGTCCCGCGTTGCACATGCCCGAACCGGCGATGATCATGCAGGGGCCGGGAACATCGTTGAGGTGTTTCGATTCCTCGGCCGTCTCGGTTGGATGGATGAATCCCTCATCGCGCTGCAGTTCGCCGCTGCCCTGGAATTCAACCATGTCATCGTCGAAAAGTTCGGGGTGGCTCATGTAAATCCTGGAAGCCTCGATGGCCATCGGGCTGTCGATATAGATCGGAAACCTGCGAAGCCCCCCTTTTCGGAACGCCTGTTCGATGTAATAGAGGATATCCTGCGTTCGGCCGATGGCAAAGGAAGGCACAAGGATCTTCCCCTTTGTTTCCATGGCGGTTTTGATGATGCTGATGGCTTCATCGATGGTTTCCTGCAGCGGCTTGTGGTTGCGGTCGCCATAGGTCGATTCCATGATCACCATGTCGGCCTCTTTAAATGGCTCTGAATCGCGCACGATGGGCATCCCGTGCGGGCCCAGGTCGCCCGAGAAAATGACGGATTTCTGTTTGCCATGTTCTGTTAATACCAGTTTCAGCGTACCGGATCCCAGGATATGACCTGCTTCATCCACGATGATCTCCATGCCCGGGGCGACAAGATACAGCTGGTGATAGGGTAAAGGTTTCATCTGGCTGATGGCGCCTTCCACGTAATCCTCGTCGAACAGCGGTTTTATCCTGGTCCTGCCGGTCCTCGACAGCCGCCGGTTCAGTTTTTCAAGGTCGGAGGTTTGCACTTTGAGCGAATCTCGCAACACCAGCGCGACCAGGTCGATGGTGGCCGGGGTCCCGAAAATCGGGCCGCGGTAGCCGTCGCGCACGGCCAGCGGCAACCGGCCGCAATGGTCGAGGTGGGCATGGGTGAGCACGATGGCGTCGAGGGTACGGTAGTTCACCGGGGGCGCTTTTTTATTCCTGGTCTCATCGCGCCTGCCGCCCTGGAACATCCCGCAATCGATGAGGATGCGGGCTTCGGAAGATTCACAGTAATACGCTGTTCCGGTAACCCCGCCGGCAGCGCCAAAGAATGTGATTTTCATTTGCCTGAAGATTATTTCAAAGAAGTGTACCGGAGGTAAAGGTACTGAAAATCCTGAATCAGCCCATCCAAAATCGTAAATCGTAAATCGTAAATCGTAAATCGTAAATTGGGATACCGGAAAATAGAAAATAAAAAAGCGCCGTATTCAGCGCTTTTTTGTGGGATGTGAGGGAGTCGGAGCCCATTTTAAACAATTATATTTTACTGATGGTTTCGAAAGGTGATAGAAAACTATGGCAACTTTTCAGATGGAAAATTTCCTTAACCCGGATTTCCTGATTATGAGTTCTTTCATTGGTCAGAAGTGATATTCAAGTATATTTGTGTGACCGAAACATTACCCATGATGGATAAGAAATTTGCTGAAATAATTTCTTTCATTAAACAAACCCGCAACAAGGTACTGCAGATTGTTAACACAGAACTGATTAATCTTTACTGGAATGTAGGGGCTTATATCAGCGGGCAGGTTGTCCGTGCTGCCTGGGGTGATGGAACCATTGATGACCTGGCTGATCTTATTAAAAAGGAGCATCCTGATTTGAAAGGATTCAACCGTAGCGGGCTTTTCAGGATGAGACGGTTTTATGAAACATACGCTAATTCGAAATTTGTGTCGACAGTGTTGACACAAATAGTCATCGGGAGTGGTGAACTCCAACCTCAAAACAGATAACTTTGAAAAAAAAAGCAACACATAAGAAACCTGTTTTTTCTTGGAAGGTACATTCCTGCAAATAGTTTGGTTCGGGGTACTTTTTGAAATTTCAATTGGCTGTTAAGTAATACTTAAACACCGTATAGGAGATCAATTTCAGAATATAAGTACCCTTATGTATTGCTTTTACTTTTATGTAAATCAATAAGCAAAAGCAAAGTTATGAAAAAAGAAAAAGTAAACAAGGGAGTAATTAAAATGGGAAGTGGGTTGCCCGTATTTAACCATTTTGCAGCAGGAATTGATATAGGCGACACCCTCCATTGTGTTGCCATCAACGATGGTAATGGTGGGCATGAAGTAAAAACCACTTCGGCATTTACATGCGATTTAACCGAAATTGTGGATTATTTGAAAGGCAATGGAATTACCACCGCAGCCATGGAAAGTACGGGTGTGTACTGGTTGCCCCTTTACATCATGCTTGAGGAGGCAGGAATAGAACCCTACTTAGTCAATGCAAAGCACGTAAAAAATGTTACAGGGCGAAAGAAAGATGACACAGATTCTATATGGATTCAAAAGCTTCATACTTGTGGTCTGTTGCAGAAAAGTTTTCAACCAGACAATGAAATTCGTTTGCTAAGGAACTACACCCGCCAGCGAAAAAATTTAATCATATTGGGCACAGATGCAGTTAGACGAATGCAAAAAGCGCTTGAACTCATGAATATTAAAATTCACACTGTTATAAGCGATATCCTAGGTAAAACAGGGATGGAAATGGTGAAAGCGATTCTCGCAGGGGAAAAGGATCCTCAAATTTTGGCCACCCTGTGCGACCCAAGAATTAAAGCTTCCCAAGAGGAAATAATCAAGTCATTGCAAGGGATATGGAAAGAGGAATATTTATTCATGTTAGAACAGGCTGTTGAAAATTACGAATTTCATCAAAAGCAGATCAAGAATTGTGAAGAAAAAATTAAACAGCAATTAATAAAGCAAGTTGCGATAATAAAAGAAGGAGATATTACAAGTCTGGAAGAAATGCTTAAAAAAAAAGCGAAATCCAAAAGAAATCAATTTGATTTTGCAATTGCTCCTTTATTGAATGCAATAGCTGGAGTGGATTTGTGTATGATTCCAGGGATAAGTGAAGTAACGGCCTTGGGATTTATTTCAGAAGTAGGCGTAGATATGAGTAAATGGAATAGCGGTAAACAATTTGCAGCGTGGCTCAATCTGACTCCAAACACAAAAATCACAGGAGGAAAGATCATCAGCAGTAAAATGATGAAGAAAAACAATAAGGCAGGACAATATTTAAGACAAGCAGCCTCCTGTTTATCAACCAACAAAACTCCAATTGGTGATTACTATCGCAGAATGCGGGGGCGTCTAGGTGGAAAGGGTGCTGCTTTAACCACTGCACATAAACTATCCAGAGTCATTTATACCATGTTGTCAAAAAAAACAGAATACAATCCGGGAATGATGATTGACAATCAAGAAAAATTCAAAGAAGATAAAATTAAAAAACTTGAAAAGCAATTAGCCCGATTGAAACAAGTAGCATGAAATTGACAAAAAATGTTATTCAAGATCAAAGAGGTGGAAAGAGTTATATAGGAGAATTGCCTGAATTCCAGTCGACTGAAATTGTGTCAACGGCGATGACACAAATGACGACCAGCGATATCAGGGAAAGCATCCTGGCAAAAATAAGTTGGTCGCACCACCTTGTTCTGATCTCCCGGACAAAAACAGATGAAGAAAGGGAATTCTATCTTCGCCTTTGTTTACAGGAGAAGATCAGCGTGAGGGAATTGGAACGGCAGATCAGCAGTGGCGTTTTTGAGCGGGTTATGATAAGCAACCAAACCTTTTCTACTGTATTAAAGGAAATCCATCAGGATGTCACCAATACATTTAAAGATACGTATGTGTTCGAATTTTTAAACCTGCCGGAACAATATAGCGAAAGCGATCTCCAGAAGGGACTTGTCAGGCAAATGAAAACATTCGTCCTGGAACTGGGAAGGGATTTTATTTTTATTGGGGAGGAATTCAGAATCCAGGTTGGAAACAGCGATTTCTATATTGATTTGTTGTTTTATCACCGCGGATTGCATTGCCTGGTTGCATTTGAACTGAAAGCTGATAAATTCAGGCCGGAACATCTGGGACAACTGAATTTTTACCTGGAAGCGCTTGACCGTGATGTGAAGAAAACAAATGAAAATCCAAGTATTGGTGTCTTGCTATGCAAGGACAAAGATTCGGAAGTTGTTGAATATGCTTTAAGCAGGACCCTGTCGCCGACCATGGTTACGGAATACACCACGACATTGCCCGATAAAAAATTATTGCAGCAGAAACTGCATGAGTTATTTGAGCATAGTAATGAATTGTAAAATGGAATCCCCGGATTTTATCATGCCAAACAGGATATTAACAATTACTGTCTTCTGTTTATTACTTCTGGGTAATATTCAAGGACAGGAATGGAAACGTACATATGGTGGTTCTTTAAACACACTTCCCAACAATATCTTTGAACAATATGACCGCGGTTATGTTTTGTCAGGGATGCAATATGATAATACCTATCATCCCTATGGATTCATAATGAAAACCGATATTAACGGTTATCTTAAATGGAGTAAATCTTACGGAATTCCACAGAAATATTTCAGTTTTTTCGGGGCACGGACAACAATAGATGGAGGAATGATTGAAATTGGAATAACGGATAAAATTCAAACCGGCTGCAACGATCCTCTTGTGGTGAAAACAAATGCCTGTGGTGAAAAAGAGTGGTGTAAAATATATAATTCATCAAATTGCAACAGTGTTGGATGGGATGTTGAACTTACCCCTGAAAATGGATATATTGCATTGATTGACGGATGGCATACGGGTGAACAAGAAATAATCTGGCTTTTTCGCCTTGATGGCTTGGGAGGAGTTATCTGGACTCAAAAATATGCCACCAGCCCTGAGTTCTGGTCTGAAACTTCCCATTCCCTACTAAAAACCTCAGATGGCTGTTTTCTCATTACAGGTGAAGCCTATTATCCTGATCCGACTTATCCCGGACATATGATAATAAAAATAATTTTGATCAAAGTTGCTCTTGATGGCAGTACTGTATTCGAGGTCCCCTGGGGAACAAACAATGGGGTATACAGCGATGGCCGTCTTTCTGTCATTAATTTAAAAGACAATATTTATACAGCAGGCAGACGGGCCCGGACAACTGCTCCAACTGGAGATTCACCCTGTTTGTTCAAAACCTCAGCCAGCGGGCAGCCGGTTTTTTATAAAGATTTGAAAATTAATTCTGAGGCAGGTATAGCAACCACATTGAATTGGTTTCAGGATTCAACGATTGCCTCTGTTTCTCAATGGCATAATTCAACAGGTATTGATACCACTGCAGTGATTAAAACAGATTCAGCGGGGAATTTTTTAAAACAAAATATTTTGACCACAGTTACCGATTATTCCATTCCTGGATCTGATGTTACCTATAACAATAAACTAATCCTCGGTGGCTCTTTCTTCAGTTCAGGTATCATGCATGGATGTGCTTTCAAACTCAATTCTGATTTAGAGTATGACAGCATTTACACCACCCCCTTCACCTACGACAGTCTGTGCCCTCACACGATCGTGTCGGACACAATCCCGTTGAACGATTGCCAGGTGGTGATTGTTGGACTTGATGATGCAGAGAAGAACACGGAAAAGACGAAGTTGCATATTTACCCCAACCCGACCGGCGGAGAAATCGCCATTGAACTGCCTCAATACCTGGTCAAGAGAAACAAAGGCAGCGGGATCACGGCCACAACCACCTACTTTCAATGGAATCAAACCCGACTCGATATCCTTGATGTAACAGGCAAACTCGTATTTTCACAAGACATTCCGAAACAACAAACGCTGGTAAAACTAAATGTATCCGCCTGGCCCGCCGGCATGTACCTGGCCCGGATCGTTTTCATGAATGAAGTGGTTGAGGAGGCGAAGTTTATGAAGCAGTCCAATAATTAACGGAGATAAAAATAGGGGTGATCCGATTACCTGGGGAAAAAAAAGCGCTGAAAATCAGCGCTTTTTTGTGGGATGTGAGGGAGTCGAACCCACGACCCCCGCCCTGTCAAGGCGATGCTCTAAACCAACTGAGCTAACATCCCAAGGGGGTGCAAAGATATTAAAAGTTTTTGAATTCTGGCGGCAGGCTGATTTTTTTAATAAGTGGACAGGTGGACAGGTGGACAGCTGGACAAGTTTTCCCTTACTTGTCAACGCTCTCGAAATTATTAATTTTTAATTCTTTTTTTCATCCTTGTCCGTAAATGCCAAGGATCTCGCCGTAGTAGACCGTATGGAAGTCCCTTTTCGGGTAGTAGCGTTTGATGATGGCGGGGTCGAGGGTGGCGGGATCGAGGGGGTGCTTGTGAACCATCCGGCATTCGAAATGGATCTCCGATTCTGACAGGAAAAAAGCATCAGCCTTGAAGCATTTTTCGGTGTGAAGGTTGCAGAGCGCAAGTTTGTCGGTATCGCGGCCCGAACGGTTGCCGCACAGGCTGAGCTCTTTGCCGAACTGGTCAGGTAGCACGCAGACCGAAAAATCTTTGATATTTTCCATTAGGTTGAAGGTATATCGTGTAGGCCTGACCATCACCGTTATGATCTGCTTGTGCCAGATATAGCCAAGGGTTCCCCAGCCGATGGTCATCGGGTTGGGCGGGTCGCCGGCAACCAGTAATATCCCGTCACCGTCCAGTTTGTCGAGTGTTTCACGAAATACATCGAAAAAACCGATCTCTTTACGCATAATTAGCTATTTTTGAACTTCAAAAGTAATCCTAAAAACCAATCCTGAAGCATTATGAATCACAGAATTCTCAGAATTATCCTCCCTGCGTTATTCCTGGCGCTCCAGGTTGCTGGATTCGCCCAGCCTGAAAAAAAGTCCATCACGCTGGAAGACATCTATAAAAACCGAAAATTTTCCTCCAAAGGAGTGCCCAGGCTGCAGTCGATGAACGACGGGGAACATTACGTACAGCTTAAAAAGGACAGCCTCAACCTGTACGATTACGCGACCGGAAAATATTCAAGTACCCTGGTGACAGCGAAGCAACTGATTCCAGCCGGGGATACGGTGCCCATCGAAATGAGCAGCTTTGAATTCAGTAACGACGAAACAAAGATACTCTTTGCCACCGACGACGAAGCTATCTACCGCAGGTCCTCCAAAGCCAGTTATTTCGTTTACGATCTGAAAACAGGGAAGTTATTTCCCCTTTCAAAGAACGGCAAACAGCGCCTTGCCACTTTCTCGCCCGACGGCTCAAGGGTTGCCTTTGTGCGGGATAACAACCTTTTTATCAGAGACCTGACCCTGGGTTTACAGCCTTCTGGAGGAATACCGGACACACGGGAAATGGCTGCTGAAAAGCAGGTCACTGCCGACGGCAAGGTGAATGAGATCATCTATGGCGCCACCGACTGGGTGTATGAAGAGGAGTTCGAGTTTTCGAAGGCATTTGCCTGGTCGCCCGACGGGAAGAAGATCGCCTTCTACCGTTTTGACGAAAGCAAGGTAAAGGAGTACCAGCTGACCTATTACGGGGACCTTTATCCCGAGCAATATAAATACAAGTATCCCAAAGCCGGAGAAGACAACTCGGTCATCGGCATTTGCCTGTATGATCTTGCCAGCCAGAAAACCACGCCGGTGGATATCGGCAAGGAAACCGACATCTATATCCCGCGCATCAAATGGACAGAAGACCCGGGCATCCTGGCCCTCTACCGCATGAACCGCCACCAGGACAAACTGGAACTGATGCTTGCCGATGCCGCAACAGGAAGCACGAAGGTGATCTACACCGAGCAGAACAAATATTATATCGACATCAACGATCACTGGCATTTCCTGAAAAACAACGCAGGATTTCTTTTGACCAGCGAGCAGGATGGCTTCAGGCACATCTACCTGTACGACATGACCGGGAAACTGGTCCGCCAGCTGACCAAAGGAAAATGGGAGGTGCTCGATGTGCTGGGCGTGGATGAAAAGAACGGGCTGGTATACTATTCTGCTACAACCACCTCGCCCATGGATAAGGATATCAGGTCTGTCGGGCTTGATGGCAAAAACGACACCAGGCTGAATACCCGGCCCGGGTCAAACTCCTTTGACTTCAGTAAAACCTTTGCTTATTATACC
>Ga0114951_10002977_pt1 | contig 18246 bp, 20 predicted proteins | sample AM7aDNAmetaG_FD_88677 | JGI IMG/M metagenome (GOLD analysis project Ga0114951, IMG submission 88677) | Freshwater microbial communities from Finland to study Microbial Dark Matter (Phase II) - AM7a DNA metaG | ecosystem: Environmental > Aquatic > Freshwater > Lake | place: Finland: Lake Alinen...
CGTCAAGGAGGGCGCCGTGGCCCCGGAGATGCTGCGGCACAGCGGCCCTGCCCGGGTCTTCGACGGCGAGCGCGACGCTGTGGCGGCGATCGCCGAAGGCGTCATCGCCGCCGGTGCGGTGGTCGTCATTCGCGGCGAGGGCCCCAAGGGCGCGCCCGGCATGCCCGAGATGCTCAGCGCCACAGCGATGCTCGCCGGACAGGGCCTCGACAAAGAAGTGGCGCTCATCACCGACGGCCGCTTCAGCGGCGCCACGCGCGGCGCCGCCATCGGCCACGTGGCGCCCGAGGCCGCGGCCGGAGGCCCGATCGGCCTTGTGCGCGAGGGCGACACCATCAGCATCGACATCCCCGCACGCAGCCTCACCCTCGACGTCGACGAAGCGGAGATCGCGCGGCGCCGGGCGGCGCAGCCGCCCTTCACGCCGCGCGCCGACGTCACCGGCTACCTTGCCCGCTACGTCAAGCTCGTCTCCGGCGCGGAGAAGGGAGCTGTCCTCCAATGACGCCCGACAAGAAGATGAAAGGGTCGCAGGCCCTCGTGGCCGCCCTCGAGCACGAGGGCTGCGAGGTCATGTTCGGCTATCCCGGCGGCGTCGCGATCCCGTTTTACGACGCCCTCTACGACGCCAAGAAGCTGCGCCACGTGCTCGTGCGCCACGAGCAGGGCGCGGCGCACGCCGCCGACGGCTACGCGCGCGCCACCGGCAAGGTGGGCGTCTGCACGGCGACCAGCGGCCCCGGCGCCGCCAACCTCGTCACCGGCATCGCCACGGCCTATCTCGACTCGTCGCCGCTGGTGGCCATCACCTGGCAGGTGCGCAGCGACCTCATCGGCACCGACGCCTTCCAGGAGGCCGACATCACCGGCATGACGCTGCCCATCGTCAAGCACTCCTACCTCGTCAAGAGCTCGGCCGATCTGCCGCGCATCGTCCACGAGGCCTTTCACATCGCCTCCACGGGGCGTCCCGGCCCGGTGGTCATCGACATCCCCGTGGACATCGCCCTGGGCGAGCTCGCCTACCGCGACGCCGACTCGATCGACCTGCCCGGCTACCGGCCCACGGTCAAGGGACACGTGAAGCAGATCCGCGCCGCCGCCAAGGCCATCAACGAGGCCCAGCGGCCGGTGTTGTACCTGGGCGGCGGCGTGATCGCCGCCGACGCCGCCCCAGAGGTCCTGCGCCTCGCCGAGCTGCGCCGCCTGCCGGTGGCGACCACGCTCATGGGCCTCGGCGCCTTCCCCGAGACGCACGAGCTCTCCATGGGCATGCTCGGCATGCACGGCACGGTCACGGCCAACTACGCCGTGCACGAGTGCGACCTGCTCATCAACCTCGGGGCGCGCTTCGACGATCGCGTGACCGGCAAGCTGAAGGCGTTCGCGCCCCATGCCCGGATCATCCACGCCGACGTGGACCCGGCCGAGATCGGCAAGAACGTCGAGGCGCTCATCCCGATCGTCGGCGACGCCAAGCATGTGGCCACCGGTCTGGTCGGCGAGCTGGAGGGCATGGAGTGGCCCGCCGAGCGTACCGCCGAGTGGCTGGCGCGCATCGCCGCCCGCAAGGACGAGTTCCCGCTGCACTACGAGGACCCCAAGGACGGCAAGCTCGCGCCGCAGCTCGTGATCCAGGAGATCGACCGCCTCACCGCCCACGACGCCATCATCTGCACCGACGTCGGGCAGCACCAGATGTGGGCGACGCAGTACTACACGTACCGGTATCCGCGGCAGTTCATCAGCTCCGGCGGCCTCGGCACCATGGGCTTCGGCCTGCCGGCGAGCATCGGCGCCAAGATCGGCAATCCCGACAAGACCGTCGTCGACATCAGCGGCGACGGCGGCTTTCAGATGACGATGCAGGAACTCGCGACGGCCGTGAGCTACGACGTGCCCGTCGTGGTCTGCATCCTCAACAACGGCTATCTGGGCATGGTCCGTCAGTGGCAGGACCTCTTCTGGAACAAGCGCTACTCGTTCACCTGCATCGAGGTGCAGCCCGACTTCAAGATGCTGGCCGAGGCATTCGGCGCCGTGGGCCTGCTGGTCACCGAGAAGGACGAGATCGAGCCGGCCTTGCGTGAAGCGCTCGGCTGCGGCCGCCCGGCGGTGATCGACTTCCGCACCTCCGCCGCGGAGAACGTGTTCCCGATGGTCCCGGCCGGTCAGGAGATCACCGAGATGATCGGCGGCCCGGGCAACAAGGGGAGGAAGTCATGAAGCACACCCTCTCAATTCTCGTCGAGAATAAGCCCGGTGTGCTCACGCGGGTCGCCGGGCTCTTCGCGCGGCGCGCCTTCAACATCGAGAGCCTCGCCGTGGGACTCAGCGAGGATCCCAGGCTGTCGCGCATCACCATCGTCATCGACGGCGACGAGCACCCCGTCGACCAGGTCACCAAGCAGCTTCACAAGCTCATCAACGTGCTCAAGATCCGCGATCTGCAGCCGGACAATTCCGTCTCGGCGGAGCTCCTGCTGGTGCGCGTCGCGGCCGACGGCGACAAGCGCACGGACGCTCTGCAGATCGCCGAGATCTTCAAGGCCAAGATCGTCGACGTGGATCGCCGCGCGCTCACGCTGCGCGTCGTGGGCACCAACGACAAGGTCGAGGCGATGCTCGAGCTTCTGCAGCCGCTGGGCATCCTCGAGGTCGTGCGCACGGGCACCATCGCCATGGGGCGCGGGAAGGGTTAGCCGGCGCAGCGAGGGCGGAGCGGGCGCGCATGGGAGACTCAGGGTCCGAAGGCGCGAGCGCGCACTACGTGCTCGCCACCGGCGCGGCCGGCGAGCAACGGTTGCGTCTCCTGGACACCGTCTACGGCCCGAGCACGGATCGGCTCCTTGCCGATCTCGAGGTGCGGCCGGGGATGGCGGTGGCGGACATCGGCTGCGGGGTCGGCGTGGTGGCCTGCTGGCTCGGGCACCGGGTCGGAGCCACCGGGTCGGTGGTCGGAATCGATCGCAGCGAGGAGCAGCTCGCGCTCGCCCGGCGCGACGCCGCCGCGCTGGGGCTGAGCCAGGTCCGGTTCAGCGTCGCGGACGCCTGCGACACGGGATTGCCGCGCGGCAGCTTCGACCTGGTGTGCTGCCGGTCCCTGCTCTCGCACCTCCGCCAGCCGGCCAGGGCGCTGCACGAGATGAGCGCCTTACTGAAGGACGGCGGAGTGCTCGTGAGCGAGGACGTGGACATGACGGTGGTGTCCAGCGATCCCCCTACCATGGCCTATGCCAGAGTGGCGGAGCTGCTCAGCGGCATCTGCCGCCACATCGGCTCCGACCCTGCGATGGGCGCGCATCTGGAGGCGCTGTTTCGCACGGTGGGGTACTCCCGGCCGCAGGTCAGGGTCGACCGGCCGGCGTTTCGCTCGGGCGAGAGCAAGCGTCTGTGGGAGTACACGTTCCTGGAGCTGGTGCCGGCCTTCCTGGATGCCGGGATCACGACGGCCGCCGAGGTGGCCGCCCTGACGGCGGAGCTCGCCCGGCTCGGCACGGACGACGCCACGGTCGTCCTTCACGCCCCCAAGTACCAGGTCTGGGCGCGCGCGAGCCGCACGGACTGAACGGGGCCGTCGTGACCGGCGCCTCCCCGAGCGGCCCGGCGCCGGGGTAGGTGTCGCTCTGGTAGGTGTCGTCGTGGATGTTGCTCCACGGCCCGGGCAGCAGGAACGGGTTCTGCGGGATCGCCGGGGCGGTGACGGGGTGGGCTACCGCCGCGGCGCCGATGAAGGGCTCCACAGGCTCGGCACCCTGCTGGTTGGAGACGGGCACCGCCGGTATCGGATAGCTCTCCGCGAGAGCCGCCGGTGCGATCCCGAGGATGAGCGCAACGAATGTGGCCGCCACCACGGCGGTCCCGGTGAGACCGATCTTCATGTGAGCCCCCCTCGCCGGCATGAGCGCCGTTTCGCCGTGGGCCAACGGTTCCCATGCCGCACGAACGGTGTCAGCGACAGGCGGGCCGGCGCGGTGCGCGCAGTCCGGCCGCCGGCACTCCGCGCAGGCGGAGGCCGATGATCAGCCGCCGAGATCGGCTGCGTTTGGCCTCACGGGTCTGCGCCGCATATCCGTTTTGACAAGCGTCTTTTCTGTAGCTACAATAAGGCATGCAGATCGAGTTCGACCCAGCCAAGGACACGACGAATCGGGAGAAGCATGGTGTCTCCCTTGTTTTGGCAGGCGAGCTCGACTGGGAAGCTGCGCTGGTATGGGTAGATGAGCGGCTCGAGTACAACGAGACGCGCATGATCGCACTCGCTCCGCAGGCCGCGGTCCTGTATTACGTGGCCTTTGTGGAACGTGGCGAAGCGCGAAGAATCATCAGCCTGCGCCGCGCCAATCGTCGCGAGGTGAGACACTATGTCGAAAACGCCTAGTCGGCCTGCTGTCGTCATTCCTACAGCAGAAGAAGACAAAGCCATTACGGCTGCGGCCAAGGCCGATCCTGATGCGCAGCCGCTCACGTCTACGCAGCTGAAGGCCATGGTCCCGTTGCGAGTAGTGCGCGGTCGTCCGAGATCAGCAAGCAAGAAGGTGCTCGTGTCGGTGCGCTACAGCCCCGAGGTCGTTGAGTACTTCAGGTCCACCGGCAGGGGTTGGCAGTCGCGTATGGATGGAGTGCTCCGCCAGTACGTTGCGCGTCATTCCAGGAACGCGTGACACGAAGTCAAACCCCTTGCTCCAGCGGACTGCCTGCGGGCGCCGCTGCAGCGCCGAGCGCCCTGCCCGGCCTCAGGCCGAGACCCCTCAAGCACGTCGACGCAAGCAGTGAGTGCGGTCCGCCACGGCAGCCGGCTCTTGCGCGACGATGAGGTCGGCAGGGAACGGTTCTGACGACGGGACCGACCCGATGCGCTTCGCCCTCGGGGCTGTCAGCACGGGTGGCGCGCGTGGCGCGGAGCGCGACCGTCTCTCCACCCGGGGCGAAGCGCGGCCCGTGACACGTGGAACATCCTTCGATACAGTCGGGCCGGCGATCGCGACAGACGACACGAAAGGGTGGCGACATGAAGATCCGCGTCCTGGCCGTGCTCTCGGTGGTGCTTCTCATGCTCGTTGCTGTGGCGGCCTGCGGGGGCGGCGGTTCGGGCGGCAGCTCTGGCGGCAGCTCTGGCGGCAGCTCTGGCGGGTCGGACCTCAGCGACACCATCGTCCTGCCCGAGGGGTGGGAGATGCTCGACGCTGTGAGCGTCGCCGACGTGGAGGCCGTTGTCGGCGCGTCCGGGTACAAGCCGTGGAGCGAGACGCTCAGCGACGCGGCCGCGGGCAAGCCCCAAGGCAGCTACGCCACGGATGAGGGGCCCGTCTCGAAGATCAACTTCCTCGTGTACACGAAGGACGGCCAGGCGGAGTACGATCGCGTCGCCGACTTCGTCGAGAACGCGACGCCGGTGAGCGGCGATCTGTGGGACCAGGCGATCTTCGGCGACATGCCCGACGCCGGCGAGAAGCTCGTCGCCCTCCTCGTGCGCAGGGGCGACGTGTGCATGCGTATCCTCTGGGATCCTGCGTACTACGCGAAGTGGGATCAGACCGAGCTGGGCGTGAAGCTCGCCACGATGCTCATCGGGAATCTGTACGGGAAGTGAAGTGGGCGGCTGTCTCGCCGACAGGCCGCCGCCGCATCCCATAGACTGGGCGGCGGCCCATCCCACGCACCGGTGTCCGAGAGGTAACGAATGACTGAGCAAGCCACGCAGCAGCAGAGAGCCGGGCGGCAGGCGTTGCCCGACGAGCGCGGGTTCTTCGGCGAGTACGGCGGGCAGTTTCTGCCGCCGCAGCTCGAGGCGCCCTTCGCCGAGATCACGAAGGCCTACCACGAGATCGAGAACGACGCGTCGTTCATCGCCGAGCTGCGCTACCTGCGTAAGCACTTCCAGGGACGACCGACGCCGGTCTACCACGCGCGCACGCTCTCGCTGGCCAACGGCGGCGCGCAGATCTACCTGAAGCGCGAGGACTTGAACCACACCGGCGCGCACAAGCTCAATCACTGCATGGGCGAGGCCCTGCTGGCCAAGTACATGGGCAAGACAAAGGTCATCGCCGAGACCGGCGCCGGCCAGCACGGCGTGGCCTTGGCCACGGCCGCCGCTCACTTCGGCCTCGAGTGCGAGATCCACATGGGCGAGGTCGACATCGTAAAGCAGGCGCCCAACGTCAGCCGCATGCAGCTCCTGGGCGCCACCGTCGTCCCCGTCTCCCACGGCCTCAAGACGCTCAAGGAGGCCGTCGATTCGGCCTTCGAGGCGTATCTCGCCGACTACGAGAATTCCATCTACTGCATCGGTTCGGTCGTCGGGCCGCATCCCTTCCCGCTCATGGTGCGCGACTTCCAGCGCGTCGTCGGCATCGAGGCCCGCGAGCAGTTCCAGGAGATGACCGGCAACCTCCCCGATGTGGTGGAGGCGTGCGTCGGCGGCGGCTCCAACGCGATCGGCATCTTCACGGCCTTCCTCGACGACCCCTGCGAGCTGATCGGCGTGGAGCCGCTGGGCCGCGGCGAGGGCGTCGGTGAGAACGCCGCGACCATGACCTACGGCCGCGAGGGCATCATCCACGGGTTCAAGTGCTACCTGTTGCAGGATGAGGACGGCGAGCCGGCCCCGGTGTATTCGTGCGCCAGCGGCCTCGACTACCCCGGCGTCGGCCCCGAGCACAGCTACCTCAAGGACAGCGGCCGCGTACAGTACGTGACCTGCACCGACGATGCCTGCCGCGACGCCTTCTTCAAGCTCAGTCGCCAGGAAGGCATCATCCCGGCGCTCGAGAGCGCGCACGCGGTGGCGCACGCGCTCGTGAAGGCCCGCGAGATGAAGACCGGCACGATCCTCGTGAACCTCAGCGGCCGCGGCGACAAGGACATGGACTACGTGATCGAGCACTGGGGGATCGGGGCGGACGAGGGCTGATCGGAGACCCGGGAGGCTCGTGCTCGTTGAGGGAGACGCATGGGAACGACACGTCCGTTTGTGATCCTGTTCGTCCTCAGCCTGCTCATCGTAGGGTGCGGAGCGGGGGGGTCGGGCGCTGTGCAGTCTCCTTCGCCTGACCCGACGCCGGCCTCGTCAACGCCGGCTTCATCGACGCCGGCAAGCGCAGCCTCGTCGGCCGGCGTCACGATCCGCTACGAAGGCAACGCCCAGGTCGAGCTGAGCGCAAACGGCGGCGCCCGGGTGTTGATCGATGTGTTTGACCCGGCCGCCCTGTCCGCGCCGCCGACCGCCGACGACATCCTGCTGACCACGCACACGCACGACGACCACGTGTCGCTCGACTTCCAGAAGGGCTTCCCCGGACGGCAGCTCTTCGTAACGGAGGGCGAGATCGAGGCGCCGGAGGCCACCATCAGGGGCATCGCCTCAGCGCACACCGAGAACGACTCCCTGGCGCCACGGAACGGCACCGACTACATCTTCATCGTCGACATGGGCGGCCTGCGCATCGCCCACTTCGGCGACATCGGGCAGACCGCCCTGACGGCCGGGCAGCTCAAGGCGCTGGGCGACGTGGACATCGCCGTCACCCAGTTCGAGAACTCGTTCAGCCACATGGATGCGATCAACAAGAAGGGCTTTCGCCTCATGGAGCAGGTCAAGCCGCGGCTGATCCTCCAGACGCACACGAGCCCGGCCGCCGTGGAGTACGCCGGGACGCTGTGGCCGCTGCTGTACTCGGAGCAGCCGGAGGTGACGGTGACGGCGGAACGTCTCCCCACCGAGACCAGCCTGCTGCTCCTCGGCGACGACGCCGCCTTCTACGCCGGGCTGGCGCCCGCGGAGAAGGTCGATTGGTGATGTGCGGGGACGCGGCGTCGGGCGCCGCCGCCGGCGCGGTGCGCGGCGACGGCGACGCGATCCTGGCGGCAGCCTTGAGGGATCGCGCCGGCGACCTGCAGGTGCAGGGCAGCGGCATTGTCGTGAAGCTGCTCGCCGACGACACCGACGGTGACCGGCACCAGCGTTTCCTCATCCGCCTGGAGTCGGGGCAGACGCTGCTCGTGGCGCACAACATCGACGTGGCGCCGCGCGTCGAGGGCCTGGCAGTCGGTGACGCGGTCGCGTTCGGCGGGGTCTACGAGTGGAACGCCGAGGGAGGCACCATCCACTGGACCCACCGCGACCCGGACGGGCGGCACGCGGCGGGGTGGCTGCGTCACGACGGGAAGACGTACCAGTAGACGAGCGGGAGGCGGCGCACGTTGCCGCATCCGCCGAGACTTAGTACAGTTTATCGTTCCGAGTGCATCCGGCCCACAGGGTCGTCCCGAGGAGGACACCGCATGTTCTACGACAAAGACGCCGACCTTTCCCTGATCAAGGCCAAGACCGTGGCCATCATCGGCTTCGGCAGCCAGGGCCACGCGCACGCCCAGAACCTCCGCGACTCGGGCGTCACCGTGGTCGTCAGCGACGTGCCCGGCACGCCCAACGCAGCGCGCGCCGAGAAGGCCGGCTTTGAGGTGCTCAGCGCCGCCGAGGCCACGAAGCGCGCCGACGTCGTCATGATGCTGGTCCCCGACCAGACGCAGGCGATCGTCTACAAGAACGACGTCGGTCCCAATCTCAAGGACGGCGCCACCCTGATGTTCGCGCACGGCTTCAACATTCACTTCGGCCAGATCGTGCCGCCGCAGACGGTGGACGTGAGCATGGTCGCCCCCAAGGGCCCCGGCCACCTCGTGCGGCGCCAGTATGAAGAGGGCAAAGGCGTGCCCGTGCTGATCGCCGTGGAGCAGGACGCCAGCGGCCACGCGCAGGCCCAGGCGCTGGCCTACGCCAGCGGCATCGGCGGCCTGCGCGCCGGCGGCCTCGAGACCACGTTCGCGGAAGAGACCGAGACCGACCTCTTCGGCGAGCAGGCCGTGCTCTGCGGCGGCGTCACCGAGCTGGTCACGGCCGGCTTCGATACCCTGGTCGACGCGGGCTACCAGCCCGAGATCGCCTACTTCGAGTGCCTCCACGAGCTCAAGCTCATCGTCGACCTCATGCAGGAGAAGGGCATCGCCGGGATGCGCTACAGCATCAGCGACACCGCCGAGTACGGCGACCTCACGCGCGGCCCGCGCATCATCGACGAGAACGTGCGCGATACCATGCGCGAGCTGCTCGCCGAGATCCAGAGCGGCGAGTTCGCGCGCGAGTGGATCCTCGAGAACATGGCCAATCGCCCCGTGTTCAACGCCCTGCAGCGCCAGGGCAAGGAGCATCTCATCGAGACCGTCGGCAAGGAGCTGCGCGGCATGATGAGCTGGATCCACGAGGGCGGGTTCGATATCGACGTGTGAGCCGGCTCCAAGCCGAACGGCAGTCGGGGGGCCGGGCGCGCCATGCGGCGCGCTCGGCCCTTCGGCGTTGCGGCCCCCGCGAATCCGCCGGCCGTTCCAGGTTCCGCGGCCTCGCGCCCGGGGCGGCGCGGATGCGCCACCTACCGCGGCCGCGTGCCTTCACTCCCCCGTCTGCCTTGGCCCTTCCAGCGCGCGTGGTCAGCAGGGTGAATCGACCGGGATGAACGAGCGTGCGATACTCAAGGCAGCCGTCTACCCTCCAGGCAGGCGGTGCGACGGTCGCCAGGAAGGCGGCAGAAGGCGTCAAGAAGCGGAAGGAGTCGGGGCAATGCCCGAGATCGTCATACGCATACCGGAGGAAACAGCTTTGCTTCTGCACGTGTCGCGCGAAGAAGTGGGACGCAAGCTGCAAATGGCGGCAGCGGCGAAGCTCTACGAAATGGGCGAACTGTCATCCGGCGCGGCGGCGCAGTTGGCAGGCATACCTCGTACTGTCTTCCTCTCCAGGCTTGCCGACTATGGCATCGACACGTTTCGTTTGAGCGAGGTTGACTTGCAGGCAGAGTCGCGGCTTGCCTGAGGTCATCTGCGACACATCACCACTTCAGTATCTTCATCAGATTGGACAGCTGGGTCTTCTGCCTGAGGTGGCGAGACATGTCATCGTTCCTCCCGCCGTCCTCTCCGAGCTTTCGGAGGGACGATCAAGAGGCGTGGATCTGCCCAACCTCCCCGGTCTGGCGTGGGTCACTGTTCGGACGCCGGTCAGTGCGCCGCCAACGTCGCTGATAACCGGTCTGGGACCGGGTGAGACACAAGTGCTGCTGCTTGCGTTTGAGATGCCTGGGGCAGTGGTCGTGCTCGACGATGCTCGGGCGCGCCGTGTGGCGGAACTGCGACACATCCCGGCGATCGGCACGCTGGGACTCCTTCTTGATGCCAAACGAGCTGGTTTGATCTCTGCCGTTGAGCCGTGCCTGGACCAGTTGCAGCTTCGCGGCTTTCGCCTGGCAGCACAGACCAGAACGGCGGTGCTCAAACTGGCGGGTGAGCACGAAGGGAAGTGAGGCACGCTTTCCGGTGGCCATCCGCCGCTCTCGACAGCCGGGAAAAGGCAGGGCCAATCGCTCCCTGTTCAACGCGCTGTCGCGTACTGTCGCCCGGCCCAGCGCCCGGCCCAGCGCCCGGCCCAGCGCCCGGCCCAGCGCCCGGCCCAGCGCTCGCGGCAGCGCCTCCGCGCGGGCGCGCCGCCTGCCGCCGCCGCGCGGGGCCGCCGCCCCGGGGTCGTTCCAGAGGAGAACGTCGTTCAGGGTGCCCCATCTACCGGTGAATGTTATTCGCTTTGTCGTGCGCTGCGCGCACCAGATGTTCTTGAGTTCGGCGCTCTGGTGTACTAGAGTCGGATCCACGGCTCAGGGACGGAACTTCAAAGGTGCATCCGGCCTGGAGCGACGGGGTCTCAGGGCGTTCGGTGACGATAGGGGGGACGATGGCAAGCAGATTCGACGCCATGCAGGACTTGATCCAGGGCATGTGCTCCGGCCAGCTGACGCGCAGGCAGTTCCTGCAGCGGGCCGCCGTGCTCGGCCTGTCGGTCTCGGCGGCGGGCAGCCTTCTCGCCGCTTGCGGTGGTGGCAGCAGTGGCGGCGCCGTGGCATCCACGTCGGCCAGCCCGCAGGCGCTGGGCACGCTCACGGCGCGCAGCACGCTCGAGGTCGGGACCCTCGACCCCGCCAACTGGAGCTCCCCCGTCGACGTCTACACGCTGGATGCCATCTCTGAGGGACTCGTGAGCTACAAGCCCGGCACCTGGGACGTCGTGAACACACTGGCCGAGACCTTTGAGCCGTCGGCCGACGGCCTCAGCTACAAGTTCACCCTGAAGCAGGGCATCCCGTTCCATCGCGACTACGGCGAGGTCACGGCCGAGGATGTCAAGTTCTCGTTCGAACGCATCGCCGGCCTCGGCAAGCCGAAGATCGCGGCCGCCTACCAGGCCGACTGGGCCGCGCTCAAGGAGGTCAAGGTCGACTCCACCTACAGCGGCACCATCATCATGAAGGAGCCGTTCGCCCCCCTCATGAGAAGCACGCTCCCGGTGCTCAGCGGCAAGATCATGTCCAAGAAGGCCGTGACCGAGCTCGGCAAGGGCTACGTGAGGAACCCGGTCGGCACCGGACCCTATGAGTTCAGCGAGTGGATCCCCAAGCAGAAGCTCACGCTGACGCGCTTCGCCAAGTACGGCGGCGCCAACTCGGCCTACGCCCCTCCGGCCGCCGCCGAGGCTCTCGTGTTTCAGCTCATCACCGACGACGGCGCGGCGCAGACCGCGCTGCAGTCCGGCGACCTCCAGTTCGCGCAGATCTCGACCGCCTACGTGAAGCTCCTGAGCGGTTCGTCGGACTTCAATCTGGCCAAGACGGCGTCGCTGAACTACGAGTGGATCGCCATGAACGTCAAGGACCCGGTGCTGTCGGACATCAACGTGCGCAAGGCGATCCGCCAGGCTATCGACGTGCCGGGCATCATCCAGGCCGCCTACGACGGCGTATGGCAACGCGCGCGGGCCATCATCCCCGAGACCATGGGGCTGGGCTACTGGGCCGACGCCCCCGAGTACACGAGGGACGTCGCGGCGGCCAAGGCCCTCATGCAGACCGCCGGCGTGTCCAGCGCCAAGCTCTCGTTCACGTGCGTCGACGCGGCCTCGGACAAGGTGGTCGCGCAGGTCGTGCAGCAGAACCTCGCCGAGATCGGCATCGAGGTGACGATCAACGTGCAGGATGCCGCGACCTTCTGGAACATCCCCGGCAACGGCGGTGGCGGCGACAAGCGTCAGATGGTGTACAGCTACTACGTCACCGAGCCCGACCCGGCCTGGTCCATGGAGTGGTGGACGACCGACCAGATCGGCCTGTGGAACTGGTGCGGCTGGTCCAACACGCAGTTCGATCAGCTGTATGCGGACGGCACACGCACGCTCGACACCGCCAAGCGTCAGGAGATCTACGTCCAGATGCAGCAGATCTGGGACGCCGACGCGAACATGGTCTGGGTCGCGTTCATGACCAATCCGTACGCGTACAAGAAGTCCGTCGCCGCGTACTTCCGGCCCGACGGCGACCCTATCTTCTGGAGGTTCACCGGAGCGTAACGAGCGGAGCGGGGGAGACCGGCCATGCTGGACTACGCGCTGCGGCGCCTGGTCATGACGTTCTTCGTCGTCGTGCTCATCATGACGTTTCTGGCGCTGCTGATCCAGCTCGTCCCCGGCGACCCCGTGAGGCTCGTTTTGGGCGCGAAAGCGCCCGAGGAACTGGTCCAGTCCGTGCGCCACGACATGTACCTCGACAAGCCGGTCCCGGCGCAGGTCTACTACTTTTTCGCGAACGCCCTGCACGGCGACCTCGGGGTGGACTTTCAGAGCCAGCGCTCGGTCACCTCGCTGATCTGGACCGCTCTGCCGCACACCGCCATCCTCGCGCTCGCCAGTCTGGCCCTTGCCGGGCTGCTGGGCGTCCCCTTGGGCGTGTACGCGGCCACGCATCCCGGCGGCTGGCTCGACCGCGTGACCGCGGTCGCGACGATCTCGCTGATCACCATGCCCGCCTACGTGGCCGGCCTGCTCCTCCTGCTCGTGTTCTCCGTACACTGGTCCATCATGCCGGCCACCGGAACGGGGAACCTCTCCAATCCGGCCGACTATCTGAAGCATCTCGCGCTGCCGGCCATCGCTCTGGCCGTGACCTGGATCGGCTACCTCGCGCGCCTGGTGCGCACGAGCATGCTCGAGGTCCTGAACGAGCGCTACATCATGGCGGCGCGCTCGCAGGGCATTCGCGACCGCCTCGTGGTCTACAAGTACGCCCTGCGCAATGCCGTCATCCCGACGATCGCCGTCGTGGGGGTCGGCCTGGGGACGTTGCTGGGGGGCGCCATCTTTGTTGAGGTGATCTTCGCGCGCGCCGGGCTCGGCATGCTCATCTACAACTCCATCCAGACGCGCAACTTCCCCATCGTCCGCGGCGGCGTGCTTGTCGTCGCGCTTCTTTTCGTGGCGGTCAATCTGCTCACCGACTTCGTCTACCACATGGTCGATCCGCGGATCAGAGTGGTCTCCTAGCCGTGGCGGTGGCAGCGCGAGACGGTAAGGCGGCGGCCGTAAGGGCGCCGGCCGCGGGCGGAGCGCTGACCCGGCTGGGCAGGCTCATCCGCGAGGTCGCGCGGCGGCCTGCCGGGCTGTTCGGGCTGATCGTCATCTGTCTGCTGCTCGTGGTCGTCGTCGCGGCGCCGCTGGTCGCCCCGTACAGCCCGTACGCCCAGGACATCGTGCACCGCCTGCAGGGCCCGTCGCTGCATCACCTCTTCGGGACCGACGAGCTCGGTCGCGACCTGCTGTCCCGGGTGATCTTCGGGGCGCGGATCGCCCTGGGCGTGGCCATCCCCGCGGTGCTCATCGCGATGTTCGTCGGCCTGCTCACCGGACTGATCTCAGGCTACCTGGGCGGCGGCACCGATCAGGTGGCCATCGTCGGCATGGACGCGATCCAGGCGTTTCCCGCGGTGATCCTCGCGCTGGCTCTTCTCGCCGTCCTGGGTCCGTCTCTGCGCAACGTCGTCATCGTGATCGGCGTGGCGCTGGCGCCGGGCTACGCGCGCGTGGTGCGTGCGATGACGCGCGCCGCCAAGCAGAACCAGTACGTCGAGGCGGAGCTGTCACTCGGCGCGAGCACCACGCGGATCGCCGTGCACCATCTTCTGCCCAACATCGCCGCGCCTCTGTTCATCCTCATCGCCATGGACATCCCGAGCGCCATCGCCATCGAGGCCGGGCTGGCGTTTCTCGGCCTCGGCGTGCCGCCGCCCAGCCCTTCGTGGGGCGCCCTCCTGGCCGATGGCTTCAGCTACGTCCTCATCTCTCCCTGGGCCATCATCGCGGCAAGCGTAGCCCTGATGCTCACCACGCTCGGCTTCGCCATGCTCGGCGAGACCCTCCGCGACGTGCTCGACCCCAAGCTGTCGGGGACCCGTCGCCGGAGGAAGAAGCGATGAGCGATCCTCTGCTCACGGTCGCAGGCCTGGAGGTCGTCTACCACACCGATGCGGGGACCCTGCCCGCGCTTTCCGACGTGTGCTTCGAGGTGCGCGAGGGCCAGATTGTGGGGGTGGTCGGGGAGTCGGGATGCGGCAAGTCGACCCTGGGCGCGGCGCTGCTGCGGCTTCTCTCGCCGAACGGCGAGATCGTTGGGGGCCGCGTCATGTTTGCGGGCCGCGACCTTGCGAGCCTGTCTTCGGGCGAGCTCCGCAAAGTGCGCGGCCGGGGCATCGCGACGGTCTTCCAGGACCCTCTGACGAGCCTCAACCCCACCTTCACCGTCGGTCAGCAGATGATCGATGCTGAGCGCGCCCACGGGCAGGGCCGCGAGTCCAAAGACGTCCTGCGCCGGCGGGCCATCGACGCGCTGACCCGCGTCGGCATCCCCGACGCCGCGCGGCGCATCCGCAATCATCCGCACGAGTTCTCCGGCGGCATGCGCCAGCGCATCATGATCGCCATCGCCCTGCTGCACGAGCCCTCGCTGCTCATCGCCGACGAGGCCACGTCGGCGCTCGACGTGACGCTCGAGGCGCAGATCCTCAAGCTGCTCAAAGAGATCAACGCCAGCCACGGCACGGCCATTCTGTTGATCTCGCACAACCTCGGCGTGATCGCCGAAGTCTGCGAGCGCGTGGTCGTGATGTACGCGGGGCGCGCCGTCGAGGAGGGGGACGTGTACGCGATCTTCGACCGGCCGCTGCACCCCTACACGCGCGCTCTGCTCGCCGCGGTGCCCTCGCCGCAGCACCGTGGGACGACGCTGGCGGCGATCCCCGGCCGGGTGCCGAGCCTGCTGGCGCTCCCGCCGGGATGCAAGTACGCGGATCGCTGCGCCCATGCCGTGGCCGTGTGCTTCGCGCGCGAGCCGGCCAGCCTCGCGCGCGAAGGGCTGCGCGTGCGCTGCTTCCTCTACGACGACAGCCTCCCCGCGGCCGACAAGCCGCGCGCCGACTGGGCGAAAGCCCCGGGGCGCGCGTGACCGCCGATCCGCAGAGCGGCCCTCTGCTGAGCGTGCGCGACCTGCGCACCTTCTTCAGCGACCGGCAGGGCGTGATCGCGCGCCTGCTGCGCCGCAAGAGCGGCGAGGTGCGCGCCGTCGACGGAGTCTCCTTCGATGTCGTTCGCGGCGAGACCCTGGGCCTGGTCGGGGAGTCCGGCTCGGGCAAGTCCACCCTGGCGCGGACCGTCATGGGCCTGGTCCCCGCCACGGGCGGCAGCGCCTCGCTGGACGGCCGCGAGCTCGTCGGCCTGCGGCGCCGTGAGTGGCGACCGCTGCGCCGCCGCATCCAGATGATCTTTCAGGACCCCGCCTCGAGCCTGTCGCCGCGGTTTCGCGTGTCGTTCCTGCTGCGCGAGCCCTACGTCATCAACAAGGTCCCGCCGGACCAGCAGGCGAGCGTCGACGAGCTGCTCGATATGGTCGGCCTCTCCGCCGAGCAGGCCGACAAGTACCCGCACGAGCTGTCCGGCGGCCAGGCGCGCCGCGTCTCCATCGCGCGGGCCCTGGCCCTGCATCCCGAGGTGCTCTTTGCCGACGAGCCCACGGCCGGTCTCGACGTCTCGGCGGCGGCGAGCATCCTCAATCTCATGCGCGACCTGCGCGACCGCCTGGGCCTCACCTACGTCCTCATCACCCACGATCTCAACGTCGTGGGGTACTTCGCCGACCGCATCGCCGTGATGTACGTCGGCCAGCTCGTCGAGATCGGCCTCGGCGACAGGATCCTCGCGCACCCCCGGCACCCGTACACGCAGGCGCTGCTTGCGTGCGCCCCCGTCCCCGACCCCCACCTTAACGAGGGGCATCTCGACAACGTCCTCGGCGGGGAGATCCCGAGCCCCCACGACCCGCCTTCGGGCTGCCGCTTTCACCCGCGCTGCAAGTACGCGGACCCGCGGTGCACCGACGAGGTCCCGCGGCTCGAGGATCTCGGCGAGGGCGAGATGGTGGCCTGTCATCACTGGCGGCGCCTCGACCTCACGCCGCAGCCGCCTGTGGAAGCGACGGCGGCGGCAGCAGCCGTCGCGCGGACCACCCTCTGAAAGGGAAGGCCCATGTGCCCGATCGAGACCTACGACCCTGACGACGCCGTCCTCGCCGACTACCCGTTTGGAGCGGCGGGAACGGTCAAGTCCTGGCAGCCCTTGGGCGCGGCCGACCCCGCGTCGCTGGGCGCGGGCGTCTGCGAGTACCGCGGCGTCTTCCAGTGGGACCTGCACTACGAGGCCGTGTACTACATGATCTCCGGCTCGCTGACTGTGATCGACGAGGACGGCGAGCACTGCGTGGGGCCGGGTCAGATCATGACCATCCCCAAGGGCTCCAAGGGCCGCTACGTGAGCCGGGAGGGCTGTCGCTTGTTCTGGGCCATCTTCCCGGGCAACTGGGAGGAGATCTCCGACTTCGGCATCAATGGACCGGCGACGTGACGTGGACAGTCAGCATCATCGAGGTGGGAGTCCTGCCGGACTGTCGGCTCGCGGCCTACGTCCCCGACGCGCCGACGGACGTGACGCTCGACCTCCCCTGCTACTGCTGGCTCCTGCGCGGCTCAGGCGCGGCCGTCCTCGTCGACACCGGGCCCGACGCCGAGCCGCCGGAGGACGTGGGCTACGAGGTCGCGGGAGACACGCGGGCGGCGCTGCTGCGGGAGCTGCGGGCGGCAGGGGTGGCGCCCCACGACGTCACGACCATCGTGCACACGCACCTGCATCAGGACCACGTACAAAACGACGCGCTATTCGCGCGCGCGGAGGTCGTCGTGCAGCGCCGCGAGCTGGAGGACGCGCTGCAGGCGGAGGCCCGCTGCCGCAGCCTGTCGGCCGACGAGCGGGCGGCGCTGGCGGCGGGGCCGTACGGCGCGTCCCAGGGCGCCGGACTGTGGTACGTCGGCACCGCCGCCCTCGTGGCGTGGCTCGGCGCCCGGCTGCGCGTCGTGGACGGCGAGGTGGAAATCCTCCCCGGCATCACCGTCACGCCGAGCGGCGGTCACACCACGGGGCATCAGAGCGTGCTCGTGGAGACTGCCGACGGCCGTGCCTGCATCGCCGGCGACATCGTGTCTCTGGCCGTGAACGCCGAGGTGATCGGGCCCATGACGCCGGACGCGGCGGCTGCGGGCGCCTTCCTCGAGCGCGCGCGCGCGGCCCGCTGGGAGCTCATCCCGTCTCACGAGCCGGCGCTGCGCGACCACCGCTGGTACGTCTCCGCCGCCAACGGGTAGTCCGGCGGCGCGCCCGTGGTGGACGGACGACTGTTGACGTCCTGACCTTACGGGATGCTACTCCGTAGCAGTTCACCCAAACGGGAGTCATGTCCATCATGTCGGCGATATCCAGAGCGCTGCAGATCAAGCTGCCGAAAGCGCAGTCGGCCTTCCTGTGGGGACCGCGCAAGACGGGCAAGACCACGTTTCTCAGGGCGGCCTTCCCTCTCGGCCTGAGCTACGACCTGCTTGAGACCGATCTCTTCTTCGAGCTCGTCAAGCGCCCCTCCCTGCTCCGTGAACGACTCCTCGCGGCGGACCCGCGGCGGCTTGAGGAGCTGATAATCATTGACGAGGTGCGGAAGGTGCCGCAGTTGCTCGATGAGATCCACTGGCTCATCGAGAACAAGGGCCTGCGCTTCGTCCTCTGCGGCTCCAGTGCAAGGAAGCTCGTGCGAGGGAAGGCCAACCTGCTCGGCGGCCGCGCCTGGCGCTGCGAGATGCACCTCTCGTCTCGGCGGAAGTGGTCGGCCTGGAGCTGCTCAGAGCGCTGAGCCGCGGGATGATACCCGCGCACTACCTGCAGGAGGGACATCGCGAGTCGCCGCAGGCCTATGTCGGGGACTACCTCAAGGAGGAGGTGTTCGCCGA
>Ga0114951_10002983_pt1 | contig 18214 bp, 18 predicted proteins | sample AM7aDNAmetaG_FD_88677 | JGI IMG/M metagenome (GOLD analysis project Ga0114951, IMG submission 88677) | Freshwater microbial communities from Finland to study Microbial Dark Matter (Phase II) - AM7a DNA metaG | ecosystem: Environmental > Aquatic > Freshwater > Lake | place: Finland: Lake Alinen...
CGTTGCGACAATCGGGAATTATAATTGTCGTCAGTCGGGAATTATAATTGTCGTCAGTCGGGAATTATAATTGTCGTCAGTCGGGAATTATAATTGTCGCTGATCATAAAGGCAAGGTTGAGTACCACGAGGAGCTTTTCAACGGCCTAAACGACGAATACAAGCGTCTGGAGGGCTATATCAGCAAGATATACGAGCATTTGCTTCAGGAGCGTATTACCGAGGCTGAGCATGATAAGAAGCGGAAAGAGTTTCGCACGAAGCAGGGAGAGATCCAAAGCAAACTAGCGAATCTTCAAAAGGCTGATGAGAATTATTACGTCGCGGCCAAGCTGATCCTTAGCTTAGCGAGTCGAGCAGGACAGATCTTCGAGAGTTCTGAACCTGTTGCAAAAAGGCAACTTCTCAAACTGCTACTTCAGAACTGCATCGTGAATGACGCAACTCTAGTCCCCACAATAAGAAGCCCCTTCCACTTGTTTGTGAAAGGGGCTTCTCGTACTGCATGGCTCCCCGAACTGGTCGGAAACAAGAACCTTTAGGTTAAGGGTTAAAATCGTTCTCCCCAAAAACACAGCTTGCCGCCTTGAATTGGTATAGCCAAAAGGGTAAGAGGGTAAGTCCGCTTATTTCGTTGCTGATTCTTTGGCAGGAGAAATCAGATTGCCTTGAGGGTCATATTCCTTCACACTCACAGGAACATTGTTTTTAAGCACAGTTTCTTTTTTAATGGCACCGCTTTCATAAAACTCTTTGGCGGAACCTGTCCCCATTTCAAGGTGCGATTCGCCCTCTAACTTTCCGTTCTTGAAGTATACTTTGCCTATACCATCAGGCAATTCGTTCCTCACGGTCATTTCGCCGTGAAGCTCGCCTGTTTCATAATACCATTTCATCGGGCCGTCACTAACCCCTTGAGCATATGTGCGTTCAAATTCAACACGGCCATTTTTGAAATGCACCTTTCTAACCCCATGAATTTGATTATTCACATAAGGCGTTTCAGCTTCGAGTTCTCCCGTTTCATAATATTCCTTACTGACACCCTCTAATGAACCATTCTTGTAAAGCCACTCCGCCTGCAATGCTCCACTCGGATAATATTGCGGTCTTATGCCGTTTTGTATCGACTCTGCGAGAAATTTGTTTTTCGGAAATGGAATGACATCCAACCTCTGTTGGCGACTAGGCGGCCAAAAAATGAAGGATGCTTTCGCTTTGATATTTCGACGTGGAACGAAGCCCCATTGACGACTGTCAGCACTTCTTGCGCTATTGTCGCCCAAAACAAAATAGGAATCTTTGGGAACTTCTATAATTTGCCCAACCTTGCCATACCGCCAATCCTCATGATTGGCATAAACCCGTTGCCTTGGAATCTGCGGGGTATCGATTAATTTCCCATCCGCATAGACATTTCCATCTTTGATTTGTATTTTTTCGTTTGGTAATCCAATCACCCGTTTTATAAAGTCCTTTTTCACATCAAGCGGATATTGAAAAACGATAATATCGCCACGTTTCGGGTTTTTGGTGCGATAGACCCACTTATTTGCGAAAATCCTGTCACCTTGAAGAATGGTGGGAGCCATTGCCATCGTAGGGATTTTGTAAGGAGAGATTACATAGGCACGAATACCAAAAGCAAGGTTACCCGCCAAAAGTATTGGGGCAAGAAGCCAGAGGGCAACAACGGTAAAAACTTTTTTCCGCCCGAACCGTTCAATCAGACTTGATGGCTCATCGTTTATTCTTGTCGCACTTGAATACGCATCATTAAGAATCCAGAGCGTTGCCAAAATGCCAAAGATTATCGAAACGAAATGTCCGACTTTGGGAATCACTTCTAAAACGGCCTCGATGGCAGAAATTCCTATCAAAATACCAATGCCTTTTATCCATTGTGAATTATAGATTTGACCAAGACCAGGAACCATGGAGGACAAAAACAGCGACAAGAACGGTTGCTTCTTGCGTAACGATAGCGTTGCGCCATGACCGAGGTTATATTCTTTGGCCGTAGCGTAAGCATCGAAATAATTATAAAAAGAGAAGATAACCGCTAAACAGAAAAGGAGAATACCCGCCACAAGAACTGCTTTTGAAGGAGCCATGACAAACCACAAAAGGCAGGACAATGCTGATAGGGCTAAAGCAATCCCCACCAAAAGAAATATAACGCCTTTTGACCGATTCCCGCCGTAAATCTGGCCAATGCCAGTAAAGATGGAGGACAACCAAACAGCGAGCCAAGGTTCTTTCGAGTCTGTTTCTTGCATAGGAAATGTATCGGCGCAACCAGTTTTCGCTTTACAGGTAACAACGGAATAAAAATGAGGTGGTAACCTCACGCAGGATTGACGCCGTCCTCATCGCCCCGCTTCCAACTGTCTAATACGCCGTCCCTGATTTCATTGGCGAGCCGATTGAAGATGTTCGACTGGGCTTTCTCATCAGCGACTTCGTCTCGAATGATATGGAACATTCTGTTTACGAGGATTTTAACTTCCTCGATTCTGCTCTTGATTTCGCCCTCGCCACCGACGAGCAAGTCTGTTGATTCTGTCCCGCACAATCCGAAGACGCTATAAACTTGAAGCAAACCCAGTCCTTCATTGCGCAATTGGCAGAGGATGCGATTTCTGCCGTCAATTAACAGACGGACTTCCCGAAGGGGTTCGTTGAGGTTTTGGGCATTCACCTCTGGATTCATAAGGCCGCTCCTCACCGCCTCGCCAAGTATGTCCAAATACCCACCGAGACGTTGGTGTTCCTGTAACAGGATTTTTATCCTTTCATTTGCCTGCGTCTGCAACCCTGTTAATAAACCAAGGGCGCGCTTGTTGAATTTGACATCCGCCCTGATGATTCGAGAGGCATCCTGGATGAATTTTTTCAAGTCGTTATGGATTTGGGACTTCGATATGCCTTCGAGCGAGGCAATTTCTCGTATGGTTTTTCTTTCATAATAATATAGCTTGGCGACACGCTCGACTCGCAATTCCTGTTCGCTCTCACCAAGGTTAATGTTTTTCGCCTGTTCATCCTCGGACTCTGCAAAATCCACTTCGACGTGAACGCCGTCCTCATCCTTCCATGAATGGGGTTTTTCTTCTGGCTTGTCCATTTTTGTCCACCTCCTATGACAAAGGCTCCAATTCTTCCGCCTCTGTGTCCATATTGAGAAGCGGAGTTGAATCTTCGGTTGTTTTCTTTCGAAAGAAGGCGGCTTTTCCTCCGCGGCCCTCATTGGATTTCCGAGTATCACGCTCGATAAGCCTTTTGGCTTCAAGAGCCTTTAATGCCACATCAAGCATCTTTTCTGAAACGCCTGCCTCTTTCGCCTGCTTCACGAGTTCTTTTCGAGACACCCATTGCTCATGAAGGTTTTCGGTAAGAAATTCGCTCGCACTTTCTTGGCGGGCTTCCTGCTCCTCTTGCTTCATGGCTTCGGCCTCGCCGATATAGGATACGCTTGTGGTTTCAGGCGTTTTGTCTTCAATGGTTACGGCAAAGGCAGGGGTTGGCTCGGTAAATCTTGATTTTGAATGCTCGCATATCAAAGTTTGGTCTTTTCGGCTTAACGAAAGCAAGGTGTCAGCAAAAGCGGCCTTTTCCGAGCTTCCTCGCAAGAGTTGGTCAGAACTCACCGAAAAATTCCCCATCTTACGTTGATGGTCAGCAAAAAGAAAAGAGCATTGATAATCCGCTACAAGCCTTTTCACGCTTTCGAAAACCTCGGACATCTCGCTTGCAGAGTTTTCTTCGGCGTGATGGACTCGGATTAACGAATCGACAATCACCAAATCGGGGCGCAACTCACTCAAAACTTGGCGTAATATCGCCACTCTATCCCCATCGTCAAAGCGTAAGCCCTGTTGGATAGCGAAATAAAGCTCCAAGCCATCCCCCGATATACTTTTACCTCCGAGTAATTGACGCAAACGTTTGACCATAAGCGGCATGGAGGATTCTTCGTCGATATAAAGGACTTTTCCAAGATTGGTTTGAAAATGTCCGAGCCATTTTCCGCCCCTAGCACATTCAATGGCCAAATCCAGAAGCATCCAAGACTTACCATAGCCTGCGGGACTTGCCAGTATTGCAACCGCTCCCTTGGGAATCAACCCGCCAACATTCCATGACACCTCAACATCCTTCATTTGGAGCAACTTCTCCATAAGGATAGCTTTGAATGGTCTATATTCCGTTTCTGTTTCCGCATTTCCATCATATATGGAAGAAGACGGAGACGGAGTCGTGGGATATCGACGGCAGATTCCTTCCACCTCCTCTTTAAGCTCCTCCAAAGAGAATTTGCAGTTTTCAGCGTGCGGTTTTAGCAATGCCTTAATTTCATCAGGTTGCATACCGCCATGATGAAGTTTGCCGATAAGACGTGCGAAACCGTGATTCCGATTGCCATCCTTTAAGGTTGTGATGGTTTCCAAAAACCACCCTGGATTATTTGTTGTAACGGGCGGTTCCTTTTTGAGGATTTCGAGGTATGAGTCAAAATCTGAAAGGTTGGCCTGATTTTCAGGTGTCAAGCTCACCACGGTAACGGGTAGGGGATTTTCTGGGTTCTTGAGATTCAGCGTGCAAGGCACTCGGAGGATGCGAGGCAGGTCTGTCGCATGGGAATCGCCGCCTGTGGCATGAGCTAGGGCTTTGAGATAGGCTTCCAACCGTAAAACGTCGTTATCCCCTTTAATAAATTCAGCCTCTTTAAGCCGCCAGTAACCATGAAAGCCATTACCAGAATCAATAATAATTGTGGGAGGGATGGGAAAGGTTTGAAGGCGTTTCAGGGCTTCGGGTTTCCCGCCGCCACAATCCTTGGCATCAAGGTCTACCCACAAACAGTTGAGCCGCTTGACAGAACTTTTCCCGCCTTTTTTCTCGCTTCGTGGGCAAACTCCAAAATAGATGTTGGATTTTTTCGAGTGCGATAAAATCCTGTCCTGGACGGCAATAAGGTCTTTTATCGAGGGAAAATAGCGTTGATATACTGGCTGTTTCGGGCCAAAGCATCTTATTTCAATCAGTTCGCCGTTCAAATCGGGAAATAATGTTTCCAAAAAATCATTCATTGTTCTTTGCTTTCTCGCAAGAAACCACCTTGGCAAGCTCACGCTCCATCAAGTCTCTGGCGATAATGCGAGCTAAAATCCTCAAGCCCATGGCCATCGAATCGACGGGTGAATTATGCTTTGATAGTGAATAGGTCTTCGAATCGCAGGTCATTAAAAGCCGCTTGAATGCGTTCCCTTACGTTTGGAGAGGGACACCTTTCGCCTGCGAGCAATTGCGCCATAAAACCCGACGATATTTCCAAGCGTTTGGCGAGCCAATTCTGTGATTTGTTTTTGCGGGCAAGCACCTGACGCACCGCCTTGCTGTTGAGCTTCACTTTAACCATGTCGTTCGCTCCTTTTGAAAGAATTGTCCTTTGGGACTGTTTGTTTGTCCTTTAGCATAATATAAACAATTGTTGGCCAAGTCAATGCTATAGAATAATTATCACTTGCTAAAGTTAGCGCCGCATGGTAGGATTTTCTTCAAAAGGAGGCGATGGCATGACCAATTCTGCAGACACACGAAAAGAATTCGGAGCGTATCTTGGGGAATTGAGAGCGCAAAGGAACTGCTCTGTCCAAGATGTGGCGACTGCTACCCAAATCTCAAACCCATATTTGTATCAGGTTGAATCGGGAAAGAAAGCGTTAACGAATCCCGAATATTTTCAGCGATTGGCCCATTTTTTCGGGGTCGATACGAGTGAATTATTGCGAAGGGCAGGATATCTGCCAAAGAACGAGCGCAGTAAACTCGAGACGGCAATAGACCTTATTAAGAAAGACAGGGCCTATGATTTAAATTTTTTAGTATATTCTAATATCACGCTCGAAGAAAAAGTGTCCGTTGTTAAGCTGTATGAAAAAGCCAAAGGGAAAAAACTGCTTTAATGACGGCAAGCTCATTATGAATGTCGTTCTATACGCACGGGTAAGCTCCGATAAACAAGCCGAAAAAGACCTCTCGATACCCGCCCAACTCAAAGCCCTCCGCAAGTATGCGCTCACCCGTGACTGGGTTATCGTCAAAGAATTTGTTGATGAAGCAGAAAGCGCAAGAACAGCCGACCGCCCCGCTTTTCAGGAAATGATTGCCCGAGCAAAGGGGAAAGACACAGACTTCAACGCCATCCTTGTCTGGAAGCTTAACCGCTTCGCACGCAACCGTGAAGACTCCATCATTTACAAGTCTCTCCTGCGCCGTAAAGGGATACAGGTCATTTCCATCAACAAGCAGATTGACGATTCCGCATCAGGAAAACTGTTGGAGGGGCTACTTGAGGTCATTGACGAATTCTACTCAAGCAACCTGGCGCAGGACACGGTCAGAGGCATGAAGGAAAACGCCGCCAGGGGATTTTTGAACGGAGGGAGGGGTGCTTTTGGTTACAGAACCAAGAAGGTTTCGGCGAACGGACAAGAGAAAAGAACCTATGAAATCAACGAGGCCGAAGCTCCCATAGTCCGTGAGATATTCAAGCTGTGCGTCCAAGGCGAAGGAGCAAAGGACATTGCCCTCATCATCAATAAGAAGGGCTACCGCAAGCGCACGGGCAAGGAATGGCGGTCTAATAACGTCCTCTACGTCTTGCGAAATGAAACCTACACAGGAACCATCGTCTGGAATCTGACCAATAGGAACGGCGAGCTTCGCAAGAAAAAGCCGTCAGAAGAGGTCGTCCGCATCCCGAACGCTTTTCCGGCCATTATCTCCAAGGAAACTTTTGACCAGGCACAAAAAGCCATCGCCGCACGAAGCCCCAAACTCATCCATCCCAGGGTGATTAGCAGTAACCATCTTTTGAGCGGCCTGATTAAATGTGCGAAGTGTGGCAGTAACTTTGTCGCCTGTTCCGCAAAATCAGGGAAATACTTTTATTTCATGTGCCAAGGAACAAACAAAGGGTCATGCGACCAGAAATCCCTTCCCATCGGAAAGTTTGAGCATTTTATTTTCCGAATACTGAAAGAAAGGGTTTTGACCTTCGAGAACTTGAAGAAGTTACTCCTGCTTGTAACGGAAGAATATCAGGTCTTCAAGAAGGAGTTCGAGGGGAAGCTCAAGCACCTCGATGCCATGATTGACGAAAAAACGAAACGGCTTGACCGCTTATATGAAACCATCGAGTCAGGTAACGTTGACCTGTCCGATATTGGCCCGCGCCTCAAGACGTTAAATGACGAGATTGCCGCCTGCAAGAGGCAAAGGGAATACCTCGAAGTAAAGCTTGAACGGAACGACTACCCTGAACCCACCGACGAAGACCTCAAGCCCTATGTGGCAGACCTGCAAAAGACCTTGCAGAAAGGGTCATTATTCGAGCGTAAATCGTTTATACGCTCGTTTATCAAGCAGGTCGTCGTTGGACAACCCCACGCCACGCTTGAATATACCATCCCCCTAAATAAAGAAAGCGAGAACCCCCGAACGGAAGTTCTCGCTTTCAACCTAAATGGCTCCCCCGCCTGGGATCGAACCAGGGACACTGCGGTTACGGTCTGACTTCAGTTACCTGAAGAGTCGGACTTTCTCTTTGCCATATCCAGAATAAAAGGACTTAGGCAGCAGGTGTAAAGTCTCTGCACTTGCCCCCCACGCCTTACGGCGCAGGTGCTAGCTCAGGATAGCCCCAACGTTTTTTGCTGGGATTTCCCTGACTTAGCCTGCTTATTCACCCTGAGGTTTCCCTCAGGGGCTGCTAACTTTGAGCGTGAAGCTCGCGATGGCAATTGGCGCAAAGCATGATGCATTTATCCAACTCGGTTTTAACTCTTTCCCAACTCCGGGTGTACCCTTTGTTGGAAATGCTAAAATCCTTTTGTGCCGGATCCCGATGATGAAACTCAAGCGCCTCAATGCAGCGATCGTATCCGCAACGTTCACACCTGCGGCCCTTATAACCGACTGCCAGTCGGCGAATCTTTTTTCTTCGCTTATGAACAGCCTTTATCAGGCATTGTTTTCTATCGCTGTATGTTCGCTTGTCTTTCTTCATAGGTTGCTTTGAACCCCTTGCACTCGTTCGCTACGCTCACTCGTGCACAGCCGCATGCTCTACCAGCTGAGCTACAGGGGAATAACATTTGAAAGAACAAATACGTACCCAAGCAAAAAACGCTAAGACTTATCACTTGGAGGGGACAATTATAAAGATTGCGACGTCGGGGTCAATGAGTGTTTTTGCCCTGCTCTTAGCCTTGCTTTGAGATCCAACTCTTTTATATTCGATCTCAGGAGAACACGAACCCATAAAATCAATTGGAACGCAGGCCCGGAGATGCTATATTTCTGCTGAGTCTGGACCTTAAAAGGAGAGATTTCCCATGTTGGTAAGAACCTTCATAGCAGTCTTGATCTTCACCTCTATGTTAGGTTTTTCTTCGGCAAGCGGGGTCTATGCGGAAGACGATACCCTGGTTATGGAGTCCTTCCAAACTGTGACGGGCTCCGTCACAGAGGTTGACGAGGATCACAAACGGATCACGTTCCACTGGATGGCCGATGACGTGCGCCTTCAGTACCAGGACCTTCTTTTGGACGTACCGGATTCCTGCGTCATCACCAAAAATTCAGAAACGATAAATCTAGGCGACCTGGAGTCGGGCGATTCCGGCACCGTACGCTTTGACTCAAATGCCCAGCCTCTTCCGAAAGCTAGCACCATCACGATCACGGAATAGCGTCCCCGGGATCCTCTGTTCACTTTAAAATATTTTAGGAGAAGATCATGTATAAACTTGTTTTGATACGTCACGGAGAAAGCATCTGGAACAAAGAGAACCGGTTCACCGGCTGGTACGACGTGGACCTTTCGGAAAAAGGCCTCGGAGAAGCCAAAGACGGCGGCCAGCTTCTAAAGAAAGAAGGCTATGAATTTGATGTCGCCTTCACGTCCGTCCTCAAGCGCGCGATCCGCACGCTCTGGATCGTAATTGATCAGATGGACCTCATGTGGATCCCGGTCATCCGCGACTGGCGGTTGAACGAGCGTCACTACGGCTCCCTACAAGGACTCAACAAAGCCGAGACCGCCGCAAAATACGGCGATGACCAGGTCAAGATCTGGCGCCGGAGCTATGATGTCCCGCCTCCGGCCCTTGAGGAAAACGATCCCCGCAATCCGGCCAAAGATCCGCGCTACAAAAGCTTCCGGAAAAGCGATCTTCCCCTCACGGAATGCCTCAAGGATACGGTCGCGCGCGTTCTTCCTCTTTGGCACGACGTCGTGTCCCCGATGATCCGGAACGGGAAAAAAGTCCTCCTCGCGGCCCACGGCAACAGCCTCCGGGCGCTGGTGAAATATCTGGACAATATTTCCGAAGAAGAGATCCTCGGCATGAACATCCCGACCGGGATCCCTCTCGTCTATGAACTGGATAAAGACCTCAAGCCGATCAAGCATTATTATCTTGGCAATCCCGAAAAGATCAAAGCCGCGATGGACGCTGTGGCCAACCAGGGAAAAGCGAAGAAATAATTCGCTAGCCGGATTGCGGCCCGAAGGCCCAGGCTGTTATTTTGACATTGTTTGACAACGTTTTCTCCAATGGGGCAAAGCCTTATGCCTAAAGTCATCCTGTATAATCCCAAGGAAAAGACAAGGCTTCGGGTCCCCTACCTTCCTTTTTCACTCTTGACCGTGGGCACGGCCCTTCAAAAGGCGGGCATCGAGGTCAAGATCATCGACGCGCGGATCGAAGAAAAAGCGCGCGCCATCGTTGCATCTCTCCTCACTCAAGAGGTTCTTTTCTTCGGCATCACCCTGATCACCGGGTCCATCATCCATGACGCCATCGAAATGGCCCGCTTCGTTAAAATGAAAAAGCCGGACCTGAAGATCGTCTTCGGCGGCGTGCATGCCTCGCTCCTCCCGGAACAAACGGTCCGCTACCCTCACGCCGACCTGGTGGTCATCGGCCCCGGAGAAAACACAGCGACGGAGCTAGCCCTGGCCTTAAAGAACGGCGCGGATATTTCCGGGATCCCCAGTATCGCCTACAAAAAAAATGGCGTAGTGATCGTAAATCCGGACCCTGTGTCGCAGCCCATGGCCTCCGACGAGGGTGTCGACTACACCATGATCGATCTTGCACGGTATCTCAAAACCAACGCGACGGGAACCCGGTGTCTGGACTATCTTTCCAGCCGGGGCTGTCCCCACCCCTGTAGTTATTGCGCGATCAGCAATCTCTGGAAGAAAAAGATCTTTTATTACTCCTCGGAAAAAATGGTGGCGGACCTTGAAAAGTTCGCTCGGGAACTCCAGATCAACAGCGTCCATTTTCTGGACGACAACTTTTTCGTCAACCGCCCCCGCGTGGAAACCTTTTGCGACGAGCTCTTGAAGCGAAAGCTGTCCCTCCGCTTCTGGTCCATGTGCCGGATCCAGTACTTCGCGCAATATGACGACACCTTTCTCCTAAAATTAAGAGCGGCGGGCTTCAGCACCATGAACTTTGGGGCGGAATCCGGGTCCCAGTTCATTCTGGACAAGATCAAGAAGGGCATTACGGTGGAGCAGATCCTTGAGACCGCGCGCCGCTGCCACCAGCTCGGCTTTCGCGGGCAGTTCAGCTTCATGATGGGATTCCCATTTGAAAAAGACAGCGACCTGGAAATGACCATGAAGCTGATCGACGAAATCCACGCGATCGATCCTCAGTTCGACATCCAGCTTTTTCCTTACACGCCTTTTCCGAGAACGGAGCTTGCTGAGGAATGCATTCAGTATGGATTTGTGCCGCCGATGGAGTTGGAGACCTGGGCAGAATTCGAATACGGCGCCATCAAGATGCCCTGGCTTTCCAAAAAGCTCCGGGAACGGATCGACACGATGACCACGATCGCCTGGTTCGCCTTCACCCCCGAAACCGCGATCAAGTTGGGCGGCATCAAGGGAGAATTGTTCAAAATGTTCGGAAAGCTCGCCCACTGGAGATGGAAGCACCGTTTTTTTGGAATGCCGCTGGAGTGGAAAGCAATCAACCGCCTCGCCCGACAATAAAAAAGGCCTGTTCCCCCGAAAGGGCGCAGGCCTTTTTTATTCGTTGAAAACCGGACCTCTTACTTGATAGCCATGAACTTCCGCTTGCTCTCGCCGCAGATGGGGCAGCTTTTGAAAGCAGTCTTCTCGACCACATTCCCGCAAACCGGACAAACATAAAAATCTTTGTTCTTCCCCTTCCAGGCTTTCAGATTCCCGAGCGCCTGTTTGTAGAGACCGGCATGCACGGTTTCGGCTTTCCCGGCGTCTTCAAAGACATCGCTCGCGCCCTTGTTCTTGTCTATTTTCGCCTTGGCCAGAAATTCAGGGTACATGACCGTGCTTTCATAGATCTCGCCATCCATCGCGGCCTTGAGATTCTCCTCGGTGCTTTTTACGACCGGTGTTTCAATCTTCGCGGCGGGAATTCCCCCGAGAGCTTTGATCAGTTTGGCATGCCGTTCATAATGAACCTGCTCAGCCCTGGAAGCAGCCCGGAAAAGGCTTGCGACCTTGCCGTAACCTTCGGCATCCGCTTTTTTAGCAAACGCAAGATAGCGTGCGTGAGCATTGCTTTCACCGTTAAACGCAGCCTGAAGATTATCGAGCGTAGTCTTTTCAACCGGCGCGGAAACCGCCTGGGCAGTCGAAACAACATTCGAAACAATCGCCGGGACCTTCACTTCTTCGGCATAGGCGCAGAGCCCTGTCGCCAAAGAAAAGAAAGCCGTCACGATGAGGATCTTACTGAGAGTCTTCATACCGGATCTCCTTGTGGGTTAGTTAAATGACGCTAAGCAAATTTTAAGGACAGCACTCTATCACAAAACCGGTTTGTTTGGAGGCGTGTCTTTGCCCAAAAGGTACGCGAACACAGTCTCAGATAGAAGTTTCCCCCGGTGACTGAGCCAGCGCTGCGCCCCCTCCTCCTCGAGGATCCCCTCTTCCAAAAGCACCGCAAGCCGGTCTTTCAGCCCCGGATAAATAAGTGCGAACTTTTCCGTGACAACCCCTTCCCGGAGCCGGAGCCCGGTCACAAACGTTTCGGTCTCTTTCTCTTCGGCGGAAAGCACGTCTTCGACATCATTCTTCCAATCCCCAGCATCATATTTCTCAAGATACCGCTCGAGATCCGGCGTGAACTGCGAACGGATACCGTTCAGATACGTGAAGGCTCCGGGACCCAACCCGAGATATTCCTGATTATGCCAGTAGATGAGATTGTGGCGTGAGGCCATGCCCGGCTTTGCGAAATTCGAGATCTCATAATGCTCATAGCCCGACCCGGTCAGGATCTCGATCGCCGATTCATACATCCGGGCATGATCTTCTTCCGAAGGTAGATCCAGCTTTTGTTCTTTTTCAAACTGACCGAACGGCGTTTCTCCGTGGACCTCCAGGTCATAAAGCGAAACTTGCGCGGCATGAAGCTCGACGCAGCGGCGCAGAGAATCACGAAAATCCCCAACCGTTTGCCCGGGCAGCCTCAGCATGAGATCAAAACTGATATTGTGGATACCGGCTTTCCGGAAACTCTCGACTGTCTTCTCGATATCCCGTACCGTGTGCCGCCGGCCCAGAGTTTTGAGGATCCTATCCTGAAACGCCTGGCAACCGAGACTGACACGGTTCACTCCAAGCTTTCGGAGACCCTCGATCTTCTTTTCATCTCCGTCGCCCGGATTAAACTCGCAGGTAAATTCGTATCCTGGCTTTAATTCAAATGCCTCACGCGCTCCCGTGATCAACGGCTCAAGTTCCGGAACGCTCAGGCACGAGGGCGTGCCTCCGCCGAGATAAAGCGTATCAAAGGAGAGCCTTCCAAAACACGCCAAAGCGTGCTGCGTTTCCAGACCGAGCGCCTTAAAGAACCGCTCGCGCAGACCGGGCACTTGCTCAGCCGTGGTCACAAAATTACAATAGTGGCACCGCGTTTCGCAGAAAGGAATGTGGAGGTAGAGGCCTTTAACCATATTGAGATTATAAATCCGAACCCTTCCCTACTGACAGTAATATCACCAAAGAATAAGCCCATAGACCCGAGTCTAAAGACCGTAAAAAGATCAAAAAACCCTGCCGCTTCTTTGATCCTGCCTATAAGCTGTAGTCTCTAATCTGTTGTCTGTGCTCTAAATTGGCATCTTTCTTGCAGATTAAGCTATAATCCCAACAAAACGAGGTATGGATGCTTACGATCACCGATAAAGTTCTGGAAATGCTGGAAAAGCGGGAATTCGTCACGATCGCCACGGTCTCTCCCGAGGGCCAGCCAAACTCCGTCCCAAGGTTTTTCCTTCGCGCCAAGGGTAATCACATCTACCTGATCGATCACGTCATGGGGCAAACGGTCTGGAATATCAGAGAAAATCCGCGCGTCTCCGTTTCTTTTATGAACCATGACACCCTTGAAGGTTACCGGATAAACGGAACCGCGAAAGTGATCAGCAAGGGCAGGATCTATGACGCGATGATGAAGCGTTGGAACGAACGGGTTATCGAGCTTTCGGCCGACCGTGTGATCGAGGCGGTCCGCACGGGGAGGAAGCGCGGGCATTACGAAGTGGAAATATCGGATAAACTCACCATCCTGAAGGTCCGCGTCGAAAGCGTCATCAAAATAGGCCGTAAAGGCGACATCTGGAACGAGAACGTCTGATATTTTTAATTTTCCCTGCTATAATGTCCGCTGTTCTGGGCCTCTCCCGCGAATGAAAAAGCATTTTTGGATCTCCTCATAAGCGGCCACAAGGTTTCCCCAACTGCACCCCCTTTTGACATGCGGGCGTCTTTTTTTTGAACTCATTTTAGAAGGAGCTTTTTTGAGCTGAAACCGAAATTATTCACAACACTTAAAAATTATTCCTGGGCCCAGTTTCGCGCGGACGGCATCGCGGGTATTATCGCGGGGATCGTCGCCTTCCCTCTCGCCATCGCTTTTGCCATCGCTTCGGGCGTCTCTCCCGACAAAGGACTTGTCACCGCCATCATCGCCGGTGCGGTCATCTCAGGGCTCGGCGGCAGCCGCGTCCAGATCGGCGGACCAACGGGCGCCTTCGTGGTCATTGTCTATAGCGTCATCCAGAAATTCGGCATGGATGGCCTTTTGGTCGCAACAATCATGGGCGGTTTTATCCTCGTCATCATGGGCCTTTTCCGCTTTGGCTCGATCATCAAGTTCATTCCCTATCCGGTCATTGTCGGCTTCACAAGCGGTATTGCGGTGATCATCTTCTCGTCGCAGATCCGGGATTTTTTCGGCCTGGCCATGTACACTGTCCCGGCGCCTTTTATCGAAAAATGGGGCGCTTACGCCCAAGCTTTTCATACGATTGATCTCCCCGCGTTCGGCATCGGCCTTTTTTCACTGCTGATCCTGATCCTTTGGAAAAAAGTCTCCAACCGCATCCCCTCGGCCCTGGTCGCGCTCATCGCTTCCACGTTGATCGTCCATTTTTTCCATCTTCCCGTGGAAACGATCGGCAGCCGCTTTGGTGAGATCCCGAATTCTCTGCCGCATCCGTCGTTTCCATCGATCCACTGGCACACCCTTGGAACGCTTCTGCCTAGCGCCATCACGATCGCGGTACTCGCAGGCATGGAATCACTCCTTTCGGCGGTCGTCGCGGACGGCATGATCGGAGCCAAGCACCGGCCGAACATGGAACTGGTGGCCCAGGGACTTGCGAATATCGCCTCCCCGCTTTTTGGCGGCATCCCTGCTACCGGCGCGATCGCCCGCACGGCAACGAATGTCCATAACGGCGGCCGCACACCTGTCGCGGGTCTCGTCCATGCCCTGGTCCTTTTTGTCATCATGTTCTTCCTCGGAAAATGCATCGCGTGGGTGCCGCTGGCTTGCCTCGCGGCGATCCTGATCATCGTGGCCTACAACATGAGCGAGCGAAAATCTTTCGCCATGATCCTGCGAAGTCCCAAAAGCGATGTCGCGGTGCTTTTGGCTACTTTCCTGCTCACCGTGTTTGTCGACCTCACCGTCGCGATCCAGGCGGGGCTTTTCCTCGCGATGCTCCTTTTCATGCGACGCATGGCGATGGTCACGAACGTGGGGCTCATCACAGATGAGCTGAATGATGAAGACGAGCCGGACGACCTAAACGCGCTCAGCCGGCGCAAGGTTCCGCCCAAAACCCAAGTGTATGAGATCAACGGACCGTTCTTTTTCGGCGCATCTTATAAGTTCATGGAAGCGATGAACGATATCGGGGTCAAATCGAAGATCCGGATCATCCGGATGCGCAATGTCTTCGCGCTCGACGCGACGGGACTTCACGCATTGACCGAGGCTTCCAAGAGCTTCAAGAAAAGCGGTATCACGCTCATCATCGCGGACCTTCACGCGCAGCCCTTGGCCGCGATGGAACGCTCGGGGTTACTGGAAGAGATCGGAGAAAATAATATTTTCGGGAATATCGACGAAGCCTTGAACCGCGCCCGCGAGATCCTCGGCCTTCCCCAGGTTTCCCGGCCCGCGACCTTCGCGCCTACCGTCGCCCGTGAAGAGGGACGCTCAGCCCCAAGAAATAAAAGCGGGCAGGCAGAGCTTTAGGAAAAGAAACGGGTTACTGGCTGTATTGCTCTATCGTGTTTTGGATTGTTATCCCCGAATGCCGCCCTCGGACAGTTTGGGGATCCAGAGTTTAAACCAGCGCTGGATTCCAAACAGAAGCAATCGGGAATGACGGAGAGATGTGGAATCGAAGCTATTTACGGCGCTCCAAGAAATCTCTAAGAAATCTTTTTGACAAAGTTTCGGAGGCCGTGGCAAGATAGCACCTCATGAGCCTGCATCCTTCGGTAAAACAGAATCTTTCCAAACAACTTTTCAAGATCAAGGACCTGAGCCTCATTCTTCAGGAGTCCCACGATCCTGAAAAACGCCTTAAAAAAGCTCTCAGCGCTTTCGACCTGATCCTGCTCGGGATCGGTGCGATCATCGGCGCGGGAATCTTCACCGTGATCGGCACTGCCGCGGCCGGAGATCTGGTGCGGCCGGGAGCCGGACCTTCCATCATTCTTTCCTTTGCTCTAACCTCTGTCGCCTGCGGGTTCGCCGCGCTTTGTTACTCCGAATTCGCAACGATGGTCCCGATCTCGGGAAGCGCCTACACCTATTCCTACGCAACCTTCGGCGAATTGGTGGCCTGGATCATCGGCTGGGATCTGATGCTCGAGTACAGCGTCGCGAATATCGCTGTCGCGATCAGCTGGTCCGGGTATTTCACGGAATTCATACGGGGATTCGGCATTCATTTGCCGCCGTGGGCCACGATCGACTTCCGCTCCGCGTTCCAGGGCTTTGAAAAAGCCTCCGTCCTCCTGAGTCAGGGTACGGTTTTTGATCAACTAAACCCGGCACTCCAGCGGGCCTGGTTCGCCGTTCACGATGCGCCCCATATTTTTGGGATACCCCTGATCTGCAACCTCTCGGCTTTCATTATCGTCTCATTTATCACCACGCTTTTGGTGATCGGGATCAAGGAAAGCGCACGGTTTACTTCGGTGATGGTCGCGATCAAACTGCTCGTGCTGGCCTTTTTTGTCGCGGTGGGATTTTTTTATGTGAAACCGGAGAACTGGACGCCTTTCGCGCCCAACGGCTTCGCGGGGATCAAAACCGGCGCCGCCATCGTCTTTTTCGCCTATATCGGATTCGATGCCGTTTCCACCGCTGCCGAAGAAGCCAAGAATCCCAAGCGGGATATCCCGATCGGGATCCTGGGCTCGCTTGTGATCTGCACCATCATTTATATTATCGTGTCGGCTGTCTTCACGGGCATCGTTCCGTTTTCGATCCTCAAGGAAACTTTGGTCACTCAAAAAGCGGAAGCTCTCGCGTTCGCCATGAAATATATTCATTTGAATTGGGCCACCGCGATCGTCGCGGCCGGAGCTCTCGTCGCGCAAACCGCGGTGCTGCTCGTCATGCAACTGGGACAATCCCGCGTCTTTTTTTCCATGTCCCGCGACGGACTCCTTCCTCCGGTTTTCTCCAAAGTCCATCCGAAATTCAAAACGCCCTACGTAACAACGATCGTAACGGGACTGACCGTTGCGCTGATCGCCTCTCTAACGAATATTGATGAGATGGTGGACCTGACGAACATCGGAACTCTTTTCGCTTTCGTACTGGTCTGCTTCGGGGTCATTATCCTGCGGGTCAAGGAACCTCTCAAGCATCGCTCGTTCAAAGTCCCTTTCAGCCCGGTCATTCCTCTGCTCGGCGTCGCGACCTGCATCTTCCTGATGACCGGACTTCCCGCCGTGACCTGGCTACGGTTCGTGATCTGGCTAATTCTGGGCTTCGTGGTTTATTTCACTTATAGCATCAAGCACAGCCTGCTCCACAAAAAATAAAAAGGGACAAGCTTTAAGTTGCGGCCTGTCCCCCGTATTCTACTGACGGTATCGAAAAAAAACTTAAGCCGTTTCCTTTTTTTTTATCCAATTCCGCCCCTCAAGAATCCTGGCTAGAAGCATGGACACCACATTATCTCCGGTAGAATTGACCATGGTCGCGGGCGGATCCACAAGCGTGCCGACCATGGAAATAAGCGGAAGCGCCTCAACAGGAAAACCGTAAAGCGTCACGATCAGGAGCTCGCCCAGAAATCCTCCGCCCGGAATACCGCTCATCACCATACCGCTCAGAATAGCGACGCCGATCGCCGTCACGATCGTGCCGATACCTGTGAATTTCATGCCGAAAAAAGCAAAAAGAAGCGAGATCTTCACGATCGCGGACATACAGGTGCCATCCATGTGGATCGTCGCACCGATCGGGATCACGATGCGGCTGATATCTTTCGGCACGCCGACACGGTCCGCAGCTTCAAGATTCGCGGGAATGGTCGCAATGCTGCTCCCCGTTCCCCACGCGGTCAACGCAGGTGAAAGTATATTCCCCCAGAATCGCCGGAACCCGTTTCCACCTCCTGCCAAATAAGCGTATAGAGAAAATCCGGCAAAGAAATAAAGGACCGCGAGCGGATAATAAAGCGCGACAACCCGAAGATATACAGACGGACATAAATAAAAGGACATGAAATGATTTACGTGGTAGACTTGTTTGTTCGCAAAAAGGAGGAGTTTGCCATGCAGCCTCGATTTTTATCTTTGCATCACAAGACCGCA
>Ga0114951_10002984_pt1 | contig 18204 bp, 14 predicted proteins | sample AM7aDNAmetaG_FD_88677 | JGI IMG/M metagenome (GOLD analysis project Ga0114951, IMG submission 88677) | Freshwater microbial communities from Finland to study Microbial Dark Matter (Phase II) - AM7a DNA metaG | ecosystem: Environmental > Aquatic > Freshwater > Lake | place: Finland: Lake Alinen...
ACTAACATTATTTTAGGGGGCTTACTTTCTAAATTTGAATTAATCTTGAATTTTAAGTATTGATTATTAATGTATTGCGTTTATTAAAAATAATTTTACTATTTTTATCGGACATTAGTGGATTTTTATGTAAGTTTGTTTATTAATTGGCGGACTTCGCCTTTTTTTTACTGGTTATTTTTGAATATTTTTATTATTTAATACTTTATACTCATGAAAAGCAAACTTATCATTTTTAAAACCTTATTTATATCACTTTTTTTCGCTGGTGCTGTATTATCATCAGCGTCGGGTTATGGACAATCCTATCTTGGACTAAATGGCGGCTTTGAAGGAACCGCTACCATTGATAATACTGTCCAGACTAGTGCCCAAGCCGGGAAATGGACAAAGAATAACGCTTCTCAAACTATTGCAGATGAAACCTCTGTCGTAAGAAGCGGAGGTCATTCATTGTCCGCTACAAATTCCACTACAACAGGCAGAAGAATATGGAGTCCGTTAATGTCAGTAAGTAGTACAACTTCAAGTGTTACCTTACAATTTTACCGACGCACTGCAACTATAACCAACAATCAGCAATCAATGCCAGGCGTTGGAGATGGTACTACAACTGGAGATCTCAGCTCTGGTACATATTCTTTTCCATCCGCTGCCAATACATATGAAAAAGTTACTTACACTCGTAGTAGTTGGACCTATACAAACATTGCTGCTGCTATTTTTACAAGAATGAATGGGACCGCAGCTGGTATGGTATATATTGATGATGTGGCCATGTATGCTGGTGCTGTTGACGTTACTGCTCCAGGTGCTCCCACGGCAGGTTCTCCTACAGTTGCCGTTACATCACCAACTTCATTAACAGTAAGCTGGGCTGCCCCGGGTACAGGTACAGATAATGGCGGTTATCTTGTGGTAAAAGGTACCAGCGACCCGAGTACAGCACCGAATGTGAATGGAATATATGCAGTTAATAATACTGTTGCTGCAGGGATGACAGTTGCTTATCAGGGAACAAATACAAGCTTTGTGGATGGAAGTCTTACAACCGGTACAACTTATTACTACCGCATTTACACCTATGACAAAGCCTATAATTATTCTTCGGCTTTAACAGGAAATGGCACTCCCATTGCATCAGGGACCCCTACGATAAATGTAGGAACAATTGCTGGTTTTGGCAATCAGACCGTAAATACAACTTCAGGCGAAAAATCATATTCAATAACAGGAACGGATCTGACCAATAATGTCATTATTAAACCCCCTGTTGGATTCTGGATTTCAACTACATCAGGATCCGGTTTTATTACTTATCCTGACTCAATCACTTTGACCCCGGTCGGTAATTCTGTTTCAGGCACTATTTATGTAAAATTTAAACCGGTTGCAGCCACAGCTTATTCTGGTAATATTACCCATACCAGCACTGGTGCAACTTCTCAGAATGTTGCCTGCAGCGGGACAGGAACCGCCGTCGGTAACCCTCTTACATTTACTGCTGTTACAGGAGGGCCAGCACAGATCAACCTGACTGCTACTGCCAATGCGAATAGTGACAATATTGTTGTTGCGTACAATGCAACAGGTACTTTTTCACCTCCTGTTGATGGAGTGGCGGCAGGCAATGCAGGTGATGCTTTTGCGGGGGGCACGATCTGGTACAAGGGAGCAGCTTCTTCCCTTACTAACCATACCGGTTTAGCGGGGGGACAGACGGTTTATTACAAAACATATTCCATGGATGCTTATTCTTTTTATTCCTCCGGAATGACGGCTTATGCTACAACTTTAAAAGGTGAACCTACAAATTATCCTATTTCGTTTTCGGCTGTTCAGGGCACACCTTCATATAGTGACATTCAGCTTAGCTGGACAGATGCAACAGGAGGTACGGTTCCTGACGGTTACCTAGTCAAAGGCAGCTCTGTTGGATACAGCAGTATCGCTGATCCGGTTGATGGCGTGACCGAACCAAACGGTACATTGGTTGAGAATGTCGTTGCCGGTACAGGTAGCCATAATTTTACGTCTTTATCTTCTTCAACTCCATACTATTTTAAAATATTCCCTTACACTAACACAGGTACAAATATTAACTATAAATTTGACGGAGTTGTTCCTGAAGCAACTGCCACAACAACAGTAAGACCGTGGATAGAGGACTTTGAAGTTGGTAAAAAAGCGGGTTTTGCAATAAGCACTGATACTACGTCAATGGGCATATGGACCATGGATGAAGCATTGGTCGGGAACCTTGCAGCTGATCACAAAAATGGTACATGGGCAGTAAGAATGAGGAACAGCAATGGTTCAATTTATATGAACTTCGATAAAGCAAATGGTGCAGGTACTGTAACAGTTTATCATGCAAAATACGGTACAGATGGCAACAGCACATGGAAACTGCAAAAATCAACGAACGGGGGAGCCAACTGGATTGACATGGGTTCAACGATTACAACCAGCACTATTACGCTCACGCCCCAGACTTTTTCAATAAACCAACCGGGGAATGTCCGTTTTAAAATAGTTCATATTTCCGGAGGTTCAGCTAACAGATTGAATATTGACGATATTACAATTACTGACTTTACCGACCCTGTTATTACCAACTCAATTACTACAGGTAATTGGAGCGACGCATCCACATGGGATAACGGAATTCCGGGTGATGCCACCAATGTGGTTATTGCTCCGGGTACCACCGTTACTCTCAATGTTTCCGACAGCTGCAATAACCTCAATATTGCCCCCGCCGCTGCATTTATTATTAACTCAGGAAAAAGAATAGGAGTTACTCAGAAATTTACCATTAAATCTGATGCTACAGGCACAGGTTCACTGATTGACCAGAATACTAGCAGCGCCATAAACGGAGCTGTTGATATTGAACGGTTTGTGCATCCTGTCAGGTGGACCTTTATTTCATCACCTGTTACAAATGCTGTGTCCAATATTTTCCTTCACGCATGGTTAAAAGATTATAATGAACATACATGCCTGTGGAATAACCCAAGTACGTTAACCACTACCCCTCTCACTACCGGTAAAGGATTTGCATTATGGGACAGTACTACAAACGGTAAAACTTTTGTTTACAGCGGTGTCCCGAATATGGGGGATATTACGCCGACTATCCTGGCAGATACGGGATTTAAACTCGTTGGCAACCCTTACACTTCGGCTGTATCATGGAACGATGCGGGTTGGATAAAAACTCAGATCGGAGCAACCATCTATACCTGGGACGGTAGCAATTATGCCACATGGAATGGTTCCACTGGAAATCTGATCAGTGGGATAATACCGTCCGGGCAGGCATTTTTTGTTTATTCTTCAGGAACAACTCCGGTTCTTACTATCCCAAAGAGTGCAAGGGTCAATAGTACCCAGGCTTTTTATAAATCAACACTTTCTGATCTTTTGGTGCTTACCGCCAACGGAAACGGATATTCGGATCAGACCTTTATTAATTTCAATATGAATGCAACTTCGGGTTTTGATCAACAGTTTGACGGATTTAAACTTTGGGGGATAGATGAAGCGCCACAATTATATTCTTATAATGCAGGTCAGAGTTATTCCATCAATGTTCTTCCTGCGATCAATCCTCCTCTTACTGTTTCTGTAGGATTTTTTGCCGGAGTCAGTGGCAATTATAGCATTACGGCATCCGAACTTGGCAGTTTCGATCAGAATATACCCATTACTCTGGAAGACCTGAAGACCTCGCAGATAACAGATCTTCGCCAGAACCCGGTGTATAACTTTACAGCTTCCAACACCGATGATCACAATCGCTTCCTTGTTCATTTCGGCCGCTCAACAACGGGTATTGACAATCCGGTGAAAAATGATGTTATGATATACTCATCGGCAGGAAATATCTACATTAATTCAAATGGAACTGAAGGAAATGTATATATTTATGATATGTTAGGACGTGAGCTCGCATCGGAAAAATTAAAAGCCTCGGCACTCAATAATTTTAAGATCAGTCACACTGGTTATTATTTGGTAAAGGTTGTTACACCTAAAAATGTAAGCGTTAAAAAAGTATTATGCACAATATAAATATTCATATAAATTAACTAACTATAAATATTAAAACCCAGATATAATGAAAAATACATTAAGAAACATAGCCATCGTAATCCTGCTTATCGTCAGCCCTGTTTTCATTAATCATTGTTTTTCTGAAGGCCCGGCGCGACCCGGTGGAAGCCCTTACGGTTCAGGTGGCCCAATCGGTGGTAATGCTCCTATTGACGGAGGTCTCAGTGTCCTTCTAATTTTAGGTGCTGCCTATAGCCTGAAAAAAACCTTCTCTGTGAAAAAAGAAGAATAATTTTCTTTTTTCTTCATGTCAAAACGCTTACATACATTCGTGTGTAAGCGTTTTTTGTATGGTCTTGAAATTTTTATTAGTTTTGCAATATCAAATTGTAAAAAATGGAGAACATAACAGAATTAAACCCTAATCCGCTGATATCCTTTTTAGGTAAAAATAAAAATGAATTCACAAAAGCCGACCTGATACGCTACATCGAACAAAGAAATATTGAAATGATCAATTTCAGGTATGCAGGGGGCGATGGAAGGTTGAAAACATTGAATTTCATCATTCAAAACAAAAAACATTTAGATTACCTTTTGTCTGGAGGAGAACGTGTTGACGGCTCAAGCCTTTTTCCGAATATTGAGGCAAGTGCAAGCGATCTCTATGTTATTCCGGAATTCAGGACAGCTTTTGTCAATCCTTTCAGCTGTGTGCCATCCATCGATATTTTGTGTTCCTATTTTAATAAAGAAGGTGATCCCCTGGAGAGTTCACCGGAATATATTCTGAAAAAAGCTCACCGGACGTTGAAGGAAAAAACGGGACTTTCTTTTGAAGTTATGGGCGAACTGGAATACTACATTATCAGTAAAAAGGAAGACGTTTTTCTGGCTGATAATCAAAAAGGCTATCATGAATCAACTCCATTCGGGAAATGGGAGTCCATGAGAACCGAAGCAATGAGACTTATAACCCAGGCAGGCGGAAATATAAAATACGGACATTCAGAAGTAGGTAATTTTATTTTGGGAGATAATTACTACGAGCAGAATGAAATTGAGTTTACACCCGATACGCTTGAAGATTCTGCCAATCAGCTTCTCATAGCCAAGTGGATTATACGCTCCTTAGCACATAAAAACGGTGTCAGTGTCACCTTTGCACCTAAAATTACCTCAGGCAAAGCAGGAAGTGGCCTTCACATACATACCCGTTTGGTAAAAGAAGGAAGGAATATGATGATTTCCGGTGGGAAATTATCAGATAATGCTTTGAAAGCGATTGCCGGATATCTTGATCTGGCAAAATCACTGACAGCTTTTGGAAATACCAATCCTGCTTCTTATCTTCGACTGGTGCCTCACCAGGAGGCTCCAACCAATATCTGCTGGGGCGACAGAAACCGCTCAGTGCTGATCCGGGTGCCTCTCGGCTGGGCAGTTAATTCAGACATGAGTAAAAAAGTGAACCCTCTTGAAGATCATACCACTTACGATTTTTCAGGAAGGCAAACCGTTGAATTCCGTTGCCCCGACGGATCAGCAGATATATATTTACTGCTGGCAGGATTGACCGTTGCCGTACGCCATGGTCTTGAGATGGATAACGCTATAGAATATGCCCGCGGCAGATATGTTGATGTAAATATTTTTAAGGAAGAACACAAGAATTTATCGGATAATCTGGATAAACTTCCTGCATCCTGTTTCGAATCAGCTACCTGCCTTGAGAAACACATTCCTATATACTCAAAATACAATGTATTTCCTGAATCCATTTTGAAAGGTCTTATCAAAAAACTCCAGTCATATGATGATATCAATATCAGGGAATCATTACGTAATGAAGAAGATATAATGGCCCTTGTAAACCGCTTTATTCATTGCGGGTAGTAAACCTGAATTACAAGTAGTGTCTGAATGGTAATAGGATCCATTCGAAGAATTTTTCAGATTTTGGCCGGTTAATCCAACGATCCCGGTCAAAGGGAATACAATAACGGATGGTATCCGAGAAGTGATTGTCGAGTTGTTCAATAATGCTTTTGTCATTGCCAATCAGGCAGATCTCATGCATGTACCTGAAACTTCTGTAATCTATATTCGCTGAACCGATTGAAAAATATTCCTTATCAACCATGATGGTCTTTGCGTGCAGGTTTCCGGGCGCATAGAAGAGTATTTCAACATTTTTCTCATTCAAAAAACCTAAATACCTGTTTCTAAGCAGGTCTATAACTCTGACATCAGAATTTTTCGGGATTATAACTTTAGTACTGACACCTCTTTCTGCAGCATCTTCCAGGGCTTTTCTTATTTTTTTCCCAGGAAGGAAGTAAGGAGTTTCTATCAATATTTCTTTCCTTGCTTTTCTGATCAACCGGACATACCTGTTCATGATTTTCTGTATGGCTATGGTAGGAATGTCACGGATAATCTCAAAATCTTTGTACCTCATCAGCTTGGTATAAAAGATCTTGTCGTATATATATTTATCAAAGACTCTCCGGTTTTGGAGGAAGATTTTCTTCAAGGGTATGGTAATATCACTTTCCAGCCTTAAAACCAACTCCCGCCAATTTAATGAATATTCAGTAAAATTTGTGGAACCGATATATGAGATTCTGTCGTCAATCAGTAACAACTTCCGGTGATCCCGACGGTGGTTTCTGGTAAAAAAATCGAATGTAAAAACCAGCTTTTCAAAAAAACGGACTTCCCCTCCCGATTTGATCAATTCACTGAAGAAAGTCATTCCAACTGCAGTTCCCCATGAATCGATCAATAATTTAACTTTTATCCCCGCTTTCGCTTTTTCTATAAGCACATCCCGGAAATTACGGGCCACAGCATCGTTCCCGAATTTATATGTTTCAATAAAAATATATCCCCGGGCTTGCTGAATATCATGAAGCATCGCCTTGAAGATTATATTTGTATCATCAAACAGCTTATAGGAGGAGGTTGGATATATTTCATTTTGAATCATAAAATCAGTTAAATCAGAGATTATTCAGGAGCCTGATCAAAGAAGCTTTTCTTCTGCTTGCAACCGGGATGACACTCCCATCTGACATCACGAGGTTAATCCCGTTAGCTTTATCAAAGTAACTGATGTAACGCAAATTAATTAAATACGAATGATGTATCCTGAAAAACCCAAACCGCTCAAACATTTCTTCAAACTCGCCCAAAGATTTGGATACTATATGTTTTGTTTTGGAAATTGTGTATAAAACAGTGTAATTCCTTTCACTTTCCAGCCATTGAATATCCTTGATTTTAATAAATAATAATTTGTCGGCAGTGTTTACAGGGATCATTCTGTTTTCTGAATCATTATTGTTATATAATGAATGAAAAGACCTTAACTTTTCGCTGATCAGGTTGCTGTCTTCGGAACTCTTATATTTATAGCAGGTTTCGGCGAATTCTTTTTCATTGATTGGTTTCAGAATATAATCCATAGCATTGAATTTAAATGCTTTTATAGCATATTCGTCAAATGCTGTAACGAAAATTACTTTGAAATTGATTTGCCTGAATTTCTCCAAAAGATTAAAGCCCGTATTATTACCCAGCTTTATATCGAGGAAAACAAGATCAGGGTTGTTTTTTACAATTTGTTCGTAACCATTATCTACACTGTCAGCTTCGGCAACAATAAGAGAATCAGGCATATATAGCTTCACCATGTCTGCGATCATTTTTCGCGCATGGAATTCATCATCAATAACCATTACCCTGATCATAATCTGCTGATTTTATTCAAAATTATGAAAAATAAAATCAGCTGGGGACAATAATCACCGAAATTCAGGAGAAAATTTATTTATTAAGGGCTTTTAGGAAGATGATTACTATATTTGTTATAAATATTATTTGTATGATAAAATCGATGACAGGTTACGGAAAAGCCTCATGCCTGATGACCGGTAAAAAAGTCACTATAGAAATCAAATCGTTAAACAGCAAGCAGGCTGATATTTACATGCGTGTACCTCAAATATATAAGGAAAAGGAAATTGAAATTCGCTCTCTTGTTATTTCATCACTTGAGAGAGGGAAAATTGACCTTTATATTAATATTGAGGAAACCGGCGGGCTACATGAAGTAAATATCAATAAAGATCTGGTAAACTGTTATTACAGAGAAATCAGTTCCATCTATGAAGAAACCGGTATCCGCATGCCTGAAGAGACAATTCTGCATATATTAAAATTTCCTGATGTGATGACGGGCAGAGAAACTATCCTGAATGAAGAGTGGGAGGTACTTAAAGCTGCCGTGTTGGAAGCTTGTTCTAGTGTTGATGAGTTCAGAAGAAATGAGGGCAGTGCTCTGAATAAAGATTTAATGCAGCGTATCGGCCTGATTGTTCATTTAACCGATAAGGTAATGCCTTTTGAACATGAGAGACTGACATATATAAAAAACAAGTTACGGAGCGATTTAAAGGAAATGGAGGATATTGCAAATATCGATGAAAACAGATTTGAGCAGGAATTGATCTATTATATCGATAAAATTGATTTTTCTGAGGAAATGACAAGACTCAGAAACCACTGTGACTATTTTGTAAAAACTATGGAAGAAGGCACTGCTAATGGGAAAAAACTAGGGTTTATCGGACAGGAGATTGGCAGGGAAATGAATACCCTGGGATCAAAAGCGAATCATTCATCCATTCAGCAAATTGTTGTTCAGATGAAAGATGAGCTGGAAAAAATCAAGGAACAATTGCTCAATATCTTATAGAATGAACGGTAAGGTTATAATTTTTTCGGCTCCTTCAGGTTCAGGGAAAACAACTATTATAAAACTTTTGCTTGAAAAAGACCTGAATCTGCAATTCTCTGTTTCAGCTTGCAGCAGACCAAAAAGGCAGGATGAAACCGAAGGGAAGGACTATTATTTCATGCAGGCAGTTGAATTTAAGAAAAGGATAGAAGAAGATAAATTCATTGAATGGCAGGAGGTTTACAAGGATTTTTTTTACGGCACACTGAAATCGGAAATTGAACGTTTATGGAAAAACAAAGTCAATATAGTATTCGATGTGGACGTTCTGGGTGGAATAAACCTCAAGAAGATATTCGGAGATCAGGCATTATCTTTGTTTATTCAGCCACCATCCATTGACGAACTGAAAGTCCGACTCAGAAACAGGCATACCGAAGACGAATCCACCCTCAGTAAACGGATTGAAAGAGTTAAAAAGGAGTTGACTTTTGCCGGTCATTTCGATATCATCATCATTAATGATGTCCTTGAAAAGGCTGTTAATGAGGCATATATAACCATAAAGAATTTCATTTCTAAATAATGTACAGCATTGGATAGTCCCATTCTCAGCATCAACAACCTGACTGTCCGTTTTAAAACAGATAACGATTCTATCCTTGCGCTTGATCACATCTGTTTACATGTTCAAAGAGGTAAAACCCTTGGAATAGTAGGGGAGTCCGGTTCAGGGAAATCAGTTACATCGCTTGCTGTGATGGGACTTTTACCCATGCCACCGGCGGAAATAACTGAGGGATCAATTTTTTACACGGGCAAAAATAACGAAACCATAGATCTGCTCTCGCTGAAGGAAAAAAAAAGAAGGAATTACAGGGGTAAAGAGATTGCCATGATCTTTCAGGAACCCATGACTTCGCTTAATCCTGTTTATACATGCGGGAAACAGGTGATGGAGGCTATCATGCTGGATAAAAATGTTCACCGGAAACAGGCAAAAGAAAGAGTACTAAGTTTATTTGATGAAGTTAAGTTATCATCGCCAAAAAGAATATCTGATGCATATCCGCATGAACTATCGGGAGGGCAGAAGCAAAGGGTGATGATCGCCATGGCTTTATCCCGAAACCCGTCACTACTCATTGCAGATGAGCCAACTACTGCCCTGGATGTAACGGTGCAAAAAAGCATTTTAAAATTGCTTGACGGTTTGCAGGATAAATATGGTATGGCCATCATTTTTATTTCCCATGACCTTGGAATTATAGCGGAACTTGCCGACAGGGTTGCTGTTATGCATAAAGGAATTGTTGTGGAATGTAATAACATAGAAAACATTTTCAGTTCCCCTGCCCATCCTTATACGCAGGGGCTTATTGCCTGCAGGCCTCCTGTAAATATCAGGCTTAAACAATTACCTGTGATCAGTGACTTTATAAATGAGGCTCAGTCAGGCGATCAGACAATAAAAGAAAAGCATGAATTTAAGGCCTTGGTGATCAGCAGTAAAGAGAGAGATGAAAGACTGAAGTTACTGTATACTCCGCCACCCATCCTGGAAGTGAAGGAGATCGAAACACAATTTGTGGTGAATAAAAACTGGGCCGGGAAGCCGAAGCAGGTCATTCCGGCGGTTGACAAAGTTACATTTTCGGTTTTTGAGGGCGAAACGCTTGGACTTGTAGGAGAATCGGGTTGCGGAAAAACCACACTGGGAAGAACCATACTCCGGTTGGTCAATTCAACATCAGGGAACATCATTTATAAAGGCAGGGAAATTACTCACCTGAGAAGTAAGGAAATGAGACTGTTCAGGAAAAACATGCAGATTATTTTTCAGGACCCGTATTCATCACTGAACCCGAGGATCAGCGCAGGGGCGGCAATTACAGAACCCATGAAAGTTCATGATATTATCCAGGATAGCTTATCACGGAAGCAAAAAGCGATTGATCTGCTCTGTAAAGTCGGTCTGAATGACAGGTTTTTCGACAGATACCCTCACGAAATGTCAGGAGGGCAGAGACAAAGAATTGCCATCGCCAGAGCATTGGCCTTAAAACCTGAATTTATTATTCTTGATGAATCGGTTTCAGCACTGGATGTTTCAGTTCAGGCCCAGGTATTGAACTTATTAAATGAACTGAAAGAGGAATATAAGTTTACATATATCTTTATATCTCACGATCTGTCGGTAGTGAAATTTATGTCGGACAGGATAATTGTCATGAAAAATGGAAGGATTGAAGAACAGGGAGATGCCGAAAAAATATATTTTCATCCTGAAAAAGAATATACCCGTACGTTGATAGCATCTATCCCGGAGATGAAGACAGCAAAATCAAATTTGTAAGGCGGGTATTCGGCAGAAGACTGCGACTGAAATTAAGACCGGAACTTTGATAAAGAAAAAAGTGGTTTTAGGGGAAATCAAATTAATTCTTTTCCGCTTTTTTTTGCATCACAATTTCAAACAGATCGCCTAAAGTTTTACAGTTACGCAACGTTCCAACATTCAGCATGATATTGAATTCTGACTTGATCAATGTAATGATAATCAATACATTTAACGAACTGAATTCGATAATGTCAGCAAGCGGGGTATCTTTCGTAAATTTCCCCGTTTTATTGAACTCCTCCTCGGTAACGCGAATAAAATTATCTAAATCCATCCATCAAATTATTTAAAGCAAAATTAAGAATTAATTCACTAATTTTATTTTATAAAATATTTCAGCTACGAACTTATTGATTTGTGTATAATCTGAAGCAGATATCCCTGTTCCGGTCTTTAACCGATAGTGAATTCGATGAATTGTATTCCGGATCAAAAGAGGTCGTTTTTACGAAGAAAGAAATGATCATCAAACATGGTAGTATGCCACTCGCTGTAGCCTATGTTTCGGAAGGGCTGGTGAAAATGTATGATGAGTATCCGGGAAACCGAAAACATATCCTTCATATCATCAAATCCAATGAATTTATTGATGTATTCTCTGTTTTCAGTGATTTGCCCTATCATTTCTCGGCTTCGGCGCTCCTCGATACTAAAGTGGTCATGTTCGAAAGAAATGTCATTATTAATATTGCATCCCGAAACCCCGTTTTTGCTTCCAATACATTGCGATATCTAAGTGTTTTGTCTGTATTCCTGTTGCGCAATGTCATTGATCTTTACCGTAAAAACCTCAAGGGCAGAATTGCTTTTCTGTTGCTGTTCCTGTCGAGGGATGTGTTTTCATCAGACCATTTTGCTTTGCCGCTTTCACGACAGGAAATTGCAGATTTTTCAAGCATGTCGAGGGAAAATATTTCAAGAACACTTAATGAATTCCATAAAGAAGGAATAATAAATATTGATAATGATACAATACAAATACTCAATGAAGTGTTGCTTGAAAAAATTTCTGATTTTGGTTAAATGTGATAATAATCACAGAATAGCTTAATATATATTACATGTTCTTGTCTATAAATAGGGATTTAATGTCATAGATTTGCGGAAAAGCAAGTTGATGAAATTTAAATTATTTCTTTCTGTTATCCTCCTTCATTTTTTTTCCCTTGCATACGCGCAGAGAACGCTGATTAAAGGGAGTGTATCTGATGCTGGAACCGGAGAATTACTGCCCGGTGCCGATATACAGGTCAAAGGGACAAGTCATGGTGTAAGAACGGATTTAAAGGGTAACTTTTCTATACCGGTCAGCAAAGATTCAGTCAATGTACTGATAATTTCTTACCTTGGATACCAGAAATCAGAAGTACGGGTAAGACAGAATGCGGCATTCTGCTCAATAAAACTGGAGCCCGTTTACATTCCGGGAAGCGAGGTTGTGATCACTGCATCACGTTTCAGTGAAAAAATATTGGAATCCTCATCTGACATACAAAAGCTTAGCAGCATAAAGATTAATTCTGCTGCTTCTGGTGATTTTTTTAAAAGTATGAGTAACCTGAAAGAAATTGATGTTCTTGAAACCAGTATGGGATTTAAAATATTTAATACGAGAGGGTTTAACACCTCATCTCCATTCAGGGTGGTTCAGTTTATTGACGGTATCGATAATCAGGCAGTTTCATTTAATTTTCCACCCGGGAATTTATTTGGTCTGCCCGAAATTGACATTGACAACATAGAGGTGATTTCCGGGCCGGCTTCGGCTATGTATGGTCCCAATGCATTTCAGGGTGTGGTCAGCATGACCTCGAAAAATGCGTTTGACAATCCGGGATTTTCACTGAGTGTAAAGGGTGGAAATATGAAATATATTGAGGCACAGATGAGGATTGCCGATGTTTTCGGTAAAAATAAAAAACTGGGTATAAAAATCAGCGGTTCTTTTATGCAGTCTGAGGAATGGCTTGCCGATAACCCCGTTGCGAATCTGTATAAGAAAATGATTTCTCCCCCGCAGAACCTGAACAGTCTGCTTACATCAATGGCAAACGACACCACTATGTCTTCATCACAAAGGCAGCTGGTAAATGATTTTAATAATTATGCCACAACCAATACTTCGGTTTTACCCGGGAAAACACAGTTTACGTTGCCAGGTTATATGGAAAAATACCTTTACGACGGTAAAAGCAGAAACATCAAAGCCGCTGCAACTTTAAGCTATAAATTACCTGCACATCTTATGATTTCTTATCAGTACAGGTTCAATGATATCACCGGTATTTACCAGGGTAACAGCAGGTCGCGTATAGAAAACATGTTGTTCCAGCAACATAAGATAGAACTTAAAGGGAAGAATTTCTTGGTCAGGACTTACCTGTCAATGGATGATGTGAAAGATTCCTATGATCTTGTACTGACGGGAATAAACCTGGGGTTAAGCAGTCTATCTGCCGTTGATAAGGCGTACCTGTTAGCTTATCTGAATGAAGTAAAAAACCAGTCATCAAATTTCAGTTTACCGGGCGACAGTATCAACATGAACGAAGTCAGAAATGCAGGAATGGCGATGACAACAGATGCATGGCTGAAGCCGGGAACCGATGCCTTCAATACAGCATTTGATAAAATAACGACCAGCAGGAACCGTCTGACAGGTGGATCTATGTTTACCCCTCACAGTATGCTTCAGCATGTTGATGCGCAGTTTGATTTTAAGTTGAGTATAGTCAGATTCAATGCCGGAGCTTCGTTTCGTTATTATATGCCGAAGTCGGAAGGAAACCACTTTATGGATACCCTTATCGGGAATAATCAGTACGCCAATATCTCTTTTTACGAACTGGGAGGCTTCCTTCAGGCTTCTTCTGAATTTTTCAAAAAGCATTTAAAATGCATAGCGTCAATCAGGATAGATAAAAGCGAAAATTTCGAATTTCAGTTTTCTCCGAGGCTTGGATTCATCTTTTCCATAAAGAACCATAATATCCGTTTGTTTGCACAGTCAGCCTTCAGAAATCCGACGCTGAACGATCAATATTTCAATATGAACAATGGGTCATTTATTGCCCGGGGTAATCTGGGAGGCTTCTCCAATATCTATACTCAGACCTCTGTGCTCGACTATCAGAACACAGGCGACACGGCAAAACTTCAGACGATCGTACTTGATCCTATCAAACCTGAGCACCTGAATTCTGTTGAGCTTGGTTACCGAACCGCCTTATTTCATAAATTAGTGATTGATGCCAATGCATACTATAACAATTATTCCAGTTTCATCGGTAGTGTCAAGGTCATCAGGCCTAATTCCGGAATAGCAGGAGAGCAAAGCGGAACTGTAGCTGTAACGGCAAAAAATTATCAGACCTATTCTGTGGCGGTCAATTCAACCACATCAATTTCGGCTTACGGTGCCAGCATCGGTGTCAGCTATTATTTACCATTGAATATCACAACTTATGTCAATTATACCTATTCAAAAATGATAGACCCTCTAAAAAACGATCCTTTAATTCCTGGGTTTAACACACCTGAACATAAGATTAATGCGGGCTTTGAAGGAAGACATATTTATAAAAATCTGGGTGCAGCATTTAATTTCAGATGGTCTGACCGTTATTTATGGCAAAGCCCTTTTGCCACCGGTGAAGTTCCTGCATATTATACCATGGATATTCAGCTCAACTATGAGATACAGCGCTGGTTCACTACGGTCAGAATAGGGATGTCAAACCTGACGGATAAAAAATACATTCAGGCATATGGCTCTCCGCAGATCGGACGGTTCATGTACGCTTCTTTAAATTTTGACCTGAAAGGCAGCCTGAATAGAAATAAGTAATGAGTAAGGTATCAATTTCTGATATCAAGTCCCCATAAAAGCTTATCTCTGATTGTCTGAAAAAATGATTCTCCTTTCATTTTAACCAGGAAAATATGAAAGGTTTCTTTTCTAACAGTTATTTCAATTTGCGAATCAATTGTTTCGGAGCGTGAATCCAGACTGATAAAGAAACTTTTATCTTTTTCTTTGATTTTTATTTTAATTTCAGAACTGTCCGGAATAACAATCGGGCGGACAGTGAGGTTGTGGGTGGCTATGGGATTGATGATGAAATTATTTGAGTCGGGCGATAAAATAGGACCACCGGTACTCAGAGAGTATGCAGTGGAACCCGTCGGAGTGGCGACAATTAACCCGTCGCCCCAGTATGAGTTCAGAAAAACCCCGTTCACATACACGTCAACAGTTAACATTGAAAAAGGGTCTTTTTTATGAATGGTCATCTCATTCAGTGCAAAATTAACATCACCAAAGCAGCTATTATTGGTTTCAATTCTGAGAAGTGTTCTTTTATCCAGGGAATAGTTTCCGGCAAACAAGTCATCTATGGCCTGCGTTATATGTGTTTTCTTGATACTCGCCAGGAAGCCGAGCCTGCCTACATTAATTCCCATAACAGGAATACCGGAATCTCTGACAAGAGTGATCGTATCGAGCAATGTTCCGTCTCCCCCGAATGAAAATAAGAAATCGATTTTTCCGGCAAGGTCAGAATTTGTTTTAAATGTTTGAACGGGTAAGTTTATATTGATTATTTCTTTAATCCTCAGATAAAAATCCTCAAATATGAAAACATCTGCATTGTAGGATTTTAGTTTATCCAGCAAGGTCTGAAAAAAGAGGATATTTTCATCTTTCAACCGCTTTCCGAAAAGTGCAATTTTCATAAAAATAATATTTAAATACCGGTAATAAAGGATACAAAAATACCCTTTTCCAACAACTTGTTCATGGAATATTCTACTCTGATGATTTTATCGTAATAAGTGACAAAATCAATACCGACACCAGTACCAAAAAGAAAGGTGTTTGGCAGCATGTTGTCTGTAAGTAATCTGTTTTCTCTGACATAAGCCATGTCGGCAAACAGATTCAGGTATAAAGCATAATGGATAATACTGAATTTTTCAGTATGTATAAATTTGAAATGAGCAATATGGGGTTTCAGTATCTCAAATTTAATATTTGATTTAAAAAGAATAAAATTTTGTCCGTCAATAACGTAGTGTTCATAGCCCCTGACGTAATCACGTTCATAGCCCAGCGCTTTTGTGGCCAGGTAAGATTTATCAAATTGAAAACAATATTTTCCGCTTAATTCAGATCCCCAATAAATCCATTTATAGAGTTTGAAAAAATTTCTCAGGGTGGAATGAAGTGAGAATGTTTTCAGATCATCTCCTTGAAATAAGCCTTTTTTTTCAATATCCAGATCAAAATAATATCCGTTAAGAGGGTAAAATTTGTTGTCTCTTTTTTCCGATTTAAACTGGTAATTCAGTGAGAAAAATTTTAAAGAGGTATGTCCTGTCGGACCAAAATCCGGATTTAATTTATTTAGAGTATCATTATAATGAATATCCTCATAAGCTAATCTTACCGAATGTATATTATTGAAAGTTGGCCTGTAAAAAAGCTGGACATAAGATCTGATCCATCTTTTCAGATATCTTTTATTTTCAAAGAAATAATCGGGCCTGTCGTTGGAAGTTTTGTAAGCCACCTCCCTGTTGCCTGTAAATGAAAAGGATGCACCTAAACCTATGGTTTGCTTCTTATTGATGAATGGTATAAGGTATGTCAGGCTTAATCGCTCATTAAAACCGACAGTAATTCCGAGTATCAGATTTTCTCTTCTTCCTCTGAAATTTGAGTGAATAATATCTGCACCGGCAGTTAGCCTGGACAGCTTTCTGGATTCCCACCAGGCACCCAGATTTCTGTCCATAAATTTAAAGGTAAAATCAGGTATAACAGGCCATCGTTCAATTAACCTCACTCTGATATCGTATTTATTATCTGTCTTCAGAGATATAGTATCGATATTAACAAAATTAAAAAGGGAAGTATTGATCAGGTTGGTCCTGCTTTTTTCCAGGAATTGAATCCAGTATTCTCCCGGTATAGTATCCTTTTCTTTAAATTCAAGTTCTCTGAGAATAATGTATGGCTTTGTCAGTTTATTTCCTGTTATTACTATTTTATCGACTATATAATTGCACGAAGACAGTTTTTTTTCCTGAGCAGATACACAACAAAAAAATGAAATAAAAAGGGAAAAGAAAAGACATTTTGGATTTATCATCAGCGGAGGAATGATATGGAAAGATTTGTCTTAAATGTCGAGAAATTTCATCAGGGATTCATATCTGTCGTAAAGGTCATCGAACAAATCTGCCTCGTAAAACGAAGCTTTCACAGTATAATTATACCTGCTGAAGGTCTGAAGAATTCCGCCAACATCCATTTTGTTGATTTTCAGTGTCACATCAAGCTTAGTCGAGTCCTGATGAGAGGTAACATAAGAGCTCAGTATTTTAGCATCATTTGATTCAACGATATGTGCTATTTCTTCCATGGTATAATCATTAACGTTCAGTTCCAGAACAATAATGCCGCCCGGATTATTGATAGCACTGATATTTGAAAATTTATGTATCAGGTTTGATAAGGTAATAACCCCTAAGTATCTTTTTTCATCGTCAACTACAGGCAATAATGATAGTCCCATCAAAGAAACTATTTTAACAACATCGTATATATGTTGCTTTTGGTTAACATAAGCATTGCTGACAGAAAGAGCGCAATTACCGATAGGTTCATCCGGATTAATACAGGCAGCAATATCTGATTCGGTAATCAATCCTAAAAATTCCTCGTTATTTACAATGGGAAGATGGCTAACTTTATATTCGTCCATCCATTGGAGTACCCGGGCTCCTGTATCAGAAGTTTTCAGAGGGATAATCGCATTTTCAACCAGATCTTTTGCCAGCATTACTTTCTGCTTATTCTTTATCCAAACTTACATAAAAATCAAATAATTTATACACACACGATATAAAAATCAAGTCCGATACCGTACAATAATCGAGCTCGAAGCTCAATGTAATTTAATGTTTAATTTAAATCACTAATGTACCATAA
>Ga0114951_10002985_pt1 | contig 18202 bp, 12 predicted proteins | sample AM7aDNAmetaG_FD_88677 | JGI IMG/M metagenome (GOLD analysis project Ga0114951, IMG submission 88677) | Freshwater microbial communities from Finland to study Microbial Dark Matter (Phase II) - AM7a DNA metaG | ecosystem: Environmental > Aquatic > Freshwater > Lake | place: Finland: Lake Alinen...
GTCAGTATCCGCCGTATTGTCAGAACATTTTCAAAAAAATATCCTAAAATATGGTTTCTTTTGACCGAATTCGGATGGTCAGCATGCTCCGTTTTATCCAAACCTTGTACCCCTGCCTATAATCTGTTTGAATTCAGTCATTCCAGTATCACCAAATACATTATCAAGTACAATGAGCTTACAGGTCTTACAATCCACTCCTGTTGACATAAGCCTTGATGTAGTGACTATACTTGGATATTGACCTGTGTTTGTTACAGCTATGAAGTTATCAAGTTGATTTTTACCCTCCTGATTATCTCCTGTGATTCTCATTATATACTTAGGATTTTGAGCCACTAAATCTGAATTCTCATTGATTAATGCTTGTCTCATCCTTTCAGCATGGTCTATATCTACACAGAATACAATGGTTTTATCATACCTGTTTGTGTTCTTGAGGAATTCAGTAATTTTTTTAGCTACAGTAATAGTGCGCTTGTCAAGCACTATTTTCTTATCAAAATCTTTTACATTGTACTCAATATCTTCTATTAAGTTTCCATTTACATCAAGCTTGCCCTTTTCAGGTCTGTAGCCCTCTAAATCCTTATCAAGTCCAATTCTTACTACCTTATAGGGTGCTAAGAATCCATCATCAATACCTTGTTTCAGGCTATAGGTATAAATAGGCTCTCCAAAATAAAAAGCATTTGAGACATCTTTTGTCTCCTTTGGTGTTGCTGTCATACCTATTTGTGTAGCTCCTGAAAAATAATCAAGAATTTTTCTCCATCTTGATTCATCTCTGGCACTACCTCTGTGGCACTCATCAATGAAAATTAAATCAAAAAAGTCTGGTTTAAAAGCTCTGAAAGGTTCTTCATTTTCATCTCCTGCTAACTGATGATATAATGACATATAGATTTCATAGGAACTGTCTAGTTTCCTGTCTTCTATCTTGGTCATTATTTTTTCAAATGGCTTAAAGTCATTGGTCATTGTTTGGTCAATAAGTATATTTCTATCAGCTAGATACAATACTTTATTTACTAATCCTGAACTTTTAAGCCTGTGTATTATTTGAAATGCTGTAAAGGTTTTTCCTGTTCCTGTAGCCATTACAAGAAAGATTTTTTTATCTCCTCTTGCTACTGCTTCAACTGTTCTATTGATTGCTATTCTTTGATAGTATCTTGGAATAGTGCCTTTTGTTTTAAAGAAATAGGGTTCAGTTATATATTTTTCCTGCTCCTTGGTAATACCTCTTTCTCCTTTATACCTAGCCCATAATTCATCTGAGGTTGGAAATTTACCTGTTGGTATCTCTCTTTCTGTACCATTTTTCATGTCATGCTCAATAAATCCATCACCATTGGCACTATAGGCAAAGGGTGCATCTAGATATAAAGCATACTCAATAGCTTGTTGCATTCCTGCACCTACTGAATGATTGTTGTCTTTAGCTTCAATTACAGCAAGTACAATTTTATCTCTCTGGTCATTGTAATACAATACATAATCAGCTCTTTTCCTTTGTCCTCTGGCTGTAAATTTACCTCTAACTATTACTCTACCATCAGTAAAGGTGTACTCAGCTCTGATTTGCCTTTGTAAATCCCAACCTGAAGCAAGTATATCAGGAGTAATAAAGTTCATCTTTATCTCCTCCTCTGACATGTGTTTTTTATGTAGTAGGTCAGTCATATAATTAGTTGAATCAATATTTATTTACTCAAGTAAAAACTCAAAATGTAGTAAAATTTTTGAAATCAATTTGTTATTCAATGTTGAAAATATTTTTATAGTTAATAAACCATTTTGGTCTATAGTTGAAAGACATCTTAATAATGGATTTTGGGGTGGATTAACTGTATATTCACAGAAAGTCCATCCTGCATTTACTTGATTAGTATACAACTTGCCATCATTACTATAATATGCAGCAATAAAGTATTCATAAAGATATCTGTTTAGGTAATAATTCTTTGAATTATAATAACTTGGGGTTACAATAAACTCAGTTTCGTTTGGAACAGTTGTCCCTTTTGGCATTATATTGATAAAGGTATTGTTTATAGATTTTATCCCAATTGAAGATTTTAATGTTTTTTTATTTTGCAAACTTAAAGATTCATTTTGCGTGTAAAAATTTGATTTTAAGTTTAATGCCTCTTCTAATAGTTCTGGAATATCTTTTTCTTGCGCTTCAGATATCAAATCCTCTAAAAGAAATGATAATTTATCAAAAGTTTGTACTTTAGATGATGAAGAAGTTGATGATTTATAATATTCCTTAACCTGAAATAACCCATCTTTTAATTTTCTAAATTCAACATCAAATTTATTTAATGTTGATATATCATCTTGAATAATCAAAATATTTTCATAATTCTTTATTTCCGCAAAGTAAGTCCAATTATATGAGCCATTTATAAGTGTTTTTTTATCTATGATACAGAACTTATTGTGCATAGGCTTTTCGGAGTCTGAGAAAAATAATTTTCCTCCTAATTCAATAAAATGTTGAAAATCTAGACCAGTAGGTCTGTTATTAATGCTGTCATTGCAAATAATTAACTCAACAGAAATCCCTTCAGATAATTTTAAACATAGTTGATTGAATAAATCAGTATTTGTAAACCAATATACAGCAACTAAAATTTCTTCTGTTGCTTCTTCAAGACACTTTAAGATTTGATATCTTATTTTTGTGAAATAGGTTTCTATCATACTAATCAATTTGATTAATATGCAAATGTACAAAATAAAGTTAAAGTCAAAGCTTTTTCGATAGTTATGAAATAGTATTTGAATGAAAAAAGTGAGCAGAAATATATTATTCCACTCACTTTTAAAGTTATTTCCACAAATCTTTAATATTTTCCATTTCAGCTTCAACAGTTTTATCTAAAATTCTAGCATATTGTTTAGTCATCAGGATTGAACTATGACCAAGCATTTTTGAAACAGATTCCATAGATACATGATTTGCTAATGTTACAGTAGTGGCAAAGGTATGTCTGGCACAATGTGTTGTCAGATTCTTATTAATACCACAGAGGTCAGCTATTTCCTTTAAATAAGCATTCATCTTTTGATTTGTAGGTACAGGAAGTAATAAGCCCTTATTACTGATTTTAAGATTATCATATTTCTTTAGAATTTGCTTAGCTGTATTTAATAATGGAATATGTGACCATTTTCCTGTTTTTTGCCTTCTTTTCCTAATCCAAGAATTTCCATTGGCTTCATAGATGCAATCTAGTGTTAGTGATTTAACATCTGCAAATGCAAGTCCAGTGAAGCAACAGAATAAAAAAACATCTTTAATCTGGTCAAGTCTTTTGTTATCAAGTTGCTTTTCAATTAAAGTTCTTAATTCATTCTCATCAAGGAAATTCCTATCCACTTCATCAAAGCTATATCTTATAGTTGAAAATGGATTATTTTTTAAATAACCCAATGACATAGCATTTCTGACTACTTTACCAAGATTTCTCATATACTTAATAGTAGTGTTGTTGCTGATATTCTTTTCAGATTTGAGATAAAATTCAAATTCTGTCAGGAACTGGTGATTTACCTGTTCTATATTAATATCCTCAACACCCAATTTTAGCTCCATAAATGATTTTAAATGACCTATTGTACTGTAATGTTTTTGAAGAGTTGAAAATGAATAGGTTTTGTCAATCAATGCCTTCATCTTATCATTATGTTCATTATAAAGCCCTATTAGTGTGATTTTATTATGTTCCATCAATCCAAGATAATTATTTTTGATGTTCTCAGCAGTAACTTCAATACCTCTTTCTTCAAGGTCTCTCATAGAATCTGTAAGATTAATATACACTCTATCCAGATATGAATTGAGGCTTTTTGCAAATAATGAACTGCCTGTTGCCCTCCCTTTAGTTTGATTCCACAATTCAGGTTTTGCATTGTGCTTAGCTATGAATTCTGCTCTTTTTCCATTTAGTGTTATTCTCACTATTATTGGAACTTCTCCATTATTAAATGGTTTATTTTTTCTCAATAAGAATATGAGATTAAAAGTTGATTTTTTCATACATTAATTATTAAACTGGTGTTCAAAATTGTATTATAATTATTTGTATTACAGATAGATAAAAGTCATATAAAATTAAAAAAGGTGTACAGTGAATTTTCTTTTCACATATACACCTAATTAGCACCTTTATCCCATCAATAATAGGATATTTGAATTGTTTAGTTGTAAAAAATAAATGATTGATTTATAAGGAGATAAATAAAAAAGTCTTCCAAGATTTTACTCCTGAAAGACTTTTTGTGCGGCTGAAGGGACTCGAACCCACACACCTCTCGGTACCAGATCCTAAGTCTGGCGCGGCTACCAATTACGCCACAGCCGCAATCTGTGCTTGTTAGCGGGTGCAAAGATACACTCTTTTTTCGTTTTACCAAACGTTTGAGTTTAGAAAGTTCGCAAGTTTATACCGAAACTATAATTGTCAACTATAAATTATCTACTAAAAACTACTTTTATTACTGCCTTAATGATTTCGCCAACCTGCATATACGGCTTAAAAATGCCTCGTCAATCAATTCTTTATGCGATGCCCGAACCGGATTTATATCTATACCGCCACGACGGGTATACATAGCAGCTACCATCAGTTTTTCGGGCTTAAAAATATCACTGAAGCGCTTATAAATCATCTCAACCACTTCTTCGTGAAAATGATTTTCTTTGCGAAATGACACCAAATAGGTTAATACCGAGGATGAATCAATTTCATAATTGGATGAAATTCTTACAAATAAATCGCCCCAATCGGGTTGATTGGTTACACGACAATTGGACCGCAGCAAATCAGTTTGGAAAGCATATTGATGAATTTCGTTGGTTCGTATTCCTTTTAATAATTCAGGAGATTCAAGAAAATGATCAAATTGCATTGATTCAAGTATTTCAGCAGGAATCTGGTCAATAAGCTGGCTGTCTTTTATATCTGAAAAAGCAATTTGTTCATTACTTTTTTCATCGAATAAAATAACAGTAATTTCAGTTTCAAGTAATAAACCCAAATCCCGCTCAATGATCTGAAGAACAGATTTTTCGGCTTCAGAAACCGATTTGCCAAACCGTTCCATATTGAACGAATTAAGGTAAAGTTTCAAAGATTTGGACTCAACCAGAAACTGACTTTCGCAGGGATAAATAAGTTTCATCACACGTGAAACAGGTAGTCCAAAAGCAGTCAGAAAAGATACTTCATAACAATTCCATACATCAACCCCGGTAAATGGTAATTTATAATCGTCAATACCATACCTCATCCTGTTTTCAGAACGTGGAATACGGAAAAGTAAGGAAGCATCGTATTTATCCGGAGTAGCTGAGGTTTTTCCGAGTGCTGTTTTGTTTAAATCTAATTGCATGATATTAACGAAAAAGTTTTCCTACGCTCAGAACTTCGGAAAACTGAGTAAAATTGAGTAAATTAATACGGTATTTTAAATAAAATATTGCATTTGAGTTCGAGCCATTTCTTTTCTTCTTCATTCAAAAACGGAGAAAGACTTTCAAATACCTTTTTATGATAGTTATCAATCCATTCTATTTCTTTATCATCAAGCATATAAACATCTATCAATTCATTGTCAATCGGGAATAAGGTCACGGTTTCAAACTTCAAAAACTGTCCAAATTCAGTTTTCATTGCCGGAACAATATGAATCAGATTTTCGGTACGCATGCCATATTCACCTGAACGATACAAGCCCGGTTCATTCGACATAAACATGCCTGCCTGTAATGTTACTGGATTTTCCTCTGCACGGATGCTTTGCGGACCTTCATGTACGTTCAGAAAATGCCCCACACCATGACCTGTTCCATGTCCGTAGTTTAAACCCAAATCCCACATGGCCTTACGAGCCAAAATATCAAGTTGTGAACCACGTGTTCCGCTGGGAAAAATAGCTGTTCCAAGGGCAATATGACCCTTCAACACCAATGTAAAATCAGTTTTTTGCTGCGCTGTAACTTCACCAAGTGCTACTGTACGGGTAATATCGGTTGTACCATCGAGATACTGACCGCCCGAATCGAGCAAAACCACACCTTCCGGTTTAAGAGTAAAAGCTGACTCCTCAGTAGCACTGTAATGAACAATTGCACCGTGAGATCCATAACCTGCTATCGTGCCAAAACTTTCGCCAATGAAATGCTCCTGTTCATTTCTAAACTGGTACAGCTTCATATTAACTGAAGTTTCAGTCAACTCACCCGATGCTACATTTTCCTCAAGCCATTTAAAGAATTTGGTTAGTGCAACGCCATCTTTCACCATAGCACGGCGATAACCGGCCATTTCCACTTCATTTTTTATACTTTTCAGTTTGAAAACCGGTGACATGGTATTTCGGATTGGACAATCGGCAGGAATAGCTTCAAACAGTGACTGGTTTAGTTTTGCACTATCAATTAATACTGCTTTTGAAGACGAAATTCCGCTCAAAGCTTCATTAATAGCGGTATAAGCAGCCACCGAAACGCCCTCACTTTCAAGATACCTACGGGTTTCAGAAGTCAGTTTTTCAGGTGCAATGAACAAAGTGGCTTTATTCTCTTCAACCAAGGCATAAGCAATTACCACCGGATTATAGTCCACATCATTGCCACGGATATTAAACAACCACGCTATATCGTCCAGGGCTGACATTACAAAGATATCTGCCCGTACTTTCTTTAATTCTAAGCGTAAATCAGTTAACTTATCGCTGGTGGTTTTACCGGCATATTTAGCATCAAAAACAAAAAACGGATTCAATGGCAGCGACGGGCGTTCAGTCCATACTTCGGCTAACAAATCGATAGAAACCAACTGAATTCCCACCATTTTCAGTTCGGCTTTCATGGCTGCATATCCATTTGCAGAAAACATTTGTGGGTTCACTCCTACCCTATCGCCGACGTATAATTCATCGGACAGCCAGGGAATAATTTCTAACGTATCGGGCTGTCCCTGCTTCATTAATTCAATGCCTGTTCCAGCTAACTGGTCGGCAGCCTGTAAAAAATAACGTGAGTCAGTCCACAAACCTGCTTTACGGGTAGTGACTACAGCTGTACCTGCAGAGCCATTGAAACCTGATATCCAAACTCTTTCTTTCCAAAATTCAGCTAAATATTCACTGGCATGTGGGTCGGTTCCGGGAATTATACATGCAGTAATTCCTGAGTTGGTCATTGCAGCACGAAGTTTGGCTATGCGGTTTATAATCTGATTCATGGTATAAATTTGTTATGTTTATTCAAAATTTTGTTGAAATGCAAAGATATAGAATTTATTTTAAAATTTAACTCCAAACAAAAGAAGCTGAAAATAATTTGAATTCATGTTTATATTTATAACTTTGTCACACAATTTTTTTAATTCTAAAATTATGATAAACGATGTATTAATAACCACCAGCACCTCACTTGAAGGGTATAAAGTGACGAAACAATTAGGATTAGTAAGAGGAATTACCGTACGTTCGAGAAGTATTTTTGGAAGTTTTGCCGGAAGTTTTATGACCATTTTTGGCGGCAGAAATACCATTTACACGAATCTCTGCGAAAAATCACGCGAAGAAGCACTTGAAATGTTGATTCAGCACGGAAAAGAACTTGGTTGCAATGCCATTATAAATGTGCGTTACGATGCCAATGAAGTGATGCAGGGACTTACCGAAGTACTGGCTTACGGAACAGCAGTGGTGGTGGAAGCGGTGAAATAACTTTGTTTTTTATTCCGTATTAAAAGGAATATCAAATTGAACGAGGCAGACAAATGAGATATTAAAATAAATTGTTTATTTTTGCCTAATTAAAAACTTCATCAATTGTAGCGACAATTGCATTACATATTATCAAAGCGTTAGCTTTTATTCTTGCTCAAAAAACGGCCAAATTTTAATAAGCAAATAGGAATAAGTTAGTAAACGCCTGCGTCAAACGGCGTGGGCTTTAACTTATCTATTTGTAGGTACTTGGCCGTACCTTTGAGCGTGATACGGTTAAATGACCCACGCTTTTATTTTTATTGATAGATAATACTAAACTTCGAATACTATGGATGAAAATGTAAAAACAATTATTCCTGAAAATTATCTTGAATTAATTGAATTAGCTGAAAAAATTTATGCCAGACACGCCTTAAGTGGTGAAAATTCCCCTTTATTATGCCTGAAAGAAATTACAAGGGAGGAATTCGGGTATGAAGTGAGCAGACTTCATTCACTATGCGATTATATGGAAAATAATTATTATTGCTCCATGGAATGTGTAAAGAAAAGAGACAATCTTATATCGAAGCTCAAACAAATTGTTGAGGAAAGTTATGTCCTGCTCTCAGAAACATATAAAAATAATATCGAAGAACTTGAAATTTGGGGATTTGAAATTGATTAATCCTATAATATTTAAATTTCAGATTTCGACCCCATATTAAATTGAATTGCCATCTGAACAAATTCCAAGAGGCAATAAACAATCACCCAGACTTACTAAAAAAACCCGCAGTTAATTGTATGAATACTTTTGTTATCTGCACAACTGACCCGGCTTTCTGAAAAATATATTTTGTTGCTGAATTTAAGATTTAGCTTGCTGAATTTTCGCTTTTGAATGCAATTAAACCGTATCGGAACACTAAAAACCTAAACTTGGCTGCTGAAAACTATCTTTCACGAGCAAAACTATTTCATTCATACTCAGGATTTATAAAACAGACAAAATTAAATGTTATAACATTTAATTGAAAATCAAACAGTTAAAAATTATTTTTATATTTAGTCTAAAAAAAACTGCATTTTATTTTGTAATGTGAAATAATGATTTTATATTTGCCAAGTGTTTAGTCGAATACCAATTTAAACCATTTAATTCATCGAAATTATGAATCATTTTCAAAAAGCAAGATTTAAGAGTTATGAGATGCTTCTGACTGAGTCAAAAAATTACGAAAGTACAGTAGCAACCATCCCAATTTTCCAGAAAGCTATCGAACGGCTCAAACAAATTACGGAAATAATTAACGATCTCAGTAAAGAACAGGCTCGTGATTTGAAAGGCATCACTGAGGATAAGAATGCTACACTGGAGCAAACAATAGACCTGATGCTTGAAGTGGCAGGAGCAATACATGCACATGCGGTAGTGAAAGGCAATATAGCCTTACAGTCAGTCACAAACCTTAAACCTTCGGAAGTGGATCACATGGATCAGACAATGGTAATAAAGAAGGCTGAAATTATGTTGGAAGAAGCCAAAAAACTATCGGTTGAAGAATTATCGGACACAGGACTCACTACTGACGAACTGGGACTTTATGAAGATACGATTGCAAAACTTAGAGATACTAAAAACAATCGTAACGAAGCTGGAATCGATCAGTCATCAGCAACCAAACAACTTGCCAAGCTGTTTGAAGAAGCCAACGCCCTAAAAAAAAATACACTTGATAAACTGGCTCCTCAATTTGAACGGAAAGCACCTGAGTTTTATATGAAATACAAGGCAGCAACAACTGTGAACTACAACCGCACTGTCAAAAAAACAGAACCAGACCCTAAAATAAAAATATAATTATCCAAATCATAAGCTTGTTCACTATATCTTTTCTCTGAATGAAAACTCCTCCAAAACTCGCAAGGGTTGAAGAGGAGTTCTTAATTTTAAACTGAATAATATACCAGACAAATAAATGAATAATTCACATCACCTGCTCCCGCTCGAATTGAAAGAAAAAAAAACTCACATGAAATCTCAATTATTCTTCTTAGTTTTATTGCTTTATTCAACAATACTTTTGGGACAACAAAAACAAAATCCGACAAAACTAATAAATCCCGGAAGTAGATTTGACTCAACACACGTAATCAGTGCCAACCAATCGGAAAGAATTGGAGAAAAAGTGATTTACGACAAGAACACAAATTCCTTTATCGAAAACAGTCTTCCGTGGGCAGTTGCATTATTAATATGCATTTTTACTATTATTGTCAACCTTAGAGCGACAAAAGATTTACAACGAACGAATGAGAAAAAAATCCAACTTCAAATAGAAAGTAACGAACGAAATCTGCAATATCAAACAGACAAATCGTTAGAACTTTATCTACAAAATTTTAAAATGCTTATTGCATCAAACAACAAACAAGAATGGTTAAATGAGGTAAGAATATGTATTGCAAATTATTTGGCTAATATTACGTTTCTAAAACCAGAAGTGAAAGCTCTATATAAAAGTGAAGATTTTATCAATTATGTCGAAAAAGTATTATTATATAAATCAAAGGCTGAAATTCTCTTGACTGAACAAAATTATGACGAGAAAGAAGTTCTAAAAGCAATAAATGAATTTAGCGAGATTTTAACCATGTATCAATCAGAATATAGCGATGACATATTTCAGGAAAAGAGAAAGAATTTACTTTTAGCAACAAGACATTTTTATAAGAATCATCAGAGAAAAATAAGATATAACTAATCTAAACAAAGAAGTCGTCTTGACTTTTTATAATGTCGCTCCTAGGGAGCTTTTTATTCTTAAAAACTAACAACTTCTACCATAATAATGCTCCTAAAGGAGCATTATTATGGTAGAAGTGTTCGTAAAATATATCTTTCAGAGCTCCGTTAGGAGCGAAATTATAATCGATACAAAAGTCAAGACGACTTCAACCAATAATTACACTGCCTTTATACAATTTTCGGGAGTTTGGTTATTTTTCTGAATAAACTGAAAAATTAAGTTCAAACCACTATAAATAGCTGATAATCTATAAATTTAACCAAAATCAGTTAGGCTTATACCTCAATCTCAATTTTCTTTGTATCTTTGAACGTTTTTTTGAATTTGGTTAATTGATTTATATTCCTCAAATTAATTAACCAATAAATGAATCAACCAATTAACCAATAAAATAAAAATGAAACGATTCAAATTACTGAACAACATTTTCGGTTGGGTAGCTTTTGCAGTTGCATTCACAACCTACATGCTAACACTCGAACCAACAGCCAGTTTCTGGGATTGTCCGGAATTCATTTCTACTGCTTTTAAGCTGGACGTTGGTCATCCTCCCGGAGCTCCGTTCTTTATGCTTACCGGTCATTTCTTCTCCTTGTTTGCCAAAGATGCAACTCAGGTAGCCTACATGGTCAATTCGCTTACCGCCTTGTGTAGCGCGTTTACTATTTTGTTTCTGTTTTGGACTATAACCCATTTGGCACGCAAAATCGTTATCAAATCGGATGAAGATTATTCAACAGGAAATGTCATAGGAATTTTGGGCGCAGGTTTGGTGGGTGCATTGGCTTACACTTTCTCCGATACCTTCTGGTTTTCGGCCGTGGAAGCTGAAGTGTACGGTTTCTCGTCGTTGTTTACTGCATTGGTGTTCTGGCTTATTCTCAAATGGGAAAATGTGGCCGATGAACCGGGTTCCGACCGTTGGTTGATTTTTATAGCTTACATGATGGGGCTTTCCATTGGTGTTCATATTCTGAATCTTTTGGTTATACCGGTAATGGTATTGGTTTATTATTTCAGGAAACATACTCCTACTATCAAAGGTGCTTTAGTAGTATTGGCAGCAGGAATTGTAATTCTGGCAGCAGTTCTATATGGATTGATTCCCGGATTTATCGAAGTAGCCGGTTGGTTTGAATTATTGTTTGTCAACAAACTCGGATTTGCATTCAATACAGGTTTGTATGTATATATTTTGCTTACACTGGCTTTCATAATTTGGGGTGTTTACGAATCGTACACCAACCGAAATTATTTACGCATGGCCATCGCGTTTATTGGCTCAGTTTCGTTGGTGGGTGTTCCTTTCTTTGGAAATCACATCATTCTGGGAATTATCATTATTGCCGGTATGGGAGCATTTTTCTACTACCGCAAAAAAAATGTCAAAGCGCGTTGGTTGAATACTATTTTGCTGATGATTGCCATGGTATCTATCGGATATTCTTCGTATGCTGTTATTGTTATACGTTCAACCAGCAACCCTACCATGGATCAGAATAATCCTGATAACGTTTTCTCGTTGAAATACTACCTCAACCGCGAACAGTATGGCGATACTCCGCTGCTTTACGGAGCTGTTTACAGTGCACCGGTTAAACTCCGCGTGGAAGGAAATATGTGTGTGCCCGAAGAAAAGATTGGTGAGGCTACTTATACAAAAAAGCCAAAAACTACGGACAATGACAAAGATGAATATATAATCACCGGTTACAAAAAAGACTATGTGATGGACGACCGTTTCATGATGGTATTCCCACGTATGTACAGCACCACTCCACAGCATATAGATGCCTATAAACAATGGGCAAAAATTGAAGGTGAAAAAATTGATTACGATTATTGCGGACAGCAAAAAACGGACATCAAACCTACTTTCATTGAAAATATGCGCTTCTTCTTCACATACCAGGTTGGATTTATGTACTGGCGATACTTTATGTGGAACTTTAGCGGACGTCAGAATGATATTCAGGGTTATGGTGAAATTGACCATGGAAACTGGATTACCGGAATAAACTTTATCGACGAATTGATGGTGGGTAATCAAACCAAACTTCCTTCGGAACTTAAAAATAACAAAGGGCATAATACCTATTACCTGTTACCTTTGTTGTTAGGTATATTTGGTATGTTATTTATGATTTACGGTGGAAAAAATGGACTCGAAGGATTTTGGCTCACTTTATTCCTTTTCCTTATAACCGGTTTAGCCATTGTAATTTATCTGAATCAGACGCCAATGCAGCCCCGTGAGCGAGATTACGCTTATGCAGGTTCGTTCTATGCATTTTGTATCTGGATAGGGTTCGGGGTGTTGGGATTAGTTAAAGCAGTTAACAAATATCTGCCTAAAGCACCACAAGCTGCTACAGCTGCACTTGTCTCACTCGTTGCACTGGGTATACCAGCATTGATGGCTCAGCAAAACTGGAATGACCACGACCGCAGTAACCGCTATACTTGTAGCGATTTTGGACAGAATTATCTGGCTTCGTGTAAACCAAATTCTATCATTTTTACCAACGGCGATAACGATACTTTCCCATTGTGGTACAACCAGGAAGTAGAAGGCAAGCGTACCGACATTCGTGTTTGTAACCTCAGCTACCTGCAAACCGACTGGTATATTGAACAAATGAAACGTGGAGCATACAAATCAGCACCACTACCTATCTCGTGGCAGCCTAAAGATTTTGTAGCGGGCAAAAATGAAGTGTTGTGGGTGGAAGATGTTCTGCAAAAACCACTGGAAATGAAAACTGCTTTTGATTTTGTTCTGAGTTCCGATTCGTCGACCAAAATGAAAGGTGAAGCGTTTATACCTGCTAAACAATTGTACCTGCCTATTGATGCACAAGAAGTAATTAAAACAGGAACTTTATCCGAAAAACGTGCTGCAGAGATTGTTCCTCAGATAAATGTAGATTTGAAAAGAAGACTTACTAAGAGTGAGTTGATGATTCTGGAAATGTTGAAAGAAAATCACTGGAAACGTCCGATTTACTTTGCTGTAACCGTAGGTGAAGATTATTACCTGGGACTAAGCGATCACTTTGAACTTACCGGTCTGGCTTATCAGATTCTACCTGTTGGCGTAAAAGGTGCTGGTCCGGGTGTAAATGTAGACGAAATGTACGACAATATGATGAATAAATTCAAATACGGGAACATTGCCGATCCGAAAGTTTATCTCGACGAAAACACTTCGCGCATGTGTCACACACACCGTATGATGTTTGTACAACTTGTAAGTGCATTGATGGCTAAAAATGATACCACAAGAGCACTAAAAGCACTTGATTACTGCAATAAAATGATACCTGGCACTACCGTTCGTCACGATTACATGTCCACTCAGCTTGCCGGTATTTATCTCAAACTTCATCAGCCGGCCAAAGCACTCCCAATTCTGGACGCTGTGGCTAAAGATTGTACCGAATATCTCAACTGGTATTTCAGTATGACCAACGAACAGCAAAGCAGTGTATCCAGTCGTATTGGTCATAACATGGCTGTATTACAACAGGTTTTGCGTATTTGCGATGAAAACAAACAAAAATCGCTGATGGATAAATACCTGCCGTTCTATATGGATTACAGCAAAAGAGTTCAAATGTAAATGACAACAAGGTTTCCCGATATAATTCGTCCTTTCTTTGGGAAACTTGTATGGCGCAAGGATGCCTCGTCGAAAGTCATATATCTGACTTTCGACGATGGTCCGGTGCCGGAAGTAACTCCACAAGTGCTTGACATATTGGATAAGTTCAATATCAAAGGCACTTTTTTTTGTGTGGGCGATAACGTCCGTAAATATCCTGAAGTGTATGCACGAATTGTGGAACGGGGTCACAAAACCGGAAACCATACTTTTAATCATATCAAAGGCTTTTCTGTATCGGCTGAAGTGTATGAAGAAAATGTGCTGAAAGCCTTAGCTTATATAAACAGCAGCCTGTTTCGACCTCCTTATGGACGAATTACTCCCACTCAAAAACGAAAACTGGAACCACGTTTTGAAATTATCATGTGGGATTTGCTCACGCACGATTATAACCGGAAATTATCTGCCGAATCCATTTTGAAAAAAATTAAACGATACAGTCGTAATGGTTCTATCGTTGTTTTTCACGATTCTATTAAAGCTGCAAACAATGTTTTGGCAGTATTGCCGGCAGCTATTATGTTTTGGATAAGTGAAGGATATGAATTTGGAATTCTGTAAACCTCATCTCCTGAATCTTATAATTCTTACACGAAATATCTGATTTAGCAAATGAAACTATTTAATGTACCATTTTAAAGCTTTAATAGAACGCTGATTTTCGCTAATTTAGCGGAAAATAACGGATAGAAGAAAAAGGATTTTTCCCCGATAAATCGGGGAGGATTAAGATGGAAGTGTTTGAAAATCACATCGCTGAAAGCGATATATAAATCCGTTTTTTACATCCGCTTTATCAGCAAAAATCTGCGTTCCATTTCTTTGTTATTTATGTCGAAATACGACATACTTTGCATTCAATTACTTAGTTTTACAAATCAAAAGTAACTTTGTTCCCCTTCAGGGGTTAGGAGTCATTATGAAAGAATCCATCCTCCACTTTGTTTGGCAAAATAAGTTATTCACGGCTCATCAACTCACAACCACCGATGGCGAGCAGGTAGAAATAATCGATGTGGGTAGAAATAACACTGATGCCGGTCCTGATTTTTTCAATGCCAAAGTAAAAATTGGAGATACTGTATGGGCAGGTAATGTGGAGATTCATGTGAATTCTTCCGACTGGAACCGGCATAATCATCAGTTCGATGCGGCGTATGATAATGTTGTTTTACATGTGATTCACAATGCAGATGGTGAAGTGTACCGAACAGATGGTGAACGCATACCACAGCTTAAACTGATTTTCCCACAGCACATTGAGGAAAATTATGAAACCTTGCTCAGTCAGAAGCAATGGATTGCCTGTGCCGGTAAAATAAACCAAATACCTTCCGTTTTTATTCAAAGCTGGAAAAATGCACTGCTTACCGAACGACTGGAACAAAAAATGAATGTTATTGAGCAGCTACTTACAGCCACTAATCAACATTGGGAAGAAGCTTTTTACATTACGCTGGCTCGTAGTTTTGGCTTTGGGACTAACAGTCAGGCTTTTGAAAGTCTGGCAAAATCACTCCCTCTTTCAGTTTTAGGTAAACATAAAGACAATTTGTTTCAGTTGGAAGCTTTGCTGTTTGGTCAGGCTTCCTTATTGCCTGCCGACAATGCTGTGTCGTATGTGGTGGAACTTCGGAAAGAATATGATTTTCTGCGCTCAAAGTTCAGTCTAAACCCGATTGATGGCTCGCAATGGAAATTATTGCGGTTGCGACCCGATAATTTTCCACATATCCGTATTGCTCAGTTTGTTTCGCTGATTCATTCATCCAGCAAAATGTTTTCAAAAATTGTGGAACAGCCTGAAATTGATTTTCTGAAACACTTATTTGTTTGTGAACCATCAATATTTTGGGATAATCATTATTTGTTCGATACTGAAAGTCCCCGGAAAAACAAAAACTTAGGGATTCAGTCAGTTAATAGTATTTTGATAAATACTGTTGTACCATTTTTGTTTTGCTTTGCATCGCATAAAAATGACGAACTGCTGAAAGATAAGGCTTTACAAATTCTGGAACAAATGCCTTCCGAGCAGAATTCTGTTGTTACCAACTGGCAAAATTTCGGACTGACTTCAAATTCTGCTTACGACTCACAGGCTTTATTGCAATTAAAAAAGCAATATTGCGACGAAAAGAAATGTTTACGATGCAGGATTGGGCATAAAGTGCTAACTTTGTAATTTTCAACTTTATAACTTTTCAAACTTATATGAACTTTCAAACGCTAAAATATATACTTGTTACTCTGACAATCAGTTTCCTGGTTTACGCTTGTGCTAATCGGGGTTCGGGTCCTACCGGCGGATTGAAAGATACAACTCCCCCTAAAGTAATGAAATCATCGCCATTGAACGGCTCATTGAATTTTAAGAAGAAACAGGTTGAAATACAGTTTGATGAAATGGTTTCAATAGACAAACCAACCGAAAATGTAATCATCTCACCCCCACAACAAAAACCACCCGATGTAAAAGCATTGGGCAAAAATGTGGTTGTGAATTTTAATGAAGACCTGACAGACAGTACCACTTATTCAATCAATTTTGGAAATGGAATTGTAGATTTGAACGAGAAAAATGCATTGAAAAACTATATGTTCTCCTTTTCTACCGGCAACGAGATTGATACACTTCAAGTATCGGGAACGGTAATAAATTCAGAAGACCTAAATCCTGTTTCGGGCATAATGGTTGGTATTTACAGAGAATCCGAAGATTCGGTATTTTTCAAAAAACCATTTCTACGGGTAGGTCGCACCGATGAATCTGGACATTTTGTGATAAGCAATATAAAGAAAGGGAAATACAAAATTTTTGCGTTGGGAGATGTGAATCATGACTACGTGTTTCAACAAGGCGAAAACCTGGCAATGTACGATTCAATGATTACACCAACTTTTCGACGGGAACAAATGAGAGATACTATTTGGAAGGACTCAACAGAAATTGACAGTATCCATACTTTTATGGGTACTCATTACCTGCCTGATGATATGGTTCTCCGGCTATTCAAGGAAAACAAGAAACGCCAGTATTTTGTGAAATATGAACGGAAAGAACCTTTTGTTTTCAGTATATTTTTCAACGCACCGGCTGCTAAATTACCCGAATTTCAGGCACTCAACTCGAAATGGGAAGGTAGTTACATTCTGCAAAAAAATGCAACAAACGACAGTTTGACGTATTGGATAACTGATTCGTTGGTTTGGAAAACGGATACACTTCAGTTTAAACTGAGTTATCTGAAATCGGACTCAGCATTTAATTTAAAGCCACAAACTGACACGCTAAATATATCAATGAGGAAGCTCAGGATAAACACAAAGGCAAAAAAAACGACCAAAATAAAGGTTGAACCGTTGAAGTTTACAACCAACACCGCAAGTACATTCGATTTGTATAATCCCATAATGTTGAATTTTGAAGCACCATTAAACCAAATTGACCTGTCGAAAATAAAACTTTATCTAAAGGTTGATACCATTTACAAGCAGATTCAGTATAAATGGCGGCAAACCGATTCAACCAAAATAAATTATTCAATTGATTACAAATGGATTCCCGAAAAAAGTTATCAGTTAAGAATTGATTCGGCAGCATTCCGAAGTATTTATGACCGCATAAGTACAAAATTAAAGTCGGAATTTAAGATTCTTTCGTTGGATGAATACTCGAGTGTTAAGCTTTTGTTGGCAAAATTCAATCCGAAGGCAGTGCTTCAGTTGCTCGATGCGAAGGATGTGGTTATTGCCACCAAACCAGCACTTGAAAAAGGAACATTATTTCAATACCTGCGTCCGGGAACATATTACCTGCGCTTATATCTTGACGAAAACGCAAACGGACTGTGGGACACCGGCGAACTTGTCAAACGACTTCAACCCGAGCCGGTTTATTACTATCCCAAAAAACTAACCCTGAAAGCCAACTGGGATTTTGAAGAAACCTGGGATTATAATCAGATTCCAATTCTACAACAAA
>Ga0114951_10002986_pt1 | contig 18196 bp, 17 predicted proteins | sample AM7aDNAmetaG_FD_88677 | JGI IMG/M metagenome (GOLD analysis project Ga0114951, IMG submission 88677) | Freshwater microbial communities from Finland to study Microbial Dark Matter (Phase II) - AM7a DNA metaG | ecosystem: Environmental > Aquatic > Freshwater > Lake | place: Finland: Lake Alinen...
TCCTCATTAAAGGTGCGCAGCTTGCAAAAATGCCGCTCAACAAAACACAGTCGGTTGCCACACAAACGCTGATTGGTCCTGCTGCAGCCTTCCCACTCATGCTCGAAACTCCGGTTTTTGTCTCCCATATCTCCTTCGGCGCGTTGTCGAGAGAAGCAAAGCTCGCTCTTGCCAAAGGCAGCGCGCAGGCAAAAACAGCCATGTGCTCGGGTGAAGGGGGTATTCTGCCTGAATCACTTGCGGCCTCGTACCGTTACATTTTCGAATATGTTCCCAACAAATACAGTGTAACCGACGAGAACCTGAAGCTGGTCGATGCCGTGGAAATCAAAATCGGACAGTCCGCAAAACCCGGAATGGGAGGGCATCTTCCGGGGAGCAAGGTAACCCGTGAAATCGCTGCAATCCGGGGATGTCGGGAGGGACAAGATATCATCAGCCCTTCGCACTTCCCCGACATCCGCTCAAAAGAGGATCTGAAAGCCACGGTCACTCATTTGCGACTGAGAACTGGGGGGAAACCAATTGGCATCAAGCTTGCGGCTGGCCATATCGAAGAAGATATCGATATAGCTCTCTATGCGGGTGTGGATTTCATCACTATTGACGGCCGGGCAGGTGGAACTGGCGCTTCTCCCAAAGTTGTCAAAAACGCTACGTCAGTGCCAACCATTTTCGCTCTGGCAAGAGCAAGAAAAATACTTGATTCGAGAGGGGCCGATACCGTTTCCCTGATTATTACCGGTGGCCTGCGCATCTCTTCAGACTTCGCCAAGGCGCTGGCAATGGGGGCCGATGCCATAGCCGTCGGGACTGCGGCCATGATGGCTGCAGGTTGTCAGCAGTACCGTATCTGCAATACCGGCAAATGTCCCGTCGGCATCGCCACGCAGGATCCGGCCCTTCGTTCCCGTCTGGATGTCGATAAATCCGCCGTCCGCGTCGCAAACTTTTTCAAAGCCGTCACCGAAGAGCTCCGGGACTTTGCACGCCTGACCGGCAATGATAATGTTCACCATCTCTCGACGGCTGATTTATGTACCACCAATTCCGAAATTTCCAATCATACCTCTATTGAGCACGTCTAATCAACCGTAATCTCCCGACAAGAACAGGGAGAGGCATAAAACCCCAAGGAGAAAAACACCATGTCAACAATGGAAAATCTGCAAAACGCTTTCGCAGGAGAAAGTCAGGCAAACCGGAAATATCTTGCGTTTGCGAAAAAAGCGGAAGAAGAAGGAATGCTCCAGGTAGCAAAGCTCTTTCGCGCCGCATCTGAAGCGGAAACCGTCCACGCCCTTGCGCACCTTCGTGTGATGGGGGGAATAAAAAGCACCGCTGAAAACCTTCAGGAAGCCATCAAGGGCGAAGAATTTGAATTTACCGAGATGTATCCCAACTATCTTGTTGAAGCACAGCAGGAAGGCAACAAACCGGCCGAGTTTTCCATCAAGAATGCGTTGGCTGTAGAAGAGATCCATCACGGGCTCTACGCAAAAGCACTTGAAGCCGTACAAGGCGGCAGAGACCTGCCCGCAGGGAAGATATACATCTGTCCAGTCTGCGGTAACACCGTCGAGAACACTATACCGGACACCTGTCCCATCTGCAATGTTCCAGGAAGCAAGTTCATTGAAATCGGCTAAACAGAACCCCGGTCATTTCATGGTACAGAATTAATGGTTATGCATAACAATTCTGAAGAAAACATCGAGGCAGTAACGAAAATGTCACTGCAGTTCCTTGCTGAAGCGATCGGGCAATGCCCGGCTGGACTCGAAAGCAGCACGAACAGGGATATCGTTTTTGCTGTGCTTGGTTTTCAGTACGGTGCCGTGCAGAGCGCCGCTTACGTTGCAGGTCTGGACGAGGCTGCCTCTGCCGGTATCGCCGAAGATGTCGTCAGTAGAATCAACGGTATGGACAGAGAGGGTGTGTCCAAATTCCTTGCTCTGATGCCAATGCTTGCCGAAAAGAAGTATCCCCCGATTGGTATCGGCGGCAAGGCAATTATCGCATTTTACAATTCCGCCACCGACGAGGAGAAGCTGTCAACGTCTGGTTCACTGCTCGAAATTCTTCGTCAGATCGATGCGTCGTAAATCGGTAATTGACCTCCGCTCACACCGCCACCTTCCGATACCGGTTCACCGCCAGCGTCACCATCACCACGGCATAACCAATCAGCCAGAGCAACTGCGCCCGGATCTCCATCAATCCTGACCCTTTCAGCATGACGCGGCGCATGATGTCGACGAAGTGTCTGACGGGGTTGAGCAGAGTCATGGTTTGTGCCCAATGAGGCATACTTTCTATGGCGGTAAAGAGGCCGCTCATCAGGGTGAAGATGACCATGAAGAACCATGCCACAAACATGGCCTGTTGCTGGGTTTCGGTGATGGTGGAAATAAAGAGCCCCATGCCGAGCACAACGAGCATGTAGATGGCTGAAACAAGGTAGATCAGCCAGTAACTGCCAAGCATAGGAACATGAAAGAGGAGACGGGCAATCAGCAATCCGATGCTCATCTCGGCAAGTCCGATAATCCAGAGTGGAAGCAGTTTGCCGGTGATAAACTGATAGCGCTTGATCGGGGTGACGTTGATCTGGTCGATAGTGCCGATCTCCCTCTCCCGCACCACGTTCATGCCTGAGAGAAAGAGACCGATGAGAGTGACCAGAATGACGAGGATACCCGGCACCATGTAATGGGTGTACTCAAGTTCGGGATTGTACCACCCTGAAGAGATGATGCCGATCTCCGGCGGAGCCTGAACGGTGGCGTTAACTCCTGATTTCGGAAGTTCCTCTCGGTTGAAGGTTCCGATAATCTCACTGGCATAAGCCTGGATAACGCCTGCTGAAAAGCCGTCTTCGGCATTTATCATCAGTTGCACTTTGGCATGGCCGGTTGTGGTGAGGTCGCGCTCAAAGTCATGCGGAATAACGAGCACAAGGTCGGCGTTCCTCCTGAGCAACTCCCCAATGCTCTCTCGATCAGAAAAGGAGTAGCCTGTCAGACGAAAATAGTCTGAGGCGGTGAATCGTTTCACCAGCTTTTCAGAGAGGGTCGAGCGATCCCTGTCTTGCAGGTGCAGGGGCACCTGTTTGACGTCGAAGGTTGCAGCGTTGGAGAGGATCACCAGTTGAATAAAGGGCATGATAATGATAATCGGCAACATGCCCCGGTTGCGGAATATCTGCAGGAACTCTTTCTGCAGCAGAAACCATATCGTACGCATCGGCCTGCTCCCCTGTTTACCGCTATTGAAGCCTTGTCTTGAACTTTTTGATACTTGCCGCCATCAGCACCGTCGCCATCACGGCAAGCACAAGTGTCTCTTTCCAGATATAGCCAAAGCTTGTCCCTTTCAGCATGATCCCCCTGACAATGATCAGGTACCATTTTGCCGGAATGAGGTTGCTGATTATCCGCAGAGGCAACGGCATGCTCGCCACGGGAAAAATAAAGCCCGAAAGGAGGATCGTCGGTAGCAGCAGCCCTGCAAGGGATATCATCATGGCCACCTGCTGTGAGCTGGTAATGGTGGAGATAAAGATACCGAGCGAAAGCGCCGTCACAATAAAGAGCAGCGATTCGAGCATGAGCAGTAGGACACTCCCCCTGCAGGGCACACCGAAGACAAAGGAGGCGAGCGCTACCACCGTCACCACATTAACGAAGGAGAGCAGAAAATAGGGCACAACCTTGCCGATAATGATCTCCACCGGCCTGAGCGACGACACCAGCAGCACCTCCATGGTGCCGCTCTCTTTCTCTCGTGTAATGCTGATGGAGGTCATCAGCGCTGAGACCAGCATGAGAATAAGCGCCATCAAACCCGGCACAAAGAGGTATACACTTTTCAGCTCAGGGTTGAACATCATAAGCGGCACGGCTTCAACGCCCACCTCTGCCGTTCTGAGTGCCGTGTTCCGGTAATCCTGCAAGACCGAAGCGGTATAGCCGGTGATAATTTTCGAAACGTTGGGGTTCGATCCGTCGGTCACGACCTGAACGGTTACCCTCCCCTCCCGTAACATGCGTGCAGCAAAGCCCGGCCCGAAAACAATCGCTTCAGCAATGCTCCCCTCAGCAAAAGCATGCTCAATCTCCGCTATGGAGTGCAGCTCCTGCGTCATGACAAAATAGCCCGAAGAAGCAAGCTTGTCGATAATCTCTCGGGTTACAGCATCATGCGACTGGTCGTATATTCCGAGATTAACCTCCTGAATCTCGTTGCGAATGGCGAAACCAAAGAGAAGCAACTGGATAAGCGGCATCCCGAAGAGTATGGCCACCGTTCTGCGGTCACGAAAAATGTGATAAAACTCCTTGAGCAGAAAGCCTCGAAAACTGTGCATTCCCTTCACTCCGTTTGGTTCGGTCTGGCAAGCTGAATAAACACCTCATTCATGCTCTCCACCCCGAAATGCCGCTTCATCGCATCCGGTCGGTCAAGCGCCGCTACCTTGCCATCCACCATGATGCAGAGACTGTCGCAATATTCGGCCTCGTCCATGTAGTGGGTGGTGACAAAGATGGTTAATCCCCGCTCTGAAGCTTCATAGATCATGTCCCAGAAGCGACGTCTTGTCACCGGATCGACACCGCCGGTCGGCTCATCAAGAAAGACAATCTTTGGCTCATGCAGGATGGCGACGGAGAAGGCGAGCTTCTGTTTCCAGCCAAGGGGGAGCGACGCAAGCCGTGTATCAGCAACCGCCACCAGTTTGAGCGAGTCAAGCAGTTGGCGGCTCTTCTCCTTGATTGCCTGATTGGTGAGGCCGTAAATACCTGCAAAGAAACGAATGTTCTCTCGCACCGTCAGGTCGTCGTAGAGGGAGAAGCGCTGGCTCATGTAGCCGATATTCCGTTTCACCCCCTCTGCACCGGTATAGAGATCGAATCCTGCAACCGTGGCCTTGCCGGAAGTGGGGGCAAGAAGACCGGTCAACATTCTGATTGCCGTGGTTTTGCCTGCCCCGTTCGCACCGAGAAAACCGAAAATCTCTCCGCCCGAGATAGTGAGTGACAGTGCATCAACCGCGATAAAATCGCCAAACCGCTTGGTCAGTTTGTCGGTATGAATCACTGGCTCACTCATCGGCAGCACCCTGTTTCTCTTCCATGAGCGCGATAAAGGTATCTTCAATGCCCGGCTGAATCACCGAAACCGAGACATCCGTAAACCCATCAGCCTGAAGAGCAGCAAGCAGTTCATCTGCCCTGATTGAGGGGCGATTGTCGGTATAGTGCAGGGCAATGCCGAAGGCATAGACGGATGCCGCATGAGGAGATACTCGCAAGACGCAGAGCAGCCGCCATGTTTCCCTTGCACGAATGGCAAAGAGCGGTTTACGGAAGAGGGTGGTAATGCCCGTCGGGGTATCAAGAGCAAGCATCCTCCCCTCCTGCATGAAGGCTATGCGATCGCAGAGCACCGCTTCATCCATGTATGGTGTCGAAACGAGAATAGTCATCCCCTGCTCCCTGAGGCGACCGAGCATCTGCCAGAACTCCTTGCGTGATACGGCATCGACACCAGTTGTCGGTTCATCAAGAAAAAGCACCTCTGGCCGATGCACCAGCGCGCAGGAGAGGGCAAGCTTCTGCTTCATTCCGCCCGACAGCTTGCCCGCCCGTCTCGTTTTGAAGGGCTCAAGCTGGCTGTAGATATCGCGAATCAGCTCATAATTTTTTTCAACCGTCGTGCCAAAAACCGAGGCAAAAAAGCGGAGATTCTCTTCGACGCTCAGATCAGGATAGAGGGAAAATTTGCCCGGCATGTAGCCTATGCGCTTGCGAATATCGCGGTAGGAGCGCACCACATCAAGTCCGAGCACCTCTGCTCTCCCCTCATCGGGAAGCAGCAGTGTTACCAGAATCCGGAAAAGGGTGGTTTTCCCCGCCCCGTCAGCGCCGATAAAGCCGAACAGCTCCCCTTCGCCAACAGAAAGGTTCACCTCCTGAAGCGCCTGAACAGCACCAAATCGCTTCCCGACACTGGCGATAAGCACCGCATCTTTCATGAGCCACGCTTCAGCAACCTCATCTCTCCGGGCATCCCGATTTTAAGACGACCATCCTGATTGTTGACCTGTACCTTCACGGCATAGACCATGTTCACCCGATCTTCCCTTGTCTGGATAATTTTTGGGGTAAACTCAGCCTTTGCAGAGATCCAGGTGATTATGCCTTTCCGGCTCTTGCTGCCATCAGTCAGCACCTCAACCTCCTCGCCAATCCTCACCTGCGGCACCTGGGCGCCGCTCAGGTAAACTCTCAAAAACATGGTCTGAAGGTCGGCAATTTTATAGAGAGGTTTGCCGTAGGAGGTCAACTCACCCCTTTCAGCATATCTGGTCAAGACAACGCCGTCAACCGGATTGCGGACCACGCTCTTGCTTATCTGATCCTCAAGCTGCGCTATGCGGGCCTCTTTGGCGCTGATCTCCCCTGCAATACCGGGATTTTCGGTTTCGAGAGAGCCAATCTGTTTGTCGATAACGCTGAGCCGGTTTTCAATATCCTCAAGCTGTTTTGATGGAACTGCTCCCTCGTTCACCAGCCTCCGGTAGCGCTCATAGTCGCGCTTTATGTTGCGCCGCTCTTCAAGCAGCACCCCAATCCGGGCGCCAAGGCTTGGCTGCTTTGCAACAAGCGACTCACGTTCCGCCTGAAGCTGATTGCGGGTATAGTGCAGTTGTGTGGTATCGACAACAGCAGCCACACTGCCTGCTGCCATTCGTCTCCCCTCTTCAACGTCGAGCAGTTCCAGCTTGCCGTTAGCTTCAGAGGATACAATGATTTCTGTGGACTCAAAGTTACCATAGCCGTCTGACTTGTCGTTTCTCTGGCAACCTGCAAGCAGAAGAAAGCAGAGAAAAAGGCTGAAGCTGATGGTAGCTAAAAATGGTACCGGACGCATGATTTTGCAATCTGCTGCAGGTTTAAAAAATATTTGCGTTCCGCTCTATTTCAATTTCTTTGAAAGTACGTTATAATTATTTCTAATGTTTTTGGTTTGCGGATGATCTTTACCCAGCACTTTTTCGTCGATTGCCAGCGCACGAAGATAAAGCTGCTCAGCTTCAGCGTTTTTTCCCTGCGCTTGCTGCAATCCCGCAAGATTGTTCAGACTTATTGCCACCAGGGGATGTTCCTTGCCAAACAGCTTTTCCCGGATCGCCAGCGAACGGCGATAGAGTGGTTCAGCTTCGGCATACTTACCCTGCGCTTGCTGCAATACCGCAAGATTGTTCAGACTCATGGCCACCAAGGGATGTTCACTGGCAAACAGCTTTTCCCTGATCGCCAGCGAACGACGAAAAAGTGGTTCAGCTTCAGCATACTTTCCCTGCATATTCAAAAATGATGCAAGATTGTTCAGACTCGTTGCCACATCAGGATGTTCGGCGCTTAACTGTTTTTCCCGAATCGCAAGCGCACGGCGATAAAGCGGCTCGGCCTCACTATGCTTGCCCTGATCCTGCAACAATTCTGCCAGATTGTTCATGCTCTGTGCCACATCGGGATGTTCGCTGCCCAACTGTTTTTCCCTGATCTTCAGCGATCGGCGATAGAGTGGCTCAGCTTCGGCATACTTGCCCTGATCCTGGAGCAATGAGGCAAGGTTGTTCAGATCAGTTGCCACATCGGGATGATCGGCACCCAGCCATTTTTCATCTATCTCCAGCGTGCGTCGATAGAGAGGATCGGCCTCGGCATACTTGCCTTGGGCTTGCAGCAAATCCGCAAGATTGTTCAGGCTCGTGGCTACAAGTGGATCTCCGATACCCTGCTGTTTTTCACGGATTGCCAGCGCATGACGATAGAGTGGCTCGGCTTCAGCATACTTCCCCTGCATTTTCAGCAGTAACGCCAAGTTATTCAGACTTGTAGCAACCAGGGGATGTTCTTTGCCCAACTGTTTTTCCCGAATTGCCAGCGCACGACGATAAAGCGGCTCAGCCTCACTATACTTCCCCTGCATTTTCAGTACTAACGCCAGGTTGTTCAGGCTTGTAGCCACAAAGGGATGTTCACTGCCATACTTTTTTTCCCGAATTGCCAGCTCACTGCGATAACGTGGCTCGACTTCAGCATACTTGACCTGCTCATACAGGGGTGGCTGATTATTCAGACTCTCTGCCTTATAGGGCGGAGTACTTCTTGTCAAACCGGCCTTACCTCTGCCATGCTTTTTACGCAGTACCGGCCTGTCCGCATGTCTGCGACTCGACTTCCTGGCTTTACTTATGCTATGTGTTTTTTTTGCCTTACTGCGAATTGATGAAGTACTACGGCCAAAGGCAGGATTGAAAGCTGACATCGTGATGAAGGCGAACAAACCTATACGAATGATGTATGAAATTATTTTCATGATTTGCCGCATTTGATGGTGAGGGGGATAGGCGTCTCTGATCACCCTTCCCTGTTACGCATAAGCTCAACCAGCTCTGCTGTTCGTGATGCCTGTTTTTCGACAGCTTCGGCAAGGCGTTCCATGTCGGAATGACGTCCGCGTTCTGTTTGTGTATCGAAAAGGATGGGCTTCTGAAACCCTTCTGAAAGACGGAAAATATGAATGCACAGCGTAATCAGGATAATATAGAACACTGGTAACATATACTCTCCGAAAACAACCGGTATCTCCTGATAGTGTTGCATGAGGTCTGCCCAGTTCCCGCTGAAAAGCACATCCCATTTCATTAAAAAATAGAGGTAGATAACCGGATGAAAAACGAGAAAAAAACGCATGATTTTTGACTGGCGCCGGTTTGAATCTTCACTTTCATACTTTGAGAGAAGCCAGGGAAAATGACCTACCAACATGGCAGACCTTCGATCCTTGAGATAATGAGCCCCTTGCAAAGCGGAATCAATAAAGGAGGAGACCTGGCTCAGAAGCACGGTGGATAGAATCATGGCCAGAAAAGAGTAACTGAGATCATCAAATTTGAATGATCCGGAAAGATAGGGCAACGTGATGGTCTTCGGTTTGATAACGATAAAGAGCATGGCAATCCCTGCAAGCAGAAGAGAAAAGGTGTGAAGCTTGCGGGCATGCCGGAGACTTTCGATGACGGCATCCGCGTTAGCCCCCTGCATGGAGTTCCCTGGAGGATCAATTCTCAAAAGGGCTGCGGAATCGGTAAGAGGCGAGTAGAGTCCGTTAACGCCAATATCGCACCCTTTAACATCGCGATAGATTGTAAAAATATCAATAGTACTTTTACTGAAATTGACACCAGTGAGTCTGGCTCTGCTGAGATCTGTTCCCCGCAGATCGGCACCCCGTAAATCCGCTTCCGTAAGATTGGCTTCACGAAGATTGGCTTTCGCGAGGTTTGCGCCACTAAGATCCGCAGCAGCAAGGTTGGCACTACGCAAATCCATCCCTGTAAGGAGAGCATCACGAAAATCGGGACGGATATTCGTATGCTCCTGGCGCCACAGGTTCCAGGTAGTGACACCCTGTTTGAGAAGCATAAGATGTTCAGAATCAGCCATAATTTATATCATCACGACATTTCAAGCATTCTCCTGATAGAACCAAGTGAAGCAAGTCGAAGCGTTTCGTCAATAACAATCGCGGGTTTTCGGTCCAACATGCACTGGTAGAGCTTTTCAAGAGTATTCTGCTTCATCTGTGTACAGACACTCCGGGGATTATCCGGATCCCGTGGTGCAGGAATAAAGGTTTTTTCCGGAGAACGTCTCTGCATTTCATAGAGAATGCCTGGTTCAGTGGCAACAATAAACTTTTTGGCCGAGCTTGAAACAGTATACTGCAACAACGCCTGGGTTGACCCCGTAAAGGCGGCATGACGAAGCACTTCTTCCCTGCATTCGGGATGAGCTATGAGCTCTGCATCAGGATGTTCAGCGCATGCCTTGAGAATAAAGGGTTCAGAAAAAGCATCATGAACATAACAGAAGCCTGGCCAGAGAATCATCTCCCGACCAAGTTTTCTTGCAATATAACCCCCGAGGTTTCTGTCAGGACCAAAAATGATCTTCTGCCCCGCTGGAATCTGACGAATGATCTGCTCGGCATTTGAAGAAGTGCAGGTGATGTCCGACAGTGCCTTGATTTCAGCCGTGGAATTGATATAAGTAATGACGATTGCTTCTGGAAACTGCTCCTTGAATCTTTTGAACTCTTCTGCCGGACAACTGTCGGCAAGAGGACAACCGGCAAACGCATCAGGCATCAGCACAAGTTTGGAGGGATTGAGAATTTTTGCAGTTTCAGCCATAAAATAGACACCGGCAAAAACAATAACGTCGGCATCGTTTTTTTCGGCGGCACGAGCAAGAGCCAGACTGTCGCCAACAATATCAGCAACCTGCTGTATTTCAGGAACGGTATAATAGTGAGCCAGAACAAGAGCATTCATCTCCTTTTTTAGCTCATTGATCCGCCTGGAAAGCTCTTCATGCGAATGACTGCCCAAAGAAGCACTGTTTGAAGCAAAATCTCTGGCCATGGTTTTCAGTTAACCAATTTTCAAAAAAGAATATACGTATAGTTTTTATCGGAGATAGTAGTCCAGATCGTCATCCTCCCTGATCAAAAGCAGAATAGCCGAATTCGGAACAATAAGATAACGCTCATCTTCGTATTCAATCTCATAAGAGCTGTTCTGAATAAAAATAGCCATATCACCGACTTTCGCCTGCAAAGGAATGTACTGAGCTGCAGAAACCCTCTCTTTCCATGGCTCGTCAGACTCGGGAGGTGGGCCTACAGGATAACCAGGTCCGGTTTTTATAATATATCCTGTCTGGATTTTTTCCTTTTCCTGAACTCCTGGAGGAAGATAAATACCCGATTTTGTTCTTTCGCCCCGAGATTTAGGCTTGATTAAAACTCTATCACCAACAACAATAAATTTATCTATTATATTTGCAGCAGGCATTCTATCCACTCTATGTTAAGTAAGTTAACAATCGCAAAAACCATCAACGGAACAAATCCTGTAAAAGTCATCAGTTCGAGGCGGCCGTAATCTGGTAAGATAGATAATGAATTGTTCTATAGCAAAAGCAGCTTATTCCGGCTTTGCTTTTGAACGAGAGGGCAGTTACAAAATTGTGGCGAGCGGCTGCGAGGGCGCTTCGATACGGCCTTCGGCCTACTCGGCGACCGATGATATGACCAATCCACCAAATCCGGTCGCCGAGTAGCGCAAAGCGCGTATCGAGGCGCAGCACGCCATAATTTCGTATAACACACCGACCACAGAAAGGCCGCTTCGATACGGCCTTCGGCCTACTCAGCGACCGGCGATCTGACCAATCCATCAAATCCGGTCGCCGAGTAGCGCAAAGCGCGTATCGAGGCGCAGCACTTGCGGTCGCGCAGCTCAAAGCGCAGCGGGGAGGCTAATAAATTATGAGGATTATTTTATTTCTCTTCTCAGAATTTACCTAATGTTTTCACTGCCTGCATTTATACTATTATATTTATCTTTTGGGCCATTAGTTTTCTCTTGACAATATTGGCAGTTCTTCCCTTGTGTTTTATGAAGAAAATGTAATAAAGAAACTGGAATATGAACCGTGCGGAAGTTTTTCACCTTTTTTTTTAAGTACAATACCTACCTGCTTTTTGTGATCTATTGCGGCATCGCATTTCTTTTTATGAGACTTCAGAATGAGGCGACGCTAACTAAACTGCGCACAAATGGCTTGGAGTTCAGCTCCTTCATCAATGAAAAACTGATGAATCTCACTTGGCTGTTTAACCTGAGTAACGAAAATGACCGCTTGATGCGAGTCAACACTGAGCTGCTTACCAGATTACTGCACGTTGAAACTTCGGCGATTGATGAACGAAACCGCACGAAAATACTGAATGACAGCACATTCAATGCGTCAGGGTTTATCATGGCAAGGGTTGTTGACCGCAAATTCAGCGATCGGGACAACATGCTACTGATCAATGCTGGATGGAAAAACGGGATCAAAAAAGACATGACCGTTCTGGTACCAGAAGGGCTGGTAGGCAGGGTGATTGCCGTTTCGGAGCACTATGCGAAGGTTATGCCTGTTATAAACACGGATTTCAAGGTCAGCGTTGTATCTGACTCATCAAACTGCATGGGTCTCCTCTCTTGGAGTGGAGGCAAAGAGTTTATCGCCCAGGTTGAACACATTCCCATAAGCAGCCACCTTAAGCTTAACGAACGGATCGTCACTTCTGACTTCAGTACTTTTTCGATACGCGGCATTCCTGTAGGGAAAGTAGTCCGAATCATACCTGATAAACTCTTCTATACCGTCGACGTCTGGCTTGCTGTTGATTTTTCCTCCCTTTCCCAGGTACTGGTTGCGCCGCTGAAAATAGAACCAGAAAAAGTCCAAATCACTTCCGACAGTACACTCAATGAGCAGTTCTTTTAATACTAAATACTGACTTGTGACAACAAAACTCTCTCTCTCAATAGTTTTGCTTTGCATCATTTCATTGGTACAGGAGTTTGGCTTGTCCCGACTTACTCTCTTTAATGTATCCCCTGATGCCATCACAATTTTTATTGCCTTTCTTGCCGTAAAATTCGGTCAGAAAACCAGCACCAGTTTTGGGTTTATGGGCGGTATTCTTACAGGTATTTTATCAGGAAACATGGGACTGATTATGCTTGCAAGAACTGTTGAAGGGTTTATCGCTGGTTATTTTCATGTCCCTGAAGACAGTCATGCAACAGCAAAACAAAAACAAAGAAGATTCTTCAGCGCTGTTGTTATTGCCGGATTCTGTGCCAATACCGTCATCGCAGCAGGATTCAATCCTCAAGGCCTGTCACCTGTTTATCGGATAGTTGTTCTCGGCCTTCTCGAATCTCTCTTTACCGTTATTCTTGCTGTTATCCTTAACTGGTTTTTTTTGAAAAAATCACTTGCCGACTGAACGATGGATAAACTTCAGCGAAGCTCAACTCTTGTAACACTTTTTGTACTAACTGTTTTTACAATACTTTTTGGTAGACTTTTTTATCTGCAAGTGCTTAATTTTAAGCAGCTTGGATCAATTTCAGCTTCGAACAGCATCCGCAGAATCTGGGTTCAGCCTCCAAGAGGACGCATGATTGACCGGAACGGCGTCGTCATTGTCGACAATCAGCCACTTTATACGGTAAAAGTCATTCCTTCGGAGTTCAGAAAAGCCAAAACAGCTTATCTTGCATGGCTTATACAAAAGCCAACGGATGAACTGGCTGAGGAAATCAGAAAAGGATATGAGTTCAACCGTTTTTCGGCAGTAGCCGTAAGCCACAACCTGAACTCCATTGCAATAGCAAGGCTCACCGAGAATCTCTGGCAACTTCCCGGTGTAATTATAGATACAGATAACAAGAGAATGTATCCTGATTCTCTGCATGGCGCTCATCTGTTCGGCTATTTACGTTTTATATCGAAGGAAAAACTTGAGGAGCTTGCCGATCAAGGATACGCTCAAGATGACAAAATTGGATTCAGTGGCCTGGAAAAGTTTTATGAAGAACTGCTGAAAGGACAAAAAGGCGCACGGTTTGAAATGGTTACTCCCCGAGGAAAAGATGCCGGAAAATACGATAAGGGGAAAAGTGATATCTCTTCCATAAAGGGCGATGATCTCTACCTCTCCATTGACGGTGGATTACAGCAACTTGCCGAACAATTGCTTAAAAAAACCGGAAAATCGGGGGCTGTTGTAGCCATTGACCCTTCAAATGGAGGTGTTCTTGCTCTTGCAAGCGCTCCTGACTATGATCTTGATATCTTTAACGGTTCTACCAACCGCAAAGGATGGAACGATATTATTACCTCTCCCCAAAAACCGCTTTTTAACCGTACGGTTCAAGCAGTTTATCCGCCTGGTTCCGTCTACAAAATGATTCTTGCCATAGCTGCTCTTGAGGAAAAAAGTATTGATCCGGGAAAAAAAATACTCGACAATGGTGTCTTCATTTACGGAAACAGACGATTTCTCAGTAACGAAGGCAAGGGTCACGGATGGGTTGATATGAGAAATGCTATTACCGTTTCATCCAATGTCTATTTTTATAACCTTATTTTTAATGTCGGATTTGAAAACTGGACAAAATACGGCACCATGTTTGGTTTTGGAGAAAAAACCGGTATAGACCTGCCTGGCGAACGCTCAGGGCTCCTGCCATCAGCCGATTATTACAATAAACGCTATGGCGAGAACAGATGGACAAAAGGATATCTGGTAAGCCTTGCTATTGGACAAGGTGAACTCGGCACAACGCCGGTACAGCTTGCGACTTATGCTGCGACTATTGCCAATAACGGAACTCTCTACCAGCCTCATATCGTCAATGGATACCGGGACACGGGAACCGGTAAATATATCCCGTTCACCTATGAAAAACAGCAGCTTCCGATTTCAAAATCATCCTTCGACCTCATCCATGATGGCATGAGGGGTGTCGTGCTTCAAGGGACAGGAACACTCGCAAATGTCCCGGGTGTCACTGTTGCCGGAAAAACCGGAACCGCACAAAATCCCCATGGCAAAGATCATGCATGGTTTATTGCTTTTGCACCTGTGGAAAATCCCAAAATCGCTCTGGCTGTACTGGTTGAAAATGCAGGTTTCGGCGGAGCCATTTCAGCCCCTATTGCCCGTGAACTTATCAAATACTTTATTAAAGGCAGGGAAAAAACCGTTTCCCTGGTTCCAGGCGGGATAAAAGCTTCCAAAGTCGAAGCACAACCAGATAGTACTGAAAGCTCTTCCGCAGTTCAACCTGAAAAACCTGCGCAAACCACCGAACCTGCCACAGAGACAACCATTGAGAACAACACAGGAAATGCTGTAGAATGATTTATAAAAACGATCAGGCTTCAATCAAGGGATTTCTTGAGGATACCAGTAATATAAAGAGTGGCCATACTCCTGGAGTTTTTTTCCCTGAAACAGTAGATGAACTTTCCGAACTGCTCAAAAGGGCGGTTCAGGAGCACCGCCGTTTCACCATTGCCGGAAACGGTACAGGAACAACTGGCGGAAGAATCCCTATGGGAGACTATGTCATTTCGATGCAGAAGCTTGATCGTATCAGTGAACCGGTTCAGATCTCCAGTAAAACGGCCTCCCTGACTGTACAGAGTGGTGCTCTTCTTGATAATGTCCAGAAAAAAGCAGAGCAGTGCGGATGGTTTTATCCCCCGGATCCAACTGAAAAGCTTTGTTTTATCGGCAGTACCATAGCGAACAACTCTTCAGGAGCAAGAAGTTTCAAGTACGGCCCTACCAGAAAGCACATCTCAAGAATTCTTGTCGTCCTTCCCCAAGGCGACATCCTTGACCTTTCACGAGGGAGATATCTGGCCGACAAGAGTGGCATGTTTCGACTCACTCTTCCATTGGCTGGAAATATTGTCTTTCAACGACCTCAATACTGTATGCCTGAAACCTCAAAGCACAATGCAGGATATTTTTCAGAGGAGGGTATGGACCTTGTCGATCTTTTTATCGGATCAGAAGGTACACTCGGCATAATTGCCGAAGCCGATCTTATGCTGATTCCACTTTCAGAAGCCGTCATATCCTGCCTGGTTTACTTCAGGAATCTTGACGATCTCTTCAAATTCAACAATCTGCTGAAAGATAAGCCTTACCCTCTTTCCCCAAGAGCAATAGAGTTTTTTGATAAAAATTCACTCGTATTTCTTGCGGACAAATATCCGGAAATACCCTCTGACAGTCAAGGTGCCATTTTTATTGAGCTGGAGACATCACTGGCAACTGAAGAAGGCGATTTAGACAAACTCTTTGAGCAAATGGAATCCTGCAACGCCATGATTGACGAATCCTGGATGGCACTCGATCGCGAGGAGCAGACACGGTTACGCGAATTTCGTCACACATTGCCGCTTCTTGTCAATGAATGGCTCAGTAAACAACAAGAGAGCAAAATCAGCACGGACATGGCCGTACCTGACAAAGCATTTCGGGAACTGTTTGATTTTTACAGGAACTCTTGCGAACAACATGGCTTTGTCTATATTATTTTCGGTCATATCGGCAATGCACACGTGCACCTGAATATCCTGCCTCGGAACAGGGAAGAATTTGTGCGAGCAAAGGGTCTTTACCGGGAATTCATCAACAAGACGTTTGCGTTGGGGGGAACACTCTCCGCCGAGCACGGCATAGGCAAGCTCAAGACTGAATACCTGGTCGACATGTATCATGAAAGCGGCATAAGAGAGATGGTACGAATAAAAAAATGTCTGGATCCATTTTTGGTACTCAATATCGGAAATCTTGTTCCTGTCGCATATTTGGAAAATGAAACACATTGAACGCTAAACCGTGTCGAAAAAGCAACATATTCCACAATACGCTCAGGCCATTCAGAACAGAAAGGCCCGTTACGAGTTTGAAATTCTTGATACCATAGTTACTGGTATTCAGCTCTTCGGCAGCGAGGTAAAGTCGGTGCGCCTCGGTCATGCCAGCCTGAGCGACAGCTTTGCCATCATTCACCATAATGAGGTGTGGCTCGAAAACATGCAGATCACCCCCTACGAGCATAATCGGATGGAGATGATTGAGGCGAAACGAAGCCGAAAACTGCTGTTGCACAAAAAGGAGATCCAGAAAATCCAGACTAAAATCAACGAAAAGGGACTGACTCTGGTACCACTCAAAGCATTTTTCAACTCGAAAGGTCTGCTGAAAATTGACCTTGCCATAGCGAAAGGCAAAAAGCTCTACGATAAACGAGAAACTATCAAAAAGCGGGAAAACCAGCGGCAGATGGAGCAGATCAAAAAGCAATACTAATAGAAAAAACAAGAAATTCATGGGTTTTCCAGCCGTACAGGAGCAGCTTGATATTATCACTGGTAATGTTGTGGAGATTATCAGCGTTAACGAACTTGAACAAAAACTTCTCCATAGCTTTAAGACAAACTCCCCTCTCAAAATAAAGCTTGGGGCTGATCCATCAAGACCTGACTTGCATCTCGGTCATTCAGTGGTACTCCGAAAACTCCGGGAGTTCCAGGATCTCGGCCATCAAGCCATTCTGATCATCGGCGACTTTACGGCTATGATCGGGGACCCTTCGGGAAAAAGCAAAACGAGGCCGCAGCTTTCAGCCGAAGAGGCTCGGGAAAACGGCAAGAGTTACTTCGAACAGGCATCAAAAATTCTTGATCCAGAAAAGACAACCATCTGTTACAACTCCGACTGGCTTGGAAACATGGGATTTGCTGATGTTGTCCGCCTTGCAAGCCACTACACCGTGGCGCGGATGCTCGAACGTGACGATTTCGAGCGAAGGTATCGTGCACAAGAATCAATTTCCATTCATGAGTTCCTCTACCCCCTTGCCCAGGGAATGGATTCGGTACACCTGAAAAATGATGTTGAACTTGGTGGAACCGACCAAAAATTTAACCTCCTGGTCGGAAGAGATCTGCAAAGAGAGTATGGAATAACTCCACAGGTCTGCATTACCATGCCATTGCTTGTGGGCACCGCAGGTGGAGAAAAAATGTCGAAATCACTCGGCAATGCGATCTGTTTCAATGACTCCCCTGCCGACATGTACGGCAAAGCTCTCTCCATTCCCGATACACTCATTGACACATACTCGAAACTTCTGCTCCCGCAAGGCGAATCTGCCGTCAGTGAAATTCTCGGGCAAATCAATGACAACCCGAGAAAAGCCAAACGAGCCTTGGCAAGGCAAATAGTGGCATCCTATTTTTCGCAGGAAGAGGCAGAGAACGCTGAGCACCACTTCGATCTGCTCTTTGTACATAAAAAAGCACCTGACAACCTTGAACTTTTTGAACTTGACCTGCAATCCATTCCAATAATTGACCTTCTGGTAACCCTTGGAGCTGCTGTTTCAAAAAGCGAAGCCCGTCGGATGATCCAGCAAAATTCAGTGACTGTTGATGACAGAAAAATAGAAAAGCTCACTGAGGAGATTGAGCTCTTCAGTGAGCCAAAAATAATCAGGGCTGGAAAAAGAAAGTTTTTTAAAGTCGCCGCAAAAAAATAATTTTGAATGCGCTCTCTGCAGCGCCTGAATAATCAAACAAAAACTATTGATTTATATGCAAAACCTTTGCAGGGGGAAAACCATTAAAGAAAGTCGATGACGCGTGACTGTAGGCTCCAATATTTTCACTGTAGAGTAAATCCCCAA
>Ga0114951_10002987_pt1 | contig 18178 bp, 14 predicted proteins | sample AM7aDNAmetaG_FD_88677 | JGI IMG/M metagenome (GOLD analysis project Ga0114951, IMG submission 88677) | Freshwater microbial communities from Finland to study Microbial Dark Matter (Phase II) - AM7a DNA metaG | ecosystem: Environmental > Aquatic > Freshwater > Lake | place: Finland: Lake Alinen...
CTCACTCATCCGGCCGGTATACCCCAGCCACGGCGGTGACACTTCTATTTGAGCTATGGGGTGACAATTCTACTTGCGCACAACATGCTATGGAGAAATCCCTGAACATTTTGCGTCAGTTCCCGCTATAATCCCCCAGCCCTGAATTGTCCACGCGTACTCATAACGTGAGCGCCACCATGTCCGATACCACTTCTCCCAACCTCGCCGCTGCACGACGCGACTTCGTCGACCTCTGGGGCCAGATGGCCAATCACTGGGGCATCAGCCGCACCATGTCTCAGGTTCATGCCCTTCTCATGATCTCCCACAAACCCCTCACCGCCGAACAAATCATGGAGGAACTCCAGATCTCCCGCGGCAACGTGTCGATGAACCTGCGCGACCTGATCAACTGGGGCATCGTCCGCCGCACCAGCATTGCCGGAGATCGCCGCGATTTTTTCACCACCGAGACCGACGTCTGGTCGATGTTCCAGATCATCCTCCGCGAACGAAAGAAACGCGAGCTCGATCCGCTGCTCACCCGTCTGGACGAATGCCTCGCCCATGCCGGCAAGAAGCCTGACGCCAGCGCCACCTCTGACGACAAGGCCGCCCACGAAGCTTACGTCAAACGCGTCCTGGAACTCCGCGACTTCTTTAACACCTTCCACCGCCTCTTCACCGCCATCCTCGATAATCAACCCGGCAGCCTCGCCAAAGCCGCCAAGATGATTGATAAGCTGGTGTGATCGCATGAAACGCATCGCCGTCTATTGCGGCTCATCAACCGGCTCTGATCCCGCGTATCTCGCCGCCGCCGAAACGCTCGGCAAACTTCTTGCCGCACGCAACATCGCCCTCGTCTACGGCGGCGGCAACATCGGGCTCATGGGCAGGCTCGCCTCCACGGTCCTGGCGCAGGGCGGGCACGTCACCGGCGTCATTCCGGAATTCTTTCTATCCATGGACATCGGCGAAATTGAACTCTCCGAACTGCGCGTCGTCCAGAGCATGCACCAGCGCAAAGCACTCATGGAAAACCTGGCCGACGGTTTCATCGCCCTGCCCGGCGGCCTCGGCACGCTCGAAGAGCTCGCCGAAATCCTCACCTGGGCCCAGCTCAAACTCCACGCGAAGCCCGTCGGCCTGCTCAACGTCAGCGGCTTCTACGATCACCTGCTGAAGTTCCTCGACCACGCCGTCACACAGCGCCTCATCAAATCCAAATACCGCGCATTGCTCCTGGAAAGTCACGATCCGCAGACGCTTCTTGACCTGATGCTCGCCGCCCATCCCCACTCAACGTCATCCCCACCACGCATCGATCCCGAACGGATCTGAACCCCGAAGCCCCGGCCTCTTGCATCCCGTTACACATTCCCCACCCCTTCACATCCCCAATCGCCGCAGCGTCCCGGCGCACTCCGCCGTCGCCACCGCATCAGGTTCGCCTTCCGCAACCCCGTGTAGATACGTCTTCGCCACCGCCCCCTGGGTTTCGAAAATCCGTTTCACCGGCACCGCCAGATTCCGCGCCTCCTCGATCACCGTCTCGGGATTCTCGGCAGAAAGCACCAACCCCTCCGCCAGCCAGACCCGGTGCATCACGCTTTCGCGCCCCGCCGCATCCTGCTTCAGCCCCACCTCTCCCACCGCCCGCCGCTTCAGCGCCTGCACGATCTGCCGCTGCTTGGTCTTCGGTATCGGCGACTCCGGCAGCATCACACACAACAACTGCTCGAGCTCCGGAAAATCGGCCCCATGGCCGTCATTTGCCCGGGCCTCGGGTCCGCAGATGCACCCATGGTCATCGCACCAATAGGTCTTGGCAAAGCTTCGTCGAAAGCGTCCCGCCAGTCGCTCGTAATGATCGCCCGTGCGATCTCCACCGGCCAGCAAAGTTGCCGCCAGCGTCTCGATCGCGTTATACCACAGCGCATTGAGGCGCATCGCTTGCGGCCCGGCGCCTTCGACCGTCAGCATCCCGCCATCATCCATCCGCGCGCCGGCAATTCCGCCTCCAGCCTCCCCGCCTGGCCCGGAAATCAACCCCTGCACGATTCGCTTCATCACGGGCAACAGATGGGCATTGAACATCGCCACATCCGCCCCGGCCTTCTGATACGCATGGGCCGCGGCAATGAACCACAGATTTGCATCCACTTCCATCGTGGATTCCGTTGAACTCCCATTGAGCGTGGCCGGCACCATCCCGCCATTCGCCAGCCCCGCAAGCTGCTTGAGCATCTCCCCCGCCCCCGCCACGTCCCCGCGACTGATCAGCCATCCCGGAATACATGCGCAAATCGTCCCCACACGCCCCTGCATCTGCGGCAGACCCCCGAATCCGTGTAGCTCCATACAACCTCCACCAAGCCACCTGGGCCATCCCGCGGCGAGTACACCTAGCCCTCCTCTCGCCGGCCACCGGGAACCCACGCACTTATTCTTGCTTTAGAACACAATATCCTTCGTCTCACCAGCTCGCAATACGTGGATTCCTTTGTCTCATAATATGTATGGATCAATCGCATCGGCAGTGGTGCAGGTCAACTATTACACCCAACACCCATCGCACCGTCCATTCTGAATTCGTCATTCTCAACTCTGCACCCCCTTGCTGTTGCATCCGGTCCCCCACGCGGAGAAACTATTATCTTCTCCACACTGTGAGGCCCCATGCCGCTTTCTGAACGGACACGCAATACCATCGTCGGGTTGACCATGCTCGTCACCCTCGGCACCGTCATGTACGGCATCTTTCTGCTGGGGCGTTTCCCGTGGGTCTCCGGCCTGGCCTCTTACAGCGTCACGCTCCTGGCCGACTACGCCAACGGCGTCGCACCCGGCAACAAGGTCGATCTCAACGGCGTAGAGGTCGGTCAAGTCCAGTCCGTCGCCCTCCTGCAGAACCCCACCACCGGCGCAATTTCCGTCCAGGTCAAACTCATTATCAATTCCACGCAGAAAATCCCCGACAATGCCCAGCCCATCCTCGGCCGCGAGACCATTGGCACCGCTTACGTCTCGCTCAACGCCAGCCGGCCCTCCACCAAATTCCTCGCCACTGACGGCACCGCAACCCTGCGCGCCACGACCGCGGACTCCGGCATCATTCCGCGGGAGGTCTTTGCCGACTTCAATACGCTCAAGGCCGAACTGACCGGGCTTTCCAACGACGTTCGCAAAGTGGCGGTCGATCTTCACGCACTCCTCGCCTACGCCACGCCGGAGGATGTCGCAAAGGCCAACCCCGAAGATCCCAACCGCCCGCGCGAAAACATCGCCACGATGGTCGTCCGTCTCAATCGCACCATCGGCTCCATCGACAGCCTCCTCAATGATCCCAAGCTCCAAGCCAACGTCCGCGAGATTATCCAGAACATCGCCGACTCGTCCCGCCAACTCAACGACACGCTCAAGACCGTCAACACCACCGCCACCAATGCCGACAAGACTATCGCCGACATCGGCGCCTCGGCCCGCAAGTTCGGCGACACCGCCACGCAGGCGTCGTCTTCCATCTCCGCCACCGAAAAGCAAATCACACTCGTCTCCGTACACCTCGTCGATACGCTCTCCGCACTCGAAAAAGCCACCAACGCCATGGCCAAAGGCGAAGGCACCACCGGCAAACTCATCAACGATCCCCGCCTCTACGATTCCCTCGTCGATCTCTCCAAGAGCCTCAAGTCCACCACCGACGACCTCGACATCCTCGTCCGCAAATGGAAAGATGAAGGCGTGAATCTCAAACTGAAGTGAGTGACCACCGGCCACTGACCACTGGATCCCCATGCCCTCCCCTACCGTTCCCACCGGCAACCAATCCGAGTCCGACGTCCTCGACGTCCGCGCCGACGTCTGGCAAAAACGCCCCCTCCTCCGCGAAATCTACAACCGCTACTTCGCCGAAATGATCACCCACTTTGCAACTGTATCTGGCCACCGACCACTGACCACTGACCACTCGTTCGGCACGATCCTCGAACTCGGCGGCGGCTCGGGCAATTTCAAAGAATACTTCCTCGCTCATCATCCCCAACAAGGCACCCTCATCGCCTCCGACATCGTTCCGACGCGCCACTGCGACCTCGCCGCCGATGCCATGGACCTCCCATTCCCCGATGCCTCCCTCGACAACATCATCATGCAGGATGTTCTCCATCACATCCCCTTCCCGCTCCGCTTCTTCGCCGAGGCCCAGCGCACTCTCCGCCCCGGGGGTCGCATCATCATGACCGAACCCTACATCTCCCCCTTCTCCCGCCTGGTTTTCAAACTCGCCCACCCCGAACCGGTCGACCTCCGCGCCACCCTCTTTGCCGACAACTCAATTCAGAATTCAGAATTCAGAATTCAGAATATCTCCGACCCCTCTCCCCTCCGCGGCACCGGCGCCTTCGCATCGAACCAAGCCACACCCACCCTGCTCTTCTTCCGCGACCTGGAAAAATTCAACGCCCGTTTCCCACATCTCCAGATCAAGCACCGCCTCCGCCGCTCGCTCCTCGTCTACCCGCTCTCCGGCGGTTTCTCCGGCCCCAAACTCCTCCCCCGATTCCTCGAACCACTCGCCTGGGCCGCCGAAAAATACCTCACCCCCCTCGCCCCCCTTCTCGCCTTCCGCCTGCTCGTCGTCATCGAAAAGCAAAAATAAAAAAGGACCCCTTTCGGAGTCCTTCGTGTCTTGGTGACTTGGTGGTGAAATCACGTCATCGCCGCGAGGTTAATGCTCGCGCTTCCGGAATCCGCCATGGCCGCCGCCGAAGCTGCCGCCCTGTCGTCCTCCACCCTGGCCGCCGCCTTGTCGGCCGCCGAAGCCGCCACCGTGTCCTGGCAAACTCGGCTTCCGCCGCCCTGGATCGGCTCGCTTCCCTTGATATCCCGCTGCGGTGATCGGTGCCTGGGCGCTCTGCTGCGGTCGCCCCTGCTGCCGCGAACGACCCAACGACTTCTGCGCCCGGATCGCCGCGATCCGCTCCGCAATCGGAATTTCCAGCCGCTCGGTCGGCTTCGCCCCGTAATCAAACTCCGGCAGCGTCACCCGCGGCAACCGCTTGCCGATCGCGCGCTCGATCACGCGAAGATTCGATTCCTCTTCCGGCGCAACAAACGTAAACGCATCGCCCGTCAGTGATGCCCGGCCCGTTCGTCCAACGCGGTGAATGTAGTCCTCCGCGATGTGCGGGCAGTCAAAATTCACCACGTGCGAAACCGCTTCAATGTCGATGCCGCGGGCCGCAATATCCGTGGCCACCAGCACGCGGTACTGCCCCGCCTTGAATCCCGCCAGGGCCGCCGTCCGCTGTCCCTGCGTCCGGTTGCCATGAATCGGCGCGCAGGAGATTTGCGCCGCCTGCAGATAACTCGCCAGCCGGTTCGCCCGGTGCTTCGTCCGCGTAAAACAGATCACGGAGGTCAACTCTTCATTCTTCAGCAGTTCACGCATCAGTGCCGGTTTCAAATGCATCGACACCGGATAGATCGCCTGCGTGATGCCCATCGCCGGCGCCGCTTGCCGCTGCAAGGCAATCGTCGCCGGATTCACCAGCAATTCCTGCGTCAAGTGCCGGATCTCCTGGGGCATCGTCGCCGAGAAAAACAGCGTCTGCTTCTTCGTCGGCAGGTATTTCAAGATCCGCCGGATGTCCGGCAGAAAACCCATGTCCAGCATGCGGTCCGCTTCGTCGAGAATCAGAATCTCCACGCCGGTCAACTTCGCGTACGGCCGTTTGAGGTGATCCAGCAACCGCCCCGGTGTCGCGATCAGCACGTCAGCGCCCATCCGGAAGGCATGCTCCTGCGGGCCCATGCTCAATCCACCGACGACCGGCGCGCCTGTGATCGGCGTGTGCGTCGCCATCTCGCCCATGTGCTGATGAATCTGCGCCGCCAGTTCCCGCGTCGGCGTGAGCACCAGCGCCCGCACCATCCGCCGCTGTGGCGGCACACGGGTCATCAAATGATGGATCGTCGGCAGCATGAATGCCGCGGTCTTGCCCGAACCCGTCATTGCACAGGCCAGCACATCGCGACCCAGCATCGCCGGCGGAATCGCCTCATTCTGAATCGGCGTCGGCCGCGTAAAACCCAGATCGTGCAACCCGCGCAGAATATCCGCGTGCAATCCATATCCACTAAATGACATACATTCTCCGATACCAATAGTTGTGCCCACCCCCATAAATTCAGGGCACGCACGATTCCAGCGTAAACAACTCTACATCGAGGGGATCATCGCCGGGCGGGAAACAGACACCAGTCTAACGACTACGACCCCCAACACCAAACGGCACCTCGCCCGGATCCTCGTCGTCTTGGAGCCTTGGTGGTGAAACTCCGCCTACAATTAGTCTTTGCACTACCTCACCGGAGACCCGCATGGGCTGCATCCTGCCAATCATTTCGCTGTTCATGCCGCGCGTCCTGATGATATTCATCGCGCTGCTCACCAACTGGTTCAACCAAGCCTTCGACTCGAAACTTTGGCCCATCCTTGGCTTCCTCTTCATGCCCTACACCACCCTCGCATGGATGGCCGCCATGCTCAACAACCAACACCAGATGTCCGGTCCCTGGATCATCCTGCTGATCGTCGCCGTACTTCTCGACCTCGGCGGTCAAAGCCGCTACACCCGCAGACGACGCGAACTCCGCTGACCCGCGGCCCGCGGCACATCCTTTCGCCGCGCTGATAAAATATGCGATAAAAGAATGACCACGAGAACCGTGTCGACAGCCTTGCTCGCCAGTATCCTCATCCTGCCGGCCCTTACTTTGGCAATAACGATAAGACCATGCCCACAAGCACATCCTCCGATGCCACCATAGAGCTGTTTAGCCCGGCGAGCTTTCTAAACCCGTCGAATTCGACGGGTTTAGAATCAGGATTATTCAGGTAGTACCAGATTCACTCGTTTTCATTCTGCATTCGCCCCTCACCCCACCGCGCGGGCACGCTCGTCCTCTTCCGTCGTCGGCTGGGTGGTTGGACTTGCCCCGCCCGCAGGCCGTGTCGTCGGCTGCGTTGCGGGCTGCGTCTCCACCGCCATGTCCAGCGGTCGAATCGCTGACGGCCCCTTCGCCCCATCCCCCACCACGGCATCGATCGCCATCAGCGCCAGCGTGCGCTTTACGCGTTCGGCCTCCGTCTCCGGCGCCTTGATGAACGCACGATAATTCTGCAGCGCCGCATACAGCGTCCGCTGCTTCAGGATTCCGTCCGGCAGATTTCCGGCCACCGCCTTGAGCGTCTCGGCCGCGGCATATGTGGTCATGGGATCATGTGCCGCAGATTCCAGCGCATTATGCAATGCGGAGATCGAACTGTTCGGCTTCCGCGCCGCCACATCCGCCGCCAGCGGCATGTTGTTCTTCACAAACCGCGCCCAGACATAAATCGACATGCACGCCGCATCATCGCCCTTAAGCGCCAAGGGATATTGCTGCCCAAGGTAGTCCAACATCGTCGCCGTGCGCGTCGTTACGCCGCGCACCTGGGCGATCATCGTCCGCGTCGCCGGATCGCTCTTGAGCCACCCCTCGTGGAACCCTAACTGCTTCACCAGCCCGCTGGCCGCCTCGACCTGGCTCATGTCCAGCAACAGCAGTGCCAGGTTCATGTTGGCCCGCGCCGCGATCGCCGAATACCGGATGCGCTCGGGCTTGGGCGTCACGGACATCCGCGCCATCTGGTTCGCAACCGTCCACAGTGCCGCCGAATGGCTGGGCACTTGTTTATCCATCACGCGTTGGAAAGCCGTCATCGCCTTGTTGGCCGTCGGATATCCGCCCGCCGTGCGATAGCTGATCGCTGCCGCGCGCACCAGCAGCAGCCGCTGCAATCCCGGCGCCTTGCCGGCAATCTCTTCCGATTCCGCCGCCGCAATTAACCTCGCTGCAAACTCCGCCTGCCCGCTCGACTTCCTCTTCGTAACGTCATCCGCGTCTTTCCCAAATTTCTCCTGGTAGGCCTGCCAGTCTTCGCCTGAGTACAGCGGCTCAAATCCCTGCGGAGCAATCTGCGGCAATTTCTGCACGAGCGAAAGCTCCGGGTACAGCCCGGCAATATCGATCGCCGGCGGAAGCAGCGGATTGGACCGACTCGATCCCGTTTGAACCGTCTTTTCGATAATTTTTCGATGATTCGCCGCCGCACCACCCGCCCTGTTTCCCGCTGCCGCCAGCGGCAAAATGCCCCCCAACACGATCCCCACCAATATCATTTTCACAATCTGCCGCATCACAGAAGCATCCTTTTCGCAAACACTTACGCCCAATGAAACAATATCGGCAAACCGTGCCTATTCGCAAGATAATCCGCGTCTTATCGGAATTCACCCGGCTGACCCACCTGCCCACATATAATGACCCGTTCCCCGTCCCAGAGGCCAAAATCATGCGTTATTCCTATGGCGAATATGAAGGCGATGAGTTCCCCACCCCGGATTCCCTCTTCAACTACGACCAGATCATGGACTTCATTCTGTCCTATGGCGAAAAAGCCCTCGACGCCATGGCCAAGATGGACCCCGCGGACGCTGAGATCATCGAGAAACTCATGCAGGACGGCCTGCTCGACAAAGTCGCCGGCCGCTACCGCCTCACCCCTAAAGCTATCAACGCCATGCAGCACAAGGCGCTCATGGAGATATTCGCGCAGCTTCCGCGCGGAACCCGCGAGGCTCACCCCACCACGAATCCCGGAGCCGCCTCCGAACGCCTCGAAGGCACCAAAAAATACCAGTACGGGGATCCCATCTCCGAACTTGATCTCAATACCACCCTCCGTAACGCACTCGCCCGGCAGAACGCTGCCCCTCCGGTCAACTCTGCGGCGCCAAGCTCTCCGCACGCCATGTTCCCCATTCATCTCCAGAACTCTGATCTGGAATTGCATCACGTCGAGGGGTCCACGAACGTCGCCCTGTGCATCCTCATCGATCAGTCTGGCTCGATGATGCGGTACGGCCGCTATCTGGCCGCCAAGAAAGTCGCCATGGCGCTCTCCGCCCTCGTCCGCCAGCGCTTCCCGCAGGACAGCGTCGACCTTGTCGGCTTTTATTCCACTGCCACGCGTATCCGCGAAGAACAACTGCCGCTCATCATGCCCAAGCCGATCAGCACCCACGAGTACATGATCGATGTGCAGATCCCCCTCGATCAGGCCGGCCAAACCCACCAGCATTTCACAAACCTTCAGCTCGGCATGCAGATGGGCCGCAAGATTCTTGCAGGCCGCCAGGCGGAACAGAAAATCATGTTCATCATCACCGATGGGCAGCCCACCGCGCACGTCGACGGCAACACGCTCTATCTGCAATACCCCCCCACTCGCGAAACCGCCATCGCCACTCTGCAGGAATCGCTGCTCTGCATGCGCGCCAACATCCGCATCGCCAGCTTTGCGCTGATCGAAGATTACTTTGGCATGGAATGGGTGGACTTCATCGACCAGATGACGCGGCTGTGCAAAGGCGTTTCGTTCTACTGCGCCTCCGGCGACCTGGCCAGTTGCGTCATGGAAAGCTATCTCAACGGCAAACGGAAGAAGACATATATCGCGTGAATTGCGAGGTCCCGCGGCCTGGTCTTACGCATGTTCTTTCGTTTCGAGCGCCGCGCGAATTGCTGCTTCGGTCTCATCCGATTCCAAATTGTATTTGCCAAAACCTGGAATCGCTCCGAGCATTTCGGCTTGCGCCTGTGCGTCTTCACGATCTGAAATCAGCATCACGCATAGTGGCGGATGGGCCGCTCGCAGCGCCGCGATCACAGCCAACCCGGGCGATCGATCCCTGTCCAGAATGCGATTCACCAATACCAGATCGTAAGCTCTCTCAGCGGCCAGCTTCAGGGCTTCATCCTTCGAATGGGCTCGATCGACATGGTAGCCGAGATGCGTAAGAAGCTGGCTGATCCGCGGCCCGTCCACGCCGCACTGGCCGACATCCAGGATCCGTTTGGCCATGCGAAATCTCCCATCACAAAGCCGACCGTCACCGCGCGCCGACCGCCGCCGGAACTGCCACCGGCGTGGCCGTGGGAACGACCGTCGGCATATCGATCATCGAACGCAGCCGATGTGCACAGGTCACCGCCAGCGCTCCATCGCCCACCGCAAACCCGACGCGCTTCGTCGAACCCGCACGAACATCGCCTCCCGCCAATACGCCCGGAATCGACGTCTCCAACGGGCACGGATCACGATGCGCCAGCGGCCACTTGCCGGAATTCTTCGCATCCGGACCGGTGAGCAGATAACCGTGGTCATCTTTGGCGATGTCCTCGGGCAGCCACGCGGAGTAGGGTTCGGCGCCGATGAAAACAAAGATCGCCGCCGCGTCGAGCGATGAGTTCGGCGAACCGTCCTTGTGCGAGAGCGACAGCCGCTCGATATGTGAAGTCCCGTGGACCTCCGTAATTTCCGTGTTCACATGCACCACCACGTTCTTCGTCGCCCGGATGCGTGCTGCAAGATACTCTGACATCCCCGGCCCCAGTTCCGGCCCGCGAATCAGCAGATGCACCGTCCGCGCACAGCGATCGGCCAGAAACATCACCGCTTGCCCGGCCGAATTGCCCGCACCCACCACCGCCACATCCTGATCCTGATACATGTATCCTTCCACGGTCGTACAGGCGTAGTACACGCCCGCGCGGTCGAATCGCTCCGCCCCTTTCGCGGTCAGCTTCCGCCAACTCGCGCCCGTCGCAACCATGACCGTGTGCGCCGTCAGGGTGGCGCCGCAATCCAGATACAACGTGTGCGGCGCCTCCGGCGAAGTCGACGTTTCGATGCGCTGCACCAGCACCGGCGCGACAATCCGTGCCCCGAATTTCAGCATCTGCAATACGCCGCGCGTCGCCAGCTCCGTCCCCGAAAGCCCGGAAGGAAACCCGATGAAATTCTCAATTTTCGAAGATCCACCCGCCTGCCCGCCCGGCCCCAGCCGATCGAGCACAATCGTCGAAAGCCCTTCCGACGCCGCATAAACCGCCGCAGTGATGCCCGCCGGACCCGCCCCCACCACCGCCAAGTCATAGGTCTTATCAGATGGGCAACCGTGCCAGACTCCCGCGCACCGCGCGATCTCCTGCAGCGTCGGCATGATCAGCACACTTCCGTCTGCGCATTCGATCACCGGCGACTTCTTCGGATTACCCAGGCGCGCGAGCTGCTTTTTCCCTGCCGCCGTATCGGAATCAAACCAGATGAACGGGACAAAATTCTTGTACAGAAACTCGCGAATGAGATTCGTGTCCTTGCACGACGCGGGACCCGTCACCCGCAGTCCCAAGGCCTTGGTCGCCTGCAACATCTCGCGGCGATGCTGAAACGCCGTCAGCAGCTTGTCCGACAGACGCGGAACGGTATTCAGCAGTTCGCGCAGCTTGTTGCCGGGAAGACGCAGCACGCGCGTGGGGCCGCTGGTCACCGCGGTGACAATCACCGGCCGGCGTGTGAGCAGATCGATATCGCCGACGAACTGTCCGACCCCATGCGTGACGACCAACCGGTTGTCATCGGCCGGATTAAGAATGTCGATCGCCCCCGCATCGACCACAAAGAAATCGATATCCGGCTGACCGGCATGTATGACCGTGTGGCCCGCCGGATAATCCTCGACGGCAGCCAGCGCACGAATGATCGCAAGCTCATCCGCGTCCAATATCGGAAACGCGGTTTGTTCCGACGTGATCGACATGGCGAGCCCCCTGCAATTTGGACTTGTGCGTACCACTTTCTGCAGGCGAACCGCCCGCATGCAACCTCCAATTGTAGTCACGCAAAAGGTCCGGCGCAGGCCGCTCGTGAACGGCGACTCGCCCATGAACCCAAAACCCCTACTTGATCTCCGCCCCGTTCCTGATATTCCACGCCTCGCCGCTTTCGACGACCGTCTTCCCGTTTTCCTTCTTCAGCCCTGCCACGTCCCGCACCACCATCCCGGTCTTTGCGTGAATCGTCGCGTCGCGCAGCGTGATCCTCTCCACCGGCGACTCCGCCAAGCCGATGATCTTCCCCGCACTCGCTGCCGACTCCACCGTCAATCTTTCCAGCAGAATGTCACGAAATACCGGCGTCGACTCATCCTTTTTCGCCACTGATTCATCATCGTTATGACCGTATTTCATGTTGATCGAGATCGCCATCTCCGAAATGTTCCGCATCGTGATGTAGCGATAAACGATATCCTCCACAACGCCCCCGCGGCCGCGTGTCGTCTTCATCCGCACACCCGTCCGCGTGCCGTCAAAAACGCAATCCTCCACGAGCACGTGACGAACGCCTCCGGCGGTTTCCGAGCCGATGGCCACGCCGGCATACCCGCCCTTCATCAAGCAGTTCCGCACCACCACGTTTTCACAAATCTTCCCCACCCGCCGCCCGTCATGATCCCGCCCGCTCTTGATCGCCACGCAATCGTCTCCAGTATCCAGTGTGCACTTCTCAATCAGGACCTGCTGGCAGGAATCCGGATCGATGCCATCCGTGTTCGGACCTGTGCCGACGATCGTCACCCCGCGAATCGTGACATCCTCGCTGTAAACCGGATGAATCGTCCAGCACGGGCTCTCCCGCAGCGTGACGCCTTCGACCAGCACATGCTTGCAGTCATAGAATTCCACCAGTGACGGCCGCAACCCTGCATTCTTCTCGCCAAAAACGCGATCGTCCGGCTGGGCTCCGCTCTTCGTCGTTGTTCCGTTATAGAGTTTGCCGTATGCGCTCTGCCGTTTATTCGCCCAGTCCCACCAGGCCTTCCCCTGTCCGTCGATCGTCCCCTTGCCGCGGATCGCCACGTTCTCGCATCCCGCTGCAAAAATCAGCGGCGAATAGTTCTGAATCTCCACACCCTCCCACCGCGTCCGCACCAAAGGGTAATCCTTCGGTTCGGTTGAAAACTTCAACGTCGCCCCTTCATCCAACTGCAACGTGATGTTGCTCTTAAGGGCGACAGCACCGGTGAAATACACGCCTTTGGGAAAGAGCACCGTTCCCCCGCCGGTCGCCGCACATTGTTCGATCGCCTTGCGGATCGCCTCGGTACACAGAGTCGTTCCATCGGCCACTGCTCCGGTCGAACTGACCGTCACCTTGGGCTGCTTGTCGGTGGCCGATGACTTTCCCGTTCCCTGGACGCACCCCGAAAGCACCCAAAAGATCGCCAGCGTAAGTGCACACGCAGCCGAAATCCGTAACCGTTCTATCGCGCTAGCCATGTCAACCTCCCAAGCCGCCGAGACCTTCATGTATAGGAACAACGCCCGGATCATCCCACAGTTACCCACCACCGGCGATGGCGCCCTGTTGTGCCATTCCAAAATCGGTCATAATCCCCCGCGGCGCAATCAGCTACGTAAATGAACCCCGCGCCTTTTTGGGTAGAGGATTTGCCATGACAGAACCGATAAAGATCCAAGTCGCGCGCCTGGAAAACGGGTGCGATCTGCCGCTGCCGGCCTACCAAACCGAGCACGCGGCGGGTATGGATTTGCTTGCCGCGGTGCCGGCGGAGGCCCCGCTTATCCTCGAACCGATGGCCCGCGCCGCGGTCCCCTGCGGATTCGCCATGGCCCTGCCTCCCGGTTTTGAGGCCCAAATCCGTCCCCGGTCCGGCCTGGCCATCAAGCACGGCCTGACCATGGTCAATGCACCCGGCACCATCGACGCCGACTACCGAGGGGAAATCAAAGTGCTCCTGATCAACCTCGGCACGCAGCCCGTCACCATCACCCGCACCATGCGGATCGCACAGATGGTCATCAGCCGCGTGGAATCCGCCAAATGGGCCGAAGTCGCGCACCTGAATGATCTTCCCTCCACCGAACGCGGCAGCGGCGGTTTCGGCAGTACGGGGCATTAGTGGAAGCTTGAAGCTTGATTCTTCATTCACGAATGGATTCGGGAAAACAAAGCATGGCTGCTCGTAAAGACTCGTCGAACAACAAGCATATCGTGGCCCGCATCATCTGCATGGTGTTTGTCTGGGCTTTCTATCTCTTCTTCACCCTCGCCTGCGTCTCCTTCGATCCCACCGATCCTCCCATGTCGGTCGTTCGCGAACGCGTCGGCCTCGACCATTTCGCCGGCTGGACCGGTCACAACTGGTGCGGCTACCAAGGTTCATTCGTCGCTTGCCTGGCCGTGATCGGTATCGGCCCCGGCATCTTCGTGGGAATCGTTCTGCTCGGCATCGCCCTGGTCCAGTGGACCCGCGGCCAAAAAATCTCGCAGCTTCCTCTCCGCATCATCGGTACCATGCTCCTCGTCGCCGCCGTCAGCGCCATGTTCAACATGGTCGGCGGTACCTATGCCGGCGGCAAGCTGGGGATGGCGATGGGCTTCTTCTTCAAGGAGCATTTTGGCGCTATCGGCGCCTGGCTGATGCTGCTGCCGGCGATCGTCGTCGGATCGCTCCTGGCTGCCGATGAATTTGTCTTGGCCCTTCCAGCACGCCTGATCGCCACCTGGAACCGCCTGCCCACCGACCAAGTCGCCACAGCCGCCACCGGCGCTGCCGGCGGAGTATGGGGCGGATTCCGCGGCTTGCTCGAATCGATGAGCCCCCACACCCGCATGGGCAAGACGGATATCAAAGGCGTTCGGAAACCCACGCGCAAAGACCCCGAGGAAAAGGCTGCGGAGGAGAAACCCGCCAAGCCCGAACTGAAGAATCCCGTGGAAGAAAAATCCGTAGCATCCGCCGACAAGAAAGCTGACGAAAAATCGCCTGCGCCAATGCCGCTGCTCGAAGCCGCCAAGTCTGAATCCACCGAGCTGATCGTTCGCAAACACACCGCAGCCAAGGCCCCGGCAGGCGGACTCAAACCCCTCACCCCGCCAACCCCAAAAACCCAGGACCTCGGCAACTATCGCCTCCCCGGCCTCGACCTCCTCGATGAGGCCGAGCCCATCAACATGGAAAATCAGGAAGCCCGCGTCCGCGAGAAGGCCAAGGCCCTCGAGGCCGCACTGGTCTCCTTCGGCATCGACGGTAAGGTTGAAGCCATCGATACCGGACCCGTCGTCACCCTTTACGAACTCGGCCTCGCCCCCGGCGTGAAAAGCTCGCAGGTTGCAGCCCTTTCCAAAGACATCGCCCGCGCCCTCATGAGCCCGCCCGTCCGCATCATTGACAACATCCCCGGCAAGAGCACCATGGGCATCGAAGTCCCCAACATCGACCGCGAACGCGTCCGCCTCAAGGAACTCTTCGAAATGGGGCACGAGACCATCCAGAAGATGGCTCTGCCCATGTGCCTCGGCAAAGACGCCTCCGGAAATGCCATGATCGAAGACCTCGCCCGTATGCCCCATCTGCTCATCGCCGGCACCACGGGCTCGGGCAAATCGGTCTGCATCAACTCCATCATCATGACCATCCTCCTCACCCAGCGCCCGGACCACGTCAAGCTGATCATGGTCGATCCCAAGATGGTCGAAATGCAGGACTACAAAAGCATCCCCCACCTCATGGCGCCGATCATCGATGACATGTCCAAGGCTGAAAGCATCCTCGAATGGGCCACCCACAAGATGGATGAACGTTACGAAATCCTTTCCGAAGCCTGCGTGCGCCACATCAAGGAATACAACAAACTCTCCCGCGAAACGATCGTCGAACGCTTCAGCGCCACCACCGACGAGGACAAGGCTAAACTCGTTTTCCACATACCCTACATCGTCATCATCATCGACGAACTTGCCGACCTCATGATGACCAGCAAGGAAGTCGAAGGCCATATCGTCCGCATCGCGCAGAAAGCCCGCGCCGTCGGCATCCACCTCATCCTCGCCACGCAGCGCCCCGAAGCCCAAGTCGTCACCGGCTTGATCAAATCCAACATGCCCGGACGCATCTGCTTCCAAGTACGCAGCCGACTCGACAGCCGCATCATGCTCGACCAGTCCGGCGGTGAACTGCTCCTCGGCCAAGGCGACATGCTCATGCTCAAACCCACCGGCGGCGGCATGGTCCGCGCCCAGGGCGCATTCGTCGATGACAAGGAAATCAAGAACGTCGGCAAGTTCCTCCACGAAATTGCCGAACCGGAGTTCCATCCCGAACTCATGCAGCTCGGAACCTCCGGCGGCCTGGCTGAAGGCGAAGAAAAAGATGCCCTATACAACGAAGCCGTCGACATCATGATCGAAACCGGCCGCGGGTCGGTCTCCCTGATCCAGCGGCGGCTGAACATCGGCTACAGCCGCGCCAGCCGCATCATCGACCAGATGCGCCGCACCGGCATCGTCGGCGCGTACAAGGGATCGCAAGCCTCTGAAATCGTCGTCACCAAGGACGAATGGGAAGCCATGAAAGCCGCCCAGGCCCAGAAACCCATGGGTGGCGACGGCTCAGAAGGCTCCACTGGCGCCCGTGCGGGCACCGGCCCTAACGCCAGCTTCGCTCAGCAGGTGAGTTCCAGCTTCGATGAAGACCTCGAAGACGACAACGGCGTCCCTGACGAAATGCCAGGCGAGCATCGTCTGTAAGTTCGGGCTTCGCACCAGGCGCTCGCGGCCGTTCTGCTTTCCGAATTGCGTCCACTCCCTGACCGGTTAGACTTTCCCCCATGGCCCGCAAAAGAAAGAACGACCAGTCGCCCGTGCCCGCATCGCCCGAAATTCCACCGGCGTTTCAACGCGTGTTGCCGTGGATCTGGTTGGCCGCTCTCCTCATCAGCATCATCGTCACGGCCGCCTACGCTTGGCGTCACACCGCGCACGTCGAAGAATTCCCCCAAGCCTGCGATTCCTTCGGCTATCAGCAGATGGCCGCGGACATCCGCCTCGGCCACGCCCCGCACGATCTCCCAAAATTCACCGCCAGCTCCCCCAAAGTCGAAGCCCTGATCGCCCACTTCCAGCAGAACCACCTTGACCTCGCTGCCTACCAATCCCTCGTCGGCCCCCAGGCCTACAACTACCTCCCATCTTCTGGAAAAATCGTCAACCAATATCCCCCCGGCGTCCCACTCCTCATGGCCCAATTCCCTCAAGGCCACGCGCTCTCCTCGCTCTACACGATCAGCATCGCCCTGCTGGTCCTTCTCGGCATCGCCGGCACCGTCCTGGCCGCGCTGCAGCATCATCGCAACCCCTCACTTTTCTCCCTCGCCGCCGCCGGCGTCTGGGCCGCCGCCATTTCCTTCGCACTCAGCCTCCTCGGCACCACCGTCAGCTACTCGGTCGACTTCCTCAGTCTGCCGCTCATCCTCACTCTCGCCTTGGTGGCCTTCCCGCGCGACCGGCGCAATTGGTGGACCTTCCTCCTCATCGCCCTCGCCGGCAGCATCGCCGGCTACGCCGTCCTCATCCGCATCACCACCCTCCTCTTCTTCCCCGGCCTCCTCCTCATCATCTACCTCATGGCCCCCTCTCTCCTCCACAAACTCCTTCGCCTCTTCACCTTCGCCCTCACCTCTCTCGCCGCCGGAATCGTACCGCTCCTCCTCCACCAGAAAGCCCTCACCGGCTCGCTCTTCCATTCCACCTACGGCATGCGCGACACCACCCCCGCCAGCTTTGACGTCCTCTCCACCAACCTCGCCTACTACTTCACCGGCGATGGCAGCCTGGGCAACTGGGCTCTTTTCTCCATTGCCCTCTGCGCTGCCGCCGCATTGCTCCTCGTCCGCAAAACCCCTGCACTCAAATCCCTCACCCACTGGCTCATCACCGCTTTCATCCTCTTCGCCATTCCCACCGCCTACTACGCCACCCACACCGTCGTCACCCCTTACTACCAGCTTCCTACCATCCTCATCACTGCCCTCGCCGTCGCCTTCGCCCTCTTCCTCGCAGCCGAATCACACCCCGCGCCACGCCTCTCCTCCTCCGCCCTCGGCATGCTCCTCTTCGTCGCCCTATTCACCCCGGGAATCACCACCCTCGTCGTCGCCTTCTGGCCGCCTTCACTTGTCCTCACCGATCGCCCCTCAGATCACAACATCACCCTCCCCGAACCCCTCGCCAATCCCAGCGCCTGGATCTACGGCGACCGCACTACCGGCACCCTCTGGTCCTTCCACGGCATCCACGCCCAGAACATCCTCGACACCACCACCCGCGCCCGTTACGTCCTCTACCGCTTCGCCTTCGACCGCCACGAACCGCAATACCTCATCAAAGACCTCGGCAACTACCGCGACCCCGCCCAAGACCCCTACACGCCCCTCATCC
>Ga0114951_10002988_pt1 | contig 18171 bp, 18 predicted proteins | sample AM7aDNAmetaG_FD_88677 | JGI IMG/M metagenome (GOLD analysis project Ga0114951, IMG submission 88677) | Freshwater microbial communities from Finland to study Microbial Dark Matter (Phase II) - AM7a DNA metaG | ecosystem: Environmental > Aquatic > Freshwater > Lake | place: Finland: Lake Alinen...
GTAGTACGTCCCTTTGAAAACGCTACCAAGGAGGTGAAATACATTACGTTAACTTAATTTTCCCCACCGGCGCCGGGGAAAATATTTTGCAAAAGTGGGGAATTCCTACTTGCAAAAAACAAAAAACCTGCACGGACAGGTCAGTGAGTATTTTGGGGACATCTCAAAAAGACTTATGACAATAAAAGGCAGCAAGATTTGGCCATGATATTTTAAATGCATATCGATATCCCGATATTTTATTACTGATTTTTAGATTAGGTTTAAGTCAAAACCACCCTCCGCTCAATAGTTTCAACTACGTTCTGCACGGACAAACCCGTAGGTTTTTCTAAATCATTATTTTGGGACATGACAGTCTTCAAAGTGTCTCATTGTCCCTGACGCCGATATACTAAATTGGTCAAAAATGCCGATCCGTCAATTTTGGATGAAAAACGGTAGTAGATCCTATCAACCATCAATAAATAGAATGGAATAAGGACGAGAAAAGAATATCACTCGTTCTCTTGGTTATTTCTTGAATCTGAACGACTTTATACATTGATCAATGCCTTAGCTTCTTCCAGGGTCGCAAAGATTTCCCTGTCAAGTAATTCACCTGGTATCTTGCCGTTAAAGGATTCGATATAGTCACTAACCTTATCTCCAAAAGTTATGTATTGTAGACAGGCTAATATGGGTGTATGCCCCTCAATGTTCGTGAACAAGATGTATCCTTTTGGAGTGCTGGTAATCAGAGGTAAAATCTATCTTTCAATATCGGCCATGCATTTATGACCTATGGTTCCCGCCACTCATTGGATCAGAATATCTTTAATTTCTGGTGAATTATCTGCATGTTTCCATTATCAATTTTTCCAGATCATTGTGCTTGCTTGCCAATTGTATGTCCCTGCCCATCCCGAGCGGTTGTCAAAAACAGCCTGTTGCCTAATCCGCTGTAGCTCATGCTTCTGCTCTTGCTAGAATTTGAACTGAATCGCCAAGTTATCAACCATTTCGCATGGATAATCTTTCTTTCGATCTGTAGAGATCCCAGCAATGGAACTAATTAATTTAGTCGTTAGAAATTGGCTCAGCTTTCTTGTTTTGAATGAGTGCTTCTAAAAGAAGCCTTTTTTTGATTACGCAAAACAACTATGCGCACACACCCGCTTAAGTTATGAAACAACACGCACATACGTACTTTTTTCATGTATTATCTATTTGGAAAATTTGTATAGTATAGCATGTTTGCTCCCACAAAAACGGTTTACTTCAAAATAATGACTGAAGCTCAGGATACATAGACTATAACCCGATATTGTTGCAGACTATTTTCTTCCTTCTGAGAAATACAAAACCACCTATTCCCGCCAACCCCAATCCGAGCAGAAACCCAGCTGACATCTCAGGAACTGGATACGTTGGAGTGCTGGAGGGAGCAGTCAGATACGAACTCCCGTCGGTAATTACACTTCCAGTCCCAGTGTTGGTCACTTGTAGGGCTAGGTAATGGCCTTTAGCCACAGTACCGCCAGTATTAAACGTAAGGGATAAAGGTTGCCCATTATCTGTGCCATTGACTGCAACTGTGAAGGCTGTAAACCCGTGGCTGGTCCCATCCGATTCTCCAATTTGTATTGAGTAGTTTCCAGTTAAATCCTTAGTATTCAGGTAGACTTTCCAGTCCCCAGAGTTGAAAATCACCGGTGTATCGGATTTTTGATTGCTTAACCATGTTACAGTGGCTCCGTTCTCAACAGGTACGCTGCCGCGTTGACTACCTGTTTTCTCCATAATAGGATTACCGATACTATCCAGATACCAGCCTTGGGTGCGTACAGTCTCAGTGAGAGAGTCAGTGCTTGAGTAAAAATTAATATATCCGTTATAGACAGCTGTTATGACATGATCACCTACTTCGAGAGCAGTCGTTGTAAAAGAGGCAACCCCTGCAGAATCTATCTCTTTGACTCCCAGAAATGTATTCCCATCGTTAAAAGTAATCATTCCGAAGGGTATTTCCGTTGCTGATAATGCGATAACTTTGGCAGTAAATGTCACTGATTGGCTATAAAGCGAGGGGTTGGCTGAAGCAGTTAATATGGATTTTGTAGCAATAACATTAACCGTTTGTTTTCCAGTCAAAGTTCCACTGCAAGCGGCAAATACGTTATCTCCAATATATATTGCACTGACATCATGAATGCCGGATAGAAGAACGGACGGTGTATAAGTTGCCACTCCAGCACTATTGAGGGTAACCGGAGCCCCAACATTTATGCCATTATCCATGAACTGTATTGTACCACTGGGTGTACTTGTCCCCGAAGGTTGAGAGCTTACCTTAGCGGTGAAAGTCACTGACTGGCCATACATTGAGGGATTTATCGATGACACTAAATTGATTGCAGAAGGAGTACGAGTCGTAATATTATCCTGAATCACAGAAACAGTGTCACTCAATTCATTCGTAACGTAGATTAAGTTGGTAGTAGGATTTATTGCTACATCCCAAGGATACCTCCCCACATCCACTGTGGACACCACAATGTTGCTAGAACCATCAATTATAGTAACTTTATGGTTACTAGCATTATTCGCAACATATATGCGGTTAGTGTTAGGGTTCACCGCTATACCCCACGCATTACTCCCTACGTTTATTGTTGCTACTATGGCGTTTGTAGAGCCATTCACGACTAACACACTGCTGGATGCTAAATTAATGGTTGTATAGATAAGATTAGTGTTAGGATTTACAGCAATTCCCTCGCCAGTCGTAGCTATCTCGGCAATTACCGTGTTGCTGGAGCCATCAATCACTTTATTGCCCGCATAGATGCGGTTAGTAGTCGGGTTAACTGCAATAACACTAGCCCCGTTGAAGTCAGTGTAAACCCCGTTCACGGTGGCCACAACTTGGTTACTAGAGCCATCAATCACGGAAACTGTATTATTGCCTTCATTAGCGACATAAATTAGGTTAGTAATCGTATTAACAGCAACTCCTACGGGAACGATACCTACATTGACGGTCGCGAACACGCTGTTGCTATATCCATCAATTACAGAAATATTATTAGAGGAATAATTAGCCACATATATCAGATTGGTAATGGGATTCACTGCAATGTCCCGAGGGCGGCTACCCGTATTTACGGTGGCTAATACACTGTTTGTCAAACCATCAATCACCGAGACGTTATTACTGAGACTATTGGCCACATAAACACGATTAGTATTAGGATTTACGGCTATACCGGTTGGACCAGATCCCAAATTCAACTCTGTTGTTACTTTATTCGTCGAACCATCGATAACCGAAACGTAGGAACCAGACACGTAGATGAAGCCGGTGGTAGGATTTACAGCAATTCCCGAAGGTAAGCTTCCCACATTCACATTAACTACTATAGTGTTGGTAGAGCCATTAATAACCGATACTATATGCTGACCCCAATCGGTTATATATATATAGTTGGTACTTGGGTTCACTGCAATACCGGACGGATTGCTTCCTACAATCATCGTCTCTTCTACGCTGTTGGTAAAGCCATTAATTACCGAAACATTTCCAGAGAAATCGGCCACATAGATAAGGTTTGTATTTGGGTTTACCGCAATATGCCCAGGATCCCCTCCTAGATTCACAGTAGCTACTAAGCTATTATTAGTCCCATCGACAACAGAGACATTTCCACTGAACGCGTTGGCTGTATAAATGAGGTTGGTGTTGATATTTACAGCGATACCTACGGGATTGTTGCCAACGTTAACAGTGGTTAACAAGCTATTATTTGAGCCATCGATCACCGAAATAGTGTTATTTGATGAGTTGGCTTCGTAGATCCGATTTGAATTGGGATTCACAGCGACACCCTTTGGACCACCCAACCCAACCTTAGCAATAACGCTATTATTGAACCCATCTATAACAACATTACCAGCATAGACCCGATTAGTGGCGGGGTTAACTGCGATACACTCAGCTTCATTCCCAATATTTACCGTAGCAAGAATTCTATTGGTTAAGCCATCTATTACCGAAACAATAGATCCGCCTACCGCATAGATAAGATTAGTGTTTGGATTAACCGCAAAAGCGTAAGCTCCTCCAGCTTCCCCAACTTTGATCGTTGAGACGACAATCGGACTTCCATTGGCAAAAACGGGTGTTGGTGCTATTAAAAAACTCCCCAAGATTGCTAACGCAAAAATAACAGACATCATTTGGTATATTCTACTTTTCATGGCTTTAAGTCCCCCTACGTCTGTTAATACTATCAATCCCAAAATAATTCCCTTTTGATGAGGCAATTTTACGCTTTTGGCAATCGTTATTCAATAGGTGGGGCAAATTATTGTAATATTGTGAGTGGATTCGAAGCTATTTATCGAGGAGTACCGCTCGAAAAAGTAGTCCTTTTGGTTAGCTAAATAATACCCTTCTTGCAGCATGAAAACAAGACATATTTATTTCGAAGCGGATCCAGTGGTCTAGCGATTTTTGCCGACAAGAAAATATCCTAACGGAAAATCGAATTTGGGAAAAAAGTGATTGAAATGCTCGCGGCTTATGACATAAACCAAATGGGAGGCAAATAAACCCGATTTTCTAAAAAGAGGTAGAATATGGGCATGAATGATCAAAACAATATTGACAATACTCCGAAACATGACCTACCATTCACAACAATCTACGTTGACGAATCAGGAAACAAATTTGATAAGGACATGTTTCAAGAATCTCCATTTTTTGTTTATGCTTGGCTGCTCGCGACACCTGAACAAGAAGAAGAGATTAATAATCGTATTACGGAATTGATCAGAAAAGAAGGGTTGCCCAAAGGAAGTGAACTGAGGGCAAAAAACATGTGGGCCTCATCTCGAGGATTGAGAAGGTTCAATGATATAATGAGGGTCGTTCAAAATTCCGGTGCCAGAACTTACATCACTTTTACTGAAAAGAGATTCGAAGTCTGCGTTTTGATTTGCGAAACTTATCTCGATTATATAGACGATAGCGCAACAACTTTCTACAATAACCTAGAACTCAAAAGGCGGCTCATGAATGTGATCTACGAAACCGTCACAGACGACTTTTTGAATGAATTTAGAGTCGCCTGTTTACAAGATGACACTGATCTTATCACTAGGATCGGTGTTAGACTTGCCAATATCTTGGCGCTGCATCCCGATAATAATGTTTCGAGAGTGGCTAAAATGATTGAGACGGGATCCAAGATCCCATTCCGATTTGGTCAACGTTTCCCAAAAGGTCCCCAAAATATTCATTTGATCACCAGCCACTTAAGTTTATTTTCTATTTCTTTGATTTTTTTTGAGTCTGAGTTGGAATCACAAGGTGTTGAAGCGAAAATCATTAGGGATCAGGATTCAGTTCACGGACAAGTCCTTGATTATGTTTTTCGATTCTTGACAAATGATATTAAACTTAGGAATTTAGTGGGTTGTGAAGAACAAAATTCTAAGTGCTTAATGGGGCTCCAAATCGCAGATCTAATCGCAGGAGCTACCGAACGAGTCTTGCGGGCCAAATACCACAAAAACAGCCTGGCACAGATTAACAGATCAATTTGGGAAGGACTACGTTTAAGCCTTTCGCGCGGGAAGTGGACTTATCAGTTAACTTCGGAACTGTGCGAAATGGCTCTTGAAAGCTTATGGGACTATAAAAATCTTCCGCCAACAAAACCAAGTGGGATCATAGACCCTCAAAATCCTCCAAGTTGCAATTGCGGTCAAATTATTTCCAGCGGCAGAATTCGAGATTTCTATTCCCACATAATGGAAGCTCACCCCGGAACGAAGGTTATGGGAATTAGATGCGAAATCTGCAAAAAACTGGTTCCTTTTTGGCTGCATGCTTGCCATCAAACTATCGAGCATCACATCGAACCTCCATTTCGAGGAGATTTCTATAGCGACATGCAAAGAGATTATGGTGTTTTGCAGGATGTGCTAAAATCGAATATCAAAATAGTTGAATTGGAGCCGCCAAAAGGTCAGAGTTCCAAATAGCAACGTACATTCAGCTTCTCATTTTATTGTAATGCCAATAATCTGGTTCAACTTATGTGTTACCCCATCGACGCTCAGAATAATAACTACCTGCAACTAAACTTCTTGCCGGCTTAAATCGACGAACTCTAGAACTGCTCCGAAAGGGCTACCCACGTTGCACCTTAGGCTTTGGGGTGTTATGTTATGTTAGAATTGGCGTTATCAAAAAGACTTGATTTTAAGTAATATTCATATAATTACCCTGGGTCAATATCTTCAGAATAATTTTAAACAAACATCGGCGGAATGATCACACTGCCGGCCTTGAATCTTAATTTCTTTCAAGGTTTTACCAGGCTCTTGCTCTGGGATCACTCATTTTACTACGGCGGCTAAGGCATAAGCCGTGTCTTCTGGATATGCATTTTAAGTCCCAGTGCTGAATGGGCGATCGTGCAGAGCTTCATTTGGGTTTATACCAGCTTCATTAAGCCGTTCTAACCGGCTTCTTTGCCAACGCTGGCGGTACCCACCTTGATAACACACCCATACGCCTGAACAATAAAATCAGGCTTACACAAAGAGCTAGTGTCCAAACAAAGACCAGAGCCTGTCCTATTCCGCTGGTGCCAAGTGAGAATCCTACGAGAAGAAGTCCTTGCAGTATGTAGATCACAAAAGAGTAGCGACCAAAGAAAGCCAGCCGGGAAAAGACCTTGACCTTACTCAACCAATAAACTACTGAGACTAGCAAGCCAACTCCAAATATAGACTGAAAGAATATCATCGGTCCCTCAAGCGGTCTGCCGGCGGCAATCCAATAATAGTTATCCAGCATAGGTCGAGCCACAAAAGCACCTTTCCAGCCGGTCATGAATAAGTAGGGAATATATATCACGGCGCCACTATAGGCGAATATCTTAGCCGATTCTTTAATTAACGGCCAATAGCGGGCCAGCAGGTAACCGGCTACTGAGAAAGGGAAATACCACTGGATATGAACGGTATGCATCCACTCCGGCGTCCCTGGAGAAAGTGTGACAATCAATAAAAGCCCTATAATGACCGGCCAGAATTTCTTATTTCCATCGTTCTTTTTAATTATCAGCATCAACAATAAGACAAAGAAGAAGGCCCAACAAAACCAGTCTCCATCATCCCTTATCACAGACTTGTAGAGCCAGTCAAGAAAGCCGGTACTGTGAATGTCAAAAGCCGCTCGATTGACTCCAACCAAGCCGAAAAAGTACACCAAAAAATCAATCGCAAAGTGAGGTACCATGAGGAATTTCGTCTTGTCCCATATCCACTGGCCGCTCTTCTCAATCCTGGAGGAATAGAGTAGAAAACCAGATATACCAAAGAATGTAGGCATGAGCATTGGCATTAAGGCATTCAAAAGATAGCTGCCGGCTGCGGTATCCTGATTACTATTCCAGGCAACTGTATGGAATAGTACAACCAGGATGATGCCTAAACCTTTCAACATATCCAGATAAAGGCTTCTGGCCATTTAGAACTCCCCATATGTTTTAAGTATTTGGTCCTTCCATAAAACGATTAAACGGGTCTTGTAATTCCATTGTCTTTTCATTGGTTCTTTCCCCACTTGCGCTTTATCCAGATAACCCCAACCGTAAAAATGATTATCAGGAATATGATTACAAAGATTAACAGTCTGGTACTGGACATAGCCCAATGCAGACCCCAATAGTGACTCTCAACGGTAGGTCCAATCCGGGCTTCCGCTTGCGTAGTCTGAGTGTGGATAGCCGGAAAGAAGAGTGTGAGAACTGCGAGTCCCAACATGCCGACGATAAAATAGATTAACGGTGAAAAAAACCTTTTCATTTATTTGGTCTCCTTATAATATCAACCTTACCAAACACAGCTTTAGGGAAGGGCAGGACTCCCTCGGAGTATTGATACCCGCCATTGTCCTGTTCCCAATAACCACGAATTTGAGGATTACCGTCGGGCAATATCGACAACTCGCTAGCGTAATAAATCCGGCTATTAGTCTTAATGGCCCAGGGTGCGTCGGCGATATTGGGCGGATCTCCGCGATGAGCAAACCACGCTGCTACACCTGTGATTAGAAGAATACCTATTGCCGCAGCAACGACAAGTGTAAGGGAACGCCGTAATATCCTCCGCATATAATTACTCCTGCTATTATAAATACACAGATGGGCTCTGCTTTCTTGGACTTTACAAACTTCTGAAGTTTTCCCAGGTAAATATCCATTTTTGTATAGGTTAGTTTACCGGATGCCGATAAAGAGGATACTCTGTTATGGATAGATAGGCATTTTCGGTAAACAGGGCAGACCCGGCAATCTTCCGCACGTATGCAATCTTCGAGCAACTCATCAACTTTCAAAAACATTGGGTCTTTGGTCGGTGACGTTCCCCATTGCTCCTGCTCATCAATCGCTACTAGCTGGCTTTGCTGCATATATTTCTCCTTTCTTAATATTATTTTGCGTTCACGAAAGAGATATCGGTGGTTATAAAGATAAAAACGAATAGGTGGCAATATCCGCCACGTCCTTGATAAATAAGTCCATAGCAATATCACTCCTTAAACTTTAATTGTGGTTCGCTTTATTTCGATCTTCCCTTTGATGGGGTAGAACGGCTGGTTGAAACTACCTCGGGTAAACAGGGTGAGACAATATGCAGTAGCAGACACAATGAAGTACACAGCGCTTAAAAATATGATCACCGGCGCAATCAAGACAGCTGATAAGTACCATTTATCTAAGCTGTCTAACCTGAGTTGGTTGAGAGCGGACATTAGATAAGGGAAGAAACCCAAAAAGGCTCTGAACATCAAGAGAGCTGCTGCCAAAGCCAGGGCAGCAACAGTTCTGGCAAACCAGCTTTGATGATTTAGGTAATAACCAAGTCGATGCATTTTGACGTTGAATTCTTTATATTTGCTCACAATTTACCTGCTTTTATTTTCTTCAACTCTTTGAACCTCTTTATTGTTCTTATAAACCACGAAGCCATAGCCGGTCCTATCGTTCGAGGCATCCAGAACCACATGGTAGTTGTCCAGTATGGATTTAATGACGTAGCCATCAAGTCTTCCAGTAGCCGGTTGATCAGGCATCTTATACTGTGTGATAACGTATTCCATGCGTCCAGACTTCATATCCTGAATTAAGTTGTCCTCATTCCAATATCCGAAACGAGGAAGCTGATTAAAAACGAATGGCTCACCATAAGGGACTTTGCCGGCGGATAGCACTATGCCGGCGTTTTCAGTGAGAATTGGATAAGTGTCGTCCTTGATAATCTCTACTGCTTTATCAACATTTTGCTGATATGTCTTTGGCGGGTAAAGTGTGAGGGTGTAGTTGAAAGTAAGTGACCAGAAAATCAAGACGAAGCTATAAACCAGAAGTTTGTTTTTTCGCTCGACTATCTCTGGCAAGGCCAAGCCAGTCATTATTGAGAATGCCAACACAACCTCGAAGAAATAGTTAGGTGCTCCCCCAGGCCGCATAATAATGAATAGGTTGACTGCTAAAGCTAGAAGCGCAAATATACCGACATATGTCTTGATATTGGAGATAGAGTACCAGAGGCCGATCACCAGGATAGGGAAGAGTTCAATATATCCAATCGTTAAGTAGCTTACTACATTAGCCCATGGTCTGAACATCTGAGCGGTCCGTTGGTAAAGAATGATCTCATTGAAGAATTGGCCCTGGGTCAAGTGGTTTGCTATGAGGAAGGGAACGCCGATTGCAATTATAATCATAGCGGAATAGGTTATTGCGAAGCGCCAATTCTTGATGAGTATGAAGATACAGAGAGCCACAACGCCGGTAAGCGCCGATTGCTTGGTATAGAATGCCAGAGCAAATAACGGAATTGTCAGATAAAACCAGCGAGTTTTCCAGAATCTGATGGCGAGGTAGACTCCGGCCAGTTCAAAGAACATTGCCATCATATCGACTCGGACAAACAAAGACCATGCGTTGATGTATGGCTGTGTGAGTGGAAGTGCAGCGCCGATCAGAGCGTAAATCCTTTCTTTCACAAACTGCCGGATGATCAAGTAGATCATTCCGCTGCATCCTATGAAAGTCAGTAGAACCAGAATTCGCCCTACTATCAAGGAATAGCCGAATATATTCATTAAGTGTCCCAGGATCCAGTAAAAGATCGGAGTGTAGAAGCTGACCATGACGCCGCCGTCAGGCTGCTGGATGTTCCAAGACCATTGGCCTGTGCCGAAGAGATGCGCGATGTAGATCATGTAGCTCTCAGAATATTCAATCTGAGGCATTCCAATGTTCTGGACAATACGGAGTAGCCAGACTACAAACCAACCAATACAGAGAGCGCCGATAAATCCTAACGATATCCGTTTGAAAGTGAAGAGTTTGGCCCTGGCGCGCTCGGCAGCGCGGGCCTCCTTGGTCAAAGTGTATTGTTTCCCCAATTTATCCTCCGTTAGCCAGCCGCTTAACTATTTCCTCACTTTCGCTTTGCTGGAGTTTAATCTGAACAGATTCAACTGTTTCAATCTCGCACCAATCCGGACCTAAGGTGAGGCCTACCAGACTGCCATGTTGAGTCAGATAGACCACGCCTTTATAATTGTCGTCGTCCTCAACAACATGCTCATTTACTTTGAGCCATCCGCATGTTTCCGCGAACTTCTGGAACTCGCGATATTTATTCCTGGCAAAGATCTCTTGATTGGGGCTAATTTTCTTTACTTCCCATGGGAAGGGCGGCCATTTCATTGTTGCTCACCTTGTGGGACCGGCGCCGGCTCCTCCGACTTAGCTACCATCTGCCAGCGCCCCTTGCCGAAATATCCCACTCCATAGTCTCCGGTTTCCTGAAGAATGGTAAGCTCTTCCGAGACCAGCCGCATGGCCTCCGCGTCTCCGACCTTGCCATCCATAGTATTTTTGATAATATCTTCAAGCGTGATTGGCTTGTTCATGTTGCTACCTAGAAAGACTAATATCTTATTGGCAAGCTCGGACTGTTTATGGCCGTTTCTGTTGAGCACCGCCTTTAGCAATCCTTCGATCGCATTGAAGCGTAAAAGTGTGTCTTCACGTATTTTAGAGATCGAGGACTCAATCAGTTCGTGGCACCTGGCTACAGTTGACTTCTCGGACTCATCTATCATCTGTTTGCTCTTGGCCAGAATGGATTTCTCGAATTCCTCTTTCTCTGTTGGCTTTTGTGCCGTCATATGTGCCTCCCTCTCTTTATTTCTAAATAAATAGGAACCTGCATTCAACCTTCCTTTTTCATTTTTCGGTTGTTGGTGCGCCCGCTTTCCCCACAGTTTCTCATCCAGCTTTTCGATTAGCTTTCCTACGTTTGATCTCTTCTTTCTTGAGCCAGCCCCGCTGATCTTCAGATAGGGCCATTCCTAACCTTGAAAAATCCCTGCAGCGCTGACAGACTGACATCGACAGATGATGGCCTTCGGCCAGCCAGTGAATATCCAGCCTACCGTCTGCTTTCGCTCGGCTTAAGGGATAACCCTGTCCGCAATAAATCTCCTGCCCCTTTACCCGGGCATGGGCGCATTCATAGAGTGTGCGTTTTTTCTTTATCATGCTGTTTTCCTTCGTTTTCAACCTCTTCCCTCAGGCGACTTTCTTAAATTTACGGTAGCTCCCGCCTTCCAAAATTTCGATATGACCTCTGGTCATACCATACAACCGATCCACCGTGTCGGTTCCCATCAGTTCTTGAAGTGAGTTACTACCTTCCAGCGGCAACCGGCAGGTGATCAGCACTGGCAAGGCACTAGCTACCCGTTCGTTGATCAGGTACCAGTACAGTTCCCGCGTGAAATCCGAGGGCTTTTCCTTGCCCACATCGTCCAGTATCAACAACCGAACTCCTTTCAGTTTTTCGTAGATCTCCATCTCGCTTTCCTGCCTGATAGCTCCCCCTTTAGCTCCATAAGTTGCCCTGACCCGCCTTACCAGTCCTGGTCCGCTCTCAAAACGAATGGGATCGCATAGCGTTCCGGGTTCACCTTCCCAGTGATCGGTGACATAGTTGGCAATCGCTACTACCAGATGCGTTTTGCCCAACCCAGGACTAGGTGAATACAGGATTAGTGACCGGTAACCCATGGCAGCTTCCAGCTTGAATCCTTCGGCATATTTACGACAGACTTTCAGGGTTTTATCCTGCCTGCCAGGTTCAAAGCTTTCGAAGGTGCGGCTGATCAAACCTTCAGGAATTCCGCTTTGCTGCCGCCAGCGGACTCGGTCCTCTTGCCTGCCCAGCACCAGATAAAGCTGTCTTTGCCTCTCGTCTTCAGCCGTTTGCAGATCATGGCAGACTTGGCATTGCTGCGGCCAATATTCCCGCAGGCGGTTTCCCAGGTTGATAACGTTAGCCTCTCCCTGAAACTTTTCGCCGCAGGTTTCACAAACACATTCGCTGGCAAGCTTATCCTGGTTCATCCGGCTCACTCTCACTCCAACCCGCGTTCTTCATGGCCGCAATTCCTTCCTGTCCCAACGTGATCGGTTTTTCTCCCCTGCTACCGGCTTCAGTCCTTCCACTCTCCACAAAGGCGGCAATGTCCTCATTTACCCACGCCATGCTTACAAACTCCCCGCGCCGCTGCTGTGCCTTGGATTTCCAGCAGCTTAGTATTTCTTCCGGGTTAAAGTGACGTACGAGCATTTTTTTGAGGAACATCCCCTCTCTGGCATAGTTGGGAATTGGATCTTTGCCGGTTTTTCCGGGATAACCCAGAAAAGCCTTCATATCGCTGAGCATGACTGCGACTTCAGATTCGACGGGTTTAGCGGTTTTTCTTTCCCCCTTGGCAATCCCCTTTTCTTTTACCACCACAGGAACAGGGTTAGGAACAGGACCAGGACCAGGACTAGGAACAGGATTAAGGAGAGTGTTACCACCGTGGTAGGACGGTGGTAACACTGTGCCACCCTCATGTCCGCATAAGGGTAATAAATCTAAATTAAATTTGAGATTATATTGAATGAATTCCTCGACTAAAGGGTTATTTTTTATAGATAACAGACATTTGGCCGCAGCAATTAAAAAGCTTTGCGACTTGCACTGCCGCTTTAGAAAATGTTTCACCCAGACCAAATTCTGCTCCACAGACCAGGATACTTTCGGTTCCAACTGGCTTAAAAGAGACGGCAGGGCTTCAACGGATAAGCCGGTATCGAAAGCAATAGTTTTAAGACTGATCTCATACAGACCAGCCTGGTTGCAGTGCTTATTGGTCCAGAGGTAAATAAACAGCAGTTTAGCCTCCGGGACCAGACTCTGGATAAAAGGGTCTGTCCATAATTCGGTTTGAAATCCGCGCTCGGCCAAGTCTCACTCTCTTATTTCAGGGCATTTTTTATCAAGCCCCAGAGCTGGAACATAAAGGTTCCAGCTCTGGGGAAAAGAATAACCCGGCTTACTTTCTTTATTCCCCCCTTACTCTTCCCCACACTTCTTCAAATAATCCATCACCCACCACCCGTGTCACCAGGGAGAAACCGGGTTAGAAAGACCTAAGAACATTGGGTCTGGCTTTCTATATCTTTGAGAAAACCGGAGAGATTCTCGATACTGAACTTGGCCGGCGGTAAAGACGAGTTGAAGTCTTTTAAGGCTACATCAAAATGAAAATATTTCATGAAATAGCGGGCGATCTGGTAATCCCGCATTTCCAGTTGCCAGACCTTGCGTTTAGTGCGGTCCCAGAGTTCGATTAATTCCTCTTTTTCGTTGGATTGGTTGTTTTGGCTATTATTTTTGAGTTTCTCTTCCGAAAAAAGGTCATCTGGCGCTTCGCTATCAGGCGGTGGTAGGACTAGGACTTGTTCGGGAGGCAACCGGGCATAGCGTTGAGTCTCTGCAAGAGAATATGTCGGCATCAGGCTAAGCACCCAGGCGGTTTTATTTTGACCATTTGGCTGTACTTTTTGCTCTACCAAATGTAAAGACAGTGGGATCATGGCAAAGCGGCGGCAGGAATTGTAAATCATCGCCAGGCTGCCTTTGACGTTCCTTATGGAGTAGTAGGAACCGGTATCCACCTGGTAAACGCCAAAATCCGGACACTCCGGCAACATGAATTGGAGATTCATGACTTTGTTACAATTTCCCTGCTGAAAAGCACAACAGGTTGAAGGATTGCATTGTTTTTCTCTTAGCTCAGTATCGCCAGTTTTACTATTGACCATGGCTAACGCGGTCCTTTCGTTACCCAGGCAAACAAGACGGCGTGATTCCGAGTAGCATCTTAAATACACGCTGGCCCACTGCGCCTGATCGTTAGTCGGAAACATGATCCGCAGTTTGCGGGGTTTTTCGCCGAAGACCTTTATTACCTCTTCCGGGCAGACAAAATGATCTGTCGGCACGGGATATGTCGTCCCGTCAATATCCTTTTTGATGCCCAGCTTTATCTTGCCCAGCCGAGGCAACCGAATGACTTCGTTGATTCCTTTGAGTTGCATTGTTTTCCTCCAATAAATCGCTTTTTAATCCAGTTTCTGCCAGCATGTTATCCTGTAAATCTTTTCTATAAGCCCTGGCAATCATCCTTGCAAATATCCTCAACCCGTTTTCATAATCGCTAATTTGCTCTGCCAATCTATTTAGTCTCCTCAATAGTAAACAGATCATCGAAGGTACATTCCTTAAAATATTCGAGAAGGCGCTGACGTAAAGCGCAGGAAGGTTCAGCCTTACCCCAAACAACTCTCGCTAAATGGCTTCGTGACATACCTATTTCTGCGGCAAACATTTTGCGTGATAAATTACGGCGGGTTAGCTCTTTTTCCAGGGTTTGGCGGTTCAGAACAACTTTTATCATGTATTTCTCCAGCACCATTATTGTTTACTATAATAAGGTAAATTATAGCACTAAGTCAATGTCTTTATGACACCATATCATCACATTATGTGACTATAATGTATTGCAATTGTGCTCTGTTTGTGCTATCATCCTAAACGGAGGTTAAAGTAAGATGGAAAACTTCGGGGAATATATGAAAAACCTACGCGACGAACAAAGGCTTTCTCTGAGGGATGTAGCCGCCCAAACCGGCGTCTCTATCTCTTACCTGACCCAGATCGAACATGATCGGAAGAAAAATCCGGGTCCCGATATCTTGAAAAAACTGGCGCCACTCTACAATGTGCCAGTGCGTGATTTACTGAAAGCCGCGGGGTATCTGGAGGAAGTGAAACCGGTACTGACCGACGAAGAGGAAGTGGAGATGGCTTTCCGCTACGTCATGAATGACCCTCGCTATAAATCTGGTACTCGGGTCAAAGGGGTACTGACGCCTGACATCAAACGGTTTATCGTTGAGATGTATGAGAAAGCTACCGGCAAAACGCTATTGCCCGGAGGTTAACATTGGAATTAATTGGTTGTTTGCCCCTGTTTTGTGGGCATCTCGTCAAAAAATACGGTGATCCTCGCTCTGTATCAGAAGATCTGAAAGCAGAGGAATTCCGGAGCTACTTTTTAAATGACCATCCGGTAAACGTCCGGTCATTAAGGTTGGTCGCTTGTGTTTGCGGCTTCAATACGGAAGCTATAGAAAGTGGGAAAATGCCAAAGACAATGCGAGGATATCACGAATTGATTGGCAACCGCAAAAATATTTATTATCGTGAGGAAGATAGCCAGAGTGGTATTCAGAATACTATTTTACATGAGATCCGTGAAATGATGGAACCGATGTTCGTGGAAGTTTTTCCAGCGTATAAACCTCTGAATACCAGAACTCCACATATGGCAGCTAACCGATTCGCCTCAGCGGTATTATTACCTAAAAACGATTTTATGGAGAGTATCTATCAGACTGGATTCGATGTGGCTGCGCTATCTAAGATTTATTCCAAAAGTTATTCCCAGATAGTTCTTCGCATGGGGGAAGTTCTTCAAGAAAAGTTATTTTTCTATGGAGCTTTGTATGAAAAAGAAGATCAGGAATCTCTTCAATGGAAAATAACTTATTGGATTCAGAGTTTAAACAGGAATGAACCTGGCGGTAAAGCTTTGGGTATTACAAGTATTTTTCCTCGAAAAGGTAGCTCGGCGGCTCCAGGTTCTTTGATAGAATCGAGTGTTCAGACTGCAAAATCTCATCTAGGGGAATATATTGTTGAACGAAAGGGCCTTGAAGCGGTCAAACTTATTTCATTAGCCAACCCTCTATTTGTCGCCGAATCAGTATATAAAGTGGCACTCGTTACATTGCTTATAGATGACGTTGCTTACCTTAAACCACAAATAGAACGTAATAATCCGATAGTCTTGAAAACGATTCATCTAAAACTTTGAACATATTGGAGAATAAAATGGAAAACATAGCCAAAACCGTCGCTATATACGCCAGAGTATCCTCTGACAAACAAGATGTAGATTTATCTATCTCAGCTCAACTGAAAGCGATCCGCGCCTTTGCTACGCGTTGTGGATATCTCGTCGTTAGGGAATTTGTCGATGAAGCAGAGACCGGTAGAACTACCGCCCGTCCCGCTTTCCGCGAGATGATCTCTCTGGCTCGAAACCCCCAGAAATCTTTCGGCACCATTTTGGTTTGGAAATATTCTCGCTTTGCCCGCAATCGCGAAGATTCAATCGTTTACAAAGCTATGCTCCGAAAAAATGGGGTTCAGGTGATTTCTATTAATGAACCGACTGAAGATACTCCAACTGGTAGGCTGATGGAAGCCATAATCGAAAGTTTGGATGAATTTTATTCGGATAACCTGGGCGAAGAGGTTACTCGGGGTTTGCGCGAGAGCGCTTCACGTGGATTTTATCTTTCCGCCAGACCTCCCTATGGCTACCATAAAATCAGAATCAAAGATGGAGACAAAGAACGTACCAAGCTAGAGGTTGATGCTGACCAATCAGCTGTAATCACCTCGATATTCAATGATGTCCTTAGCGGTAAAGGAATGGTGCAAATCGCCAAGCAATTGAATGAGAAAGGTATCGCTTCTCCCAAAAACAAAAAGTGGGGTAAAACCAGTATCAGGGTCATTGTCTCTAATGAAGCCTATACCGGTACCATCATTTGGGGACGCAATAGTAAGCGAGGTTTAGAACCTATTCGGGTCGATAATGCTTGCCCATCTATTGTAGAACGTTCGGTTTTTGATAAGGTGCAGCAAATAATGCAGGAGCGGACCTTCGACGTAATTCATCCTAGAAGAATCTCGGGTCGGTACCTTTTAAGCGGCATGACATTTTGCGGATTCTGTGGCAAAGCTCTGACCGGAACTGAGGCAAAAAGCGGTAAGTTTTCCTACTATGTATGCGGCACCGTTAACAAAAAAGGGTCAGGTTCTTGCCAGGCACATTATCATAGCTGTGCTAAATTTGAAGAAACGGTGATACGGAAGATCAAAGACAATATTCTAACTGAAGAAAATCTTACTCATTTGGTTGAACTGATGAATCAGGATATGGACGGCAGTTCGATACAATATCAGGATGAGCAGAAAACTATAATAGATGAATTGGGAGATACTAATCGTCGTTTAGAGCGTCTGTATGATGCGATCGAGACAAATAACGTCACTTTCGCCGATTTAGCTCCTCGAATTCACGATCTTAAAGCACGACATGATAAATTAAACGAAAGGAAATTGCAGGTCGATGCGCTTTTATCTGATAGACGGGTTGCGCTGGCCAGTCCTGAAATATTAAAACGATATGCTAACGAAATGCGCAAAGTTTTAGAGCTAAGTGAATTTACTGAGAAGAAGGCTTTTCTTCGCAGTTTTATTGAGAAGATAAGAGTAATGGATGATTACGGCATCATCACTTACAAAGCACCTGTTAATGGGTTATTGGAGGAGAGAATAGGAGTTCTCCCTATTGAACAGTATGGTGGGTGGTAATGGGCTCGAACCAATGACCTCTGCGATGTCAACGCAGTGCTCTAACCAACTGAGCTAACCACCCGTAGACCTTGCTAATTCTACTAAAAGGCACTGCTTACGTCATGCTGAGTCACGAATTGCAAAATCATTCAGCAATAACCTTTTCCTCCTTTTTCATAAAAATAGAACCAATTAAGTCACCTTTTGGCTCATCTTTTGTGGCGGGAAAGGCCCAGTTTAAGCGATAGCAGCTTTTTAACATGATAC
>Ga0114951_10002989_pt1 | contig 18170 bp, 29 predicted proteins | sample AM7aDNAmetaG_FD_88677 | JGI IMG/M metagenome (GOLD analysis project Ga0114951, IMG submission 88677) | Freshwater microbial communities from Finland to study Microbial Dark Matter (Phase II) - AM7a DNA metaG | ecosystem: Environmental > Aquatic > Freshwater > Lake | place: Finland: Lake Alinen...
TAAATAGAGTATTTTTCTCCTCAGCAGAATTGTAAGAATATTCCATGTCCCCACATTCTATAAGAACAAAATCTAATAAATCATCTTTATCTCTAAATTTTCTATCTTCCATTAATAAATTGTTTAAATTTTGAAATGTGTTTGCTAATAAAATTTTCAGTTTTAGAATTTCTCATAAATTGTTTTATTAAACTAATTTCCTCTTTCCCTTCAGAATTATAATATAATTCCCATTGACGTTGACCTTGTCCTATCTCTCGTTCCCTGCTTCTTTTGCCTATGTTTATAAGAAAATTTTGAAATTTTTCTTTAAAAGGAGAAGTTTTTATTTCGATGATTTCTAATGAATTTGGAAGTTTTGGAAAATTATCAACATCAAGACCTTGTCCACCAATCACAAGATGTTTTAAATTTGGTAATTTTGGAAAGGATATCGAACTATGAATATAAACAGATAAAATCTTTAATTTTTTTGGAAGTTCTGGTATAATTTTCGCATTATTTATATATACATCCAATTTTTTTATATCTAATTTTGATAAAAATCCATTATCTCTTTCATCGTCAAATAAACTATCAAAACCTTCGATTGTCAACTGGTTTATGGTACCAAGTTTCTGTTTTTCTAATAAAATTTGAGCGAAATATATCCTTTCAAAATTAATATTAGGTTTATGTATAATTAATTCCCACCTGGTGCCGTCTCTCCGTTCGAGTTTTATATCCACTTCTAAAGTGAAATTGATATCAGAACACTCTTTAAGAACAAAGTCTAATAGTTCTTGTATATTTTTAAATTTCTTTTCTTCCATGAATAAATGCTTTAAATTTTGAAATTGTAGATTTCGGAGTTCTTGTAAATTTTAAAAATTCTCTAACTTTTTCAATAGCTGGTTGATAAAGTAATTTTCTACCCGAATCAGTATTACTCATAAAATCTTCAATTTTTGGATATCCTGTGTGATTTTCTGTCCAATATTTCGAAAATTTGTCTGTAAAAGGAGACATCGAAATTTCGAGTTGTCTTAAAGAAACCGGTAGTTCTGGAAAATTGTCTGTATCAAGACCTTCTTCTGATATACAGAGATGAGTTAGATTTTTTGGTAATTCTGGAAATATAACATGATTATCAGTTTTTATTGATAAAAATATTAGTTTTTCTGGTAATTGTGGTAATTTATTAAATTCTCCATCTATTTCTAATTTTTCCAAATCTAATTTTGATAAAAATTGATTATCTCTTTCATTATCAAATAATTCATCATTACCAAAAATAATTTTAATTTCATAAAATTTACAATCGAGATATTGTTTTAGTAACGTCTGAGCAAAATAAATCCTCTCAAAATTTATATTTGGTGCAAATATTCGTAAATAGATCATGGTACTGTTATATTTTCCAGAACCATAATCCTTTAAGTTTCCCAACCAATTATATGTATAATTCATATCAGAACACTCTTTTAACACGAAATTTAACAATTCTTCTGGATTTTTAAAATTTTTTTCTTCCATAATCAGTATATATTATTTTTTATTTTCGATAAACATTTTTATATTTGTATTATAAAATATAAATATGAAAATAAGAAATGGTTTTGTGAGCAATTCGAGCTCAAGTAGTTTTATAGTTTTTTTTCCAAAAGAACCACAAACAAGAGAACAAGTGAAGGAAATGATGTTTCGAGATTTGTCAGATTCGGATATGATCGATCATTATGATGAACATAAGACTGTTGAAGAAGTTACAAAAAGAGTTTTTGATGACATTAAAAACCAGAAAGTGAATGACATCAAAGCTGCCGCTGATGAATATGATATTTATGATGTAGCAGGATGTCCAAAAACAAGTGAATATATAGAACATTTAACAGGTGCTTTGGATTGGAATCGATATAATAAAGATTGTGAAGAATTTTCTAAAAAAGAATTTGAAAAATTAATTAAAGAACATCAAAATGAAATTTTCTATACTTTCGAATATGAAGATAATATCGAATCTGTTCTCGAACATGGAGATATTTTCAGAAATTTATTTAATGTGAGAATGAGCAAACATTAAAATAATATATAAGATTATGTTAATAGATTTTGAAGAATATTTATGTGAAAGATTGGGTGTAAATGAGGATGTTCATATTTTATCAGAATTTTTATATAATAAACTTAAAGACGAGAATAAAAATAAAGTTGTTATAGAAAAAGATTTTCCAGAAAACATTTCTTTTAAAATAAAAAAAATCATAATAGAATTTAAATCTGATGTAGATTATAATGCATCTTTTAATAAGTCTAGATCAAAATTAACCGAAGATGGATATATATTATATCTAATTTTTAATAGAGAAGGTAATCTTATGGATAATTTATATCATGAATTTACACATGTTATCAAATTTGATAAGTTGACTATAAAAAAAATAAAAGGATTTAATTCTAATGTAGATGCTTCCGATTACTTTGATAAAAAAAAGTTTAAAAGATTGATAGGTTGTATTTATATGTCAGATGAAAGTGAAATAAATGCTGCAGTTGCTGAGTTTTACTCTAAAATATCAAAATTTTTCAAAAGTTCTAATAATACTAATAAATCAGTTTTATTTAAGTCTTATATAAAAAATTTGGATAGATACTCTGATGAACTTATTAATTATAATATATTTGAAGATTTAGAAAATATATCTGATAAAGATAAACTATATTTTTTTAGAAAATTCACAAAAATAAGAAATATATATAAAGAAAGTGATAATAAGTTATTAATAGCTTACAAATTAATTAAAATGTTTATATTAGATAAACCCGACAATAGAATAACTTTGTATTATGCAATGTGTTCGTTACAACGTTTTATTAATAAACAAGGAGAAAAATTAAAATTAAAAACTCATAAATTATACGATTTAATTTAAAATTATGTTAGAACAAAAACAAATAGACGAATTAAAGAATTTCTTTGTTGATAGTTATGATAATATATCAAAAGCTAAAGATCAAATAAACGATTCTTTTAAAATTTATCAAATAGATTTTCAATATGATTATGATTCATTTTGTAAAGATTTTTTATCTATAGTAGACGAATTTAATATTGACTATTCTAAAATTGGAGAAGTTGTTGTTGTAGCTTTCGTGATTTCAAAAATGATAGTATCTAAATTACCACCCGAAAAAGTAGACCAGATAAAAGAAACCGAAGAATTTAAAGAAATTCGAAAAAGATTTGATTTTTAAATGAAAGTTATCATTACAAAATCTGGTTTTAATCCTCATAATACCTGGCAACCTTGGTATAGTGATAAAGTTGGTCAGATTTTTGAAGTTGATTCCAAAATACATAATCGTTATTATCAAGTGTTATCAACAGTCAATTTTATTGATATAAAAAATTGTATGACTTTATCTTATTTCCGACGCAAAAAATTGGAAAAAGTATTGAATTTTAAAGAAAAGTTTGAGTTTTCACTCAAACTTTTCATATTTTATGGTATATATAAAATATGGAATTAGATAAGATTATACAAAGACTCAAGGATAAACACGGTGATAAATTTGAATATCCTAATTTAGAAAAAGAATTAAATGACTGGAATTCTCATATAACTCTGATATGTAAAAAACATGGCCAAATTAAACAAAACATTAGAAGTCATCTAAAAAGCAAAGAAGGATGTCCAAAATGTTCTGTGGATTCGACTAGATTAAACATACAAGAAGTTTTAGAAAAAATTTATCTAGTTCATAATGATAAATATAAATATCCTTATATTGAAAAGGAATATAAACAGTATTTTTCAGATATAACACTCTTGTGTGAAAAACATGGAGAATCTAAAATAGTATTCAGAGACCATTTAAGAGGAACAGGTTGTCATGAATGTTATATCGAAAGAATAACAATTCCTTTCAAAGAAATAATAAAAAGGTCAACAAAAATTCATGGTGATAAATATGTTATTGATGAAAATCAAACATATAATGGATATTCAGAAGATATAGAAATATATTGTAATGAATGTAAGAAACATTTTAAGCATACTGTTTCCGCTCATTTACAAGGACAAGGTTGTCCGATTTGTGCTATAGAAAATAGAAAAGACACCTTTGAAAGTTTTAAAATAAAAGCTGAAAAAATTCATCAAGATGATTTTGGAAATCCTAAATTTTTATATCTTGATAAGAATTATACTTATTCTGATGAATATCTAATGATAACCTGCAAAAATCATGGTGAATTTCCTCAAACACCGAATAGACATTTGATTGGTCATGGTTGTCCTTATTGTAAAGAGAGTAAAGGCGAAAAAGAAATTTCAAGAATACTAAATAAATTAGGAATAAAATTTATTCGACAATATAAAAACGAAAAATGTGTTAATAAAACGAAATTACCGTTTGATTTTTATTTACCAGATTATAATATTTGTATAGAATTTGACGGAAGACAACATTATCAAATAGTAGAAAGTTTTGGTGGAGAGGAAGGATTTAAAAGAACTAAAATAAATGATGAAATTAAAAATAAATATTGTCAAGAGAATGATATTAGACTTTTCAGAATAAAATATACTGAAAATATTGAAAAAGAAATCAAAGAAATTTTAAACTTTTTATCACAACTTTAATATATTTTTTATGGACATATATTTTTGTCCAAATAGGCTTTAAAAGGCTTCAAAAAACAATTAAAGGAATTATGAGTGAATTAGACAAAGAAGTGGATCTCTTTAACATGGATACAGATGACTCCACATTAGATTTCTTAAACAAGAAAGAAAAAAACAACGACGGTATATATCGTCCAAAACTTGAATCTGCAAAGGATCCAAAAAAGGGATATATCTCGACACTAAGGTTTTTACCTAATCTTAGTAAAGAAGGTAAAGTTGGTGTTTCAGCAATTGAAAAACATATTCATTATGTTAATCTACCAAACAACGAAGACCTAAGAGGTTATTATGATTGTGCAAAAAACTATACAGACAAATGTGAAATCTGTACTATGTTTTGGAAATTTCATAACTCGAAGAATGCGGCGGATGTTGAAAAAGCTGAATTGATTAAACGTTCTACAAAATATTATAGTTATGTACTTATTGTGGAAGATGAAAATCAACCAGAATTGGAAGGTAAAATTCTTATCTATCCTTATGGATACAAGATTAAAGAAAAAATCAATGATGAAAAAAATGGTGTTGCTGATGAAAAATGTAATATTTTTGATTTAGCTAACGGTAAAGATTTCAGATTGGTTATTAAAAAAGTAGGTGAATTTAGTAATTATGATTCTAGTACTTTCTTAAAAAAATCAGCTATCAAAATCAGTGGTAAAGAAGTTCCTACTTCAATTAATGAAGCGTCTGGTAAGAATTCTATCGTACCTAAATTTCAAGCTAAATTAAGAAGTTTTCTTCTTGAAAGAGAAGTTGAATTAGATGACAACAAAGCAAAAGAATGGGATGACGAAACTAAAGGTAAAGTTTCTAAAATAATATCAGTTATCAGTGGCGACGATATCGATTTTGCAGAAACTTCTATCAAAAACACTTCTAAAGGAAAAAATTCTTCAATTGAAGATGATGAAGTAGATTTTACAGAAACTAAAAGTAAGACTAATGTCAATGACGATGTTGAAAGTTTCTTCGATTTAGATGATGAGGAGTAAAAAAAAGACCCGAAAGGGTCTTTTTTATTTATCTAAATAAGTTATTGTTGTCAATATTTATTTTGATATTTTAGGATAGCGAAGACGTTTGGGTGTTCCTATTCTATCTAATTTTTTTCTAAAAGTTTCTTTGTTGGTTTGATCCAATTTGTCTATATCTTCATTATATTTATCTGTCATCAATTTTTTCAATTCTTCCCAAGTTTCTCGTGTGGGTCTCAAAAAGACAGATAAATCATCACTATCTATTGTAACCGAAAAATTTCCAAATTTTCTAGAATTTTCATATAACCCTATCTTAAAAATTTTGTTAATTTCATCAAAAGATAAATTTTTAATCTTGTTAATTAATTCTCCACAATCTTTTTCATCTTCCTGAGTTCTTTTATCTATTTTTTCTCCTGATTCTTTCCAAGAATCTTTGACAATATCAGTCAAATCTTTTCTTGTTTTGTTAAGATTTTTAAACCAGTCAATCAGACCTTCATTAAGATTTTCAAATGACTCAAATGTTTTTACGTGTTTCATATTTTATTTTTTAATTATATATTAAATAAAAAAATTCAATTTTTTAATAAATTCCAGTATTTGTTAAATTTATCTATTCTTTGAGAAATACCATTAATTCCGCCGTTTACTCTTTTTGTTACAGCAGTTATTGTATCAATTCCTGGTCCTTTATCACATATAGTCCATAAATTATTTCTATAAAAGAAAAATAAACCAGCCGTCAACGCATATTTTGTATTCAATAAATCTGGATTAGAAACACAATCCTCGCCTATAAATTTTGAGAAATCTGAATAATTTTGTTTGCCCGTAGTCATAATTGTGGAGCGACCACGATATTTAAAGCCTTCCTGACTAGCTTCATCCCCGTTTCCCATTCTGTTGGCATAAACTCTCGAACCTATTTTAATTGGTTGATGTGCATAAGATTCGTTGAGATTTCCAGGAAAATATGAAGGAAATATTTTTTTCAAACCATCAGCAGAATAATTTAGATTTTCGGTTAATGTCTTAAAAGAATTTGATTCATGATCGCACTGACTAAGAAAATGAGAAAGTCTCAGATTAGTAGTTACTCCAAATTTCATAGACTCTTCTATTAATTCTAAAATCATTGAATCAGGTATCACTCCTTTTAACTTATCTGTATTTAGTTTATTTGATGTTACAGGAAACATCTTTCCCCAAGTACCGTCTCCAACCACACCGTCTGGAGTTAACCCATTTACAGACTGCCAATTTTTAACCGCGGTTTGTGTACCAGTACCAAAAATTCCATCAGGATTTAATCCTAATTTTGTTTGAAGAGTTTTTACATCTTCTCCAGTTGAGTTTAGTTTTAATAACATGTTATATTAATTTTTTTAAAATCGGATTTTTTAACCAGTCGTTATAACCAGGATTATCTTCACATTCTAATTGAGATAAATATTCTGGTAGTTTTGGTAATTCATTTAATTGGTTATTTTCACAACATAAAAAATCTAAAAATTTAGGTAATTCTGGTAATTCTATTAATTGATTATCACTACAATCAAGATGTTTTAAATTTTTAGGTAGTTTAGGTAGTTTTCTTAAATTATTATTACGACAAGTTAATTTTTTTAAGGTATCTAATTTTTCCAACCAACCATCAGGTATTTCATCAATTTCTAGATTGGAAATATAAAGTTCTTTTATTTTAAAATTAAAATTTTTATCAGAGAGATATATGGTATAGAATATTCTCTCTATATCAAAATGTGTATCAATATATAATCCACCACCACCCCAATCAATCCAATATGACATTCCACCGCATTTTTCTAGTATGAATTTTATTAATTGTTCTACTCTTTCAAAATTTCTTTCTTCCAATTTATGTTTGATTTTGTTTTTTGATAGCTTCTAATAAATATTCTTCTTTATCTAAAGTTTGATTTATTTCATAAGCACGACCCCTATTTTTTTCATCTTGTGCTATCCATAAACCTGTTGTTTTTGGTTGTGATTCTATTTTTTTGATTTCTTCCTCTTGTTCTTTTTGATGTTCGTCAATTTTCATCAAAATTTCAGATAAATAAGTCTTTATATTATCATTTTCTTGAAAATCTATTTCATAAGTTAAACTTTCTTTATATATGATAAAAATATCATTATCAAGAGTCGGATCTAAATAAAATTTCAAAGACCCAATACTACCAAATTTATGAATAATTCTACCATTTTTTTGATAGAGATTGATAAACTCGTCATGAATTTTTATAGATTCGTGTTCTCCGCCTAACAAGTTTTTACCAAGGTCTAATTTGAAAATGTCAATTAAAGAGAATTTTCTAAGGATTAAGGAGTTTGATACAATATTTATCACTTTTAGAAATGTTATTTTTTAATCTACAGATGTGTCACCTAAATTAGTTTCATCATCCGATAGTGTGTTAGGATCTTGACCTTCTGTTTCTTTATCCAACTCAGTTATTAAACCAAGTATAAAATCTTCGTTGATATCTTTAACATCTATAGTTTTATTTAAAGTTCTTATCAAACCAAGAGTATTCATATCATATTTTTTAACTTCTATAAAACATTTATTAATTTTATCTTCTTCAACTTGATCTAATGATAGAACAAATATGAGCTGATATTTGAATTGTAAATTATTAAAATTTAGAATTATATTTTTGTTTAAACCTCTTGTACTTGTACCAATTTCAACATCATAATCTTGTATATCTTCTTTGGATAATGATCCCTGAGTAAACCAAAAATTAATATTTTTTTGTAATTCAATCATCATTGATTTTATCTTAAATGCTGCGGATTGTGTAAAGTCTTCGAATAGTATTTTCATATGTTTTTATTTTTTCTTTTTATATATTAAATTCGGTTTTTGATAATTTATATATAAACAGAAAAGGGTGCTAAAAATATGATAACTAAATTTTTACAATTTATAAATGAAACACAAGATGATGAGAGCACCGATAAAGGATATTCTACACCATTTAATGTGAATGATGACGACACTAGCATGCAAACTTTATATCCGACTAGTCAAGTCAATGGTGTTTTAGTTAAAGGAAAATTAAAAATGAAAAAAAATAAAAAATATATAGACAAAACGGAAATTTATAAGAAAAAATTTATATAAAAAACAATAATAATAAAATGAGTAATGTTAAAAAATTTGAAGATTTTGAAATAAACGAAGGTGAAGGATATTCCACAATGGGTAATACGGGTGATATGGGTGCAGTCGTATCAGCTCAACCTTCAGCAATACCTGGAGATGTTCGCGGTTCGACAACAGGGTCAGGAGATATAGGTTCCACTCTTGGTACTTATACAAAGGCACCTGCTTATGCTTCAAAAAAGAAAAAAAATAAAAAACAAAAAATGCATAATCTAATCGAATTTTCACAATTTAATGAAGATGTTAATTATACAAGATATGGTAATTCTGTTAAAAAGGTAAAAAAAGTACAGTGTACAGATTGTGGCGCTCGTATAGAAGATAGTATTGCTTCAAAGAAAGCTCATGTATATTCTAAACATTGGTCACATCCAACAAGAACAGATGATGAAGCCAATAAATTAGTAAACGAACTATTTCCAAGATGAAAAATTTTTTAGATTTTTTAAATGAATTGAAATCAGAGACTTTATTAAAGGCTGCAGAAATTACAGATAAAAGAGGTCATAGAGGAAAAGCTGAAAGATTCAGAAGACATTCCTGGACCCAAAGATTGAAACAATATTCCAAATGGGGTTTATTTAGTTTTCAATCTACTTTAGGAGTAGTTTATAAAGATAAGGACGGGCGTGTCACTCCCGTTAAGGCTAATGAAAAAAGAAAAAAAGAAAGAGTACAACTACCACCAGCATATTTTAGTGGTATGGAAATTGATATGTTGTTGGAAAATTGGGATGGATCATATTCACCATCATTTCCCATATTCTTTAAACGAGATATAGAACATAAAGAAGGTGTTTATGTTTCATTTTGTATATTTTCTATGATTTTTGATTTTAAAAATGATGATATATTTTTCGAACCGATGGAAATAGAATATGAACAATGTGTGATTGAAGATGTTGTAATGTTTGGTAATAGGGGATCTGCAAATAGATTTAAAAGAATGATGGAAGATGAACCTTTGGTAAGAAAAGAATTAGAAAGATTTGCCAATGATACAGAAATGACACGAGTTATTTACGATTATTGTAGTTTAACTCCAGAACAATTCGTAGATACGATTTTTAAAATGATACGAAATTATCCTCTGGATAAATTATATAAGGATTAAAATAAAAAAACCAATCAAATGATTGGTTTTGTGTTATTTTATTCTCTTTCTTCTACGTCTTCTAAATTGCCTTCATCAAAATCTTCATCGTCATCTTCGTCATCAAAATCTTCATCATCCATCTCATTTTCAATTTTTCTGATAACTTTTTCTTCTTTTGAACGTTTGTATTCATCGAATTTTGACATATCTTTTGGTGTTGATTGTATTTCAAATTCTAGAAAATAAATTTGTCCCTCAGCATCAATGATTTCCTTAGTAGGATTAGCTTTTAAAACGACATCATAACTTCTTTTCATCTCTACTCCTGGTGTTCTTTCAGTTTCTAAATCTTCATCATAATCTATAAAATAATCTTCTTTCTCAACTTCGAATTTTACTGAAACCGGAATATCATTTTCATCATACTTGTAGGAAACTCTTTTAGTTGTGGCAAACATATCTTTTAAAATTGATTTAACTTCTTTTTCGATTTCTTCTTTTTCTGTTAAACCGATATGTAATTTTTCTTTTTTTCCTTCGTTTATAAATTGTTTGTAATCAAATACTTTTTTCATAATTAATAATTTATTTTTAAGTATATATTAAATAAAAAAATCGACTTTTTAGATTTTTTCTAAGTATTCTTTTATTAAAAATTCGATAAGTTTTGATTTATCAAGTATTTTTTCTTCGATGTGTTTATTAAATTTATCTAAAATATACTTTAAATGAATTATCAATAATTTTTAATTTAAAAAGAAAACAAATATATGAACAAATAAGAAAAAAAGGTAGTTTTAGAGGATTTGAATGGATATTTGTTTATTAAACTTCTTTAAAAATTATATATAATATTCTTAAAATAATGTTTTTGAATTGAAGAATAAATATATCGATTTGATTGAGCAAACTTTTGATTTTCCTCAAAAGGAATTCAAAGTAGAAGATAATGAGTTATTGTTTAATGATATACCTCTGATGGATATTATTAAACAATATGATACACCTCTAAAAATAACTTATCTACCAAAAATTTCAGAAAATATTCAAAGAGTCAAAAAATGGTTTCGCACAGCTTTCGCGAAAGTTGATTATGATGGTGAGTATTTTTATTCTTATTGTACTAAATCTTCACATTTCTCTTTCGTTTTAGAAGAAGTATTAAAAAACGACACTCATATCGAATGTTCGTCTGCATTTGATATACCGATTGTTCAAAAACTTTTCGAAAATAAGAAAATCACTAAAGAAACTTTTATTACCTGTAATGGTTTTAAAATGGATGAATATACGGAAAATATATCAATTTTAATTAACAAAGGTTTTAAAAATACCATACCTATACTTGATAATAAAGAGGAATTAGAATACTACAAAAATACAGTAAAAGGTAAATTTAAAATTGGTATCAGAATTGCCACCGAAGAAGAACCAAAATTTTCTTTTTATACTTCTAGATTAGGTATTAGATATGATGATATTATCGATTTTTATAAAGAAAATATTAAAAAAGATAAAAAAATAGAACTTAAAATGTTGCATTTTTTTATCAATACAGGAATCAGAGATAATAGTTATTACTGGAATGAACTTACAAAAGGTATATTACTTTATACCAAATTGAAAAAAATCTGTCCTTCTCTGGAATATTTGAATTTAGGCGGGGGATTTCAGATAAAATCGCGATTGGATTTTGATTATGATTACCGATACATGGTAGATGAAATCGTGTCTCAGATAAAAAAAATTTGTAATGAAAATAATGTTAAAGAACCTAATATTTTTACAGAGTTTGGCTCTTTTACAGTTGGTGAAAGTGGTGCTCTTTTACTATCTGTTAAAAAACAAAAACGACAGAATGATAGGGAATTATGGAATATGGTAGATACAAGTTTTATGACAACTTTACCAGATTTATTTTTAATTAACCAAAAATTTATCACATTACCAATAAATAATTGGGACCATGAATATGAAAGAGTGAACTTAGGAGGCTACTCGTGTGATTCAGCAGACTATGTTAATGAGACAGAATTTAATGCTGTTTATTTACCAAAAATAAATGGTGAAACTCAGTACATAGGGATTTTTCATACAGGAAGTTATCAAGACAGTATTAGTGGTACAGGCGGAATAAAACATTGCTTAATTCCATCACCAAAACATATTTTAATTGATAAAGCTGAAGATGGAGAATTTATAACAAAAATTTTTTCAAAAGAGCAAAGTTATCAATCTATGATGAAAATTTTAGGATATTAAAAATTTAAAAAAGTTTCAGATTTAATTCTCTAATTTTCTGATTGATTGATTTATTGATAGATTTTAATAGAGATGTACATATATTCTCTCTATTAATAATTTCATTGACTTTGACGTTAATTTCTTCAAAAGTTACAATTGTGTTTAATTTCATAGATGCGACATCGATTCTCATCCTGGTTACATTTTCTTTTACTAAGTTACATACGATGTAGGGATTTTCAATAATAACAAAAACAGGACCAGCAAAATTATTTTTTTTATGTTTAACAAAAAGTTCCCCTCGACACACTAAAGATATTGCGGTAGCCTCTATACCGAATATTTTTTTACTCTCAACTTTGGTAATATAACTAATCTGATATATTTCTAAATTATCAAAAGTTATTTTGATGTTGTCTTCTTTAATGACATCTTTAAAGAATATCTCAATGGGATCTAATTTCTGTACTATTTCTTCAAATATCATATGATAATATAGTTTCTATCTTTTCTATCTATTTTCTAAAGTTTTTGGTAAATTTGGTAATTTTGTTAAATTATTTCAGTAACAAAATAATTCTTTTATTTCCATTTTCTCTAACCATCCGCCTTCTAAATCACTATCAATTAAATTTAATTCTGAAATGTTTAATCCTAAAATTTCTATACCTATTAATTTTTTAGATAAATATAAAGCATAATAAATCCTTTCTAAATTAAATCCTTTCTTAATATTAAGAATCAGTTCTAAATTTCTAGTCCAAGCACTTTTTTGAATATTGTATTCCATATCTCCACATTCTGTGAGTGCAAAATCTAATAATTCATCTATATTTTTAAATTCTCTATCTATCATAAAATGTTTATATTTTTAAATTTTGGATTCCCCCTTACTCCATTGATTAAACCTTCCCAATATTCTTTGGACTGTGCTTTCCATTTTGTATAATTGGGATTATCCTGACATCTTAATACAAGTCCTTCAGGTAACTCTGGTAATTCTGCTAATTGATTACTCCAACAGGAAAGAAGTTTTAAAGATTTAGGAAGTTCTGGTAATTCTGTTAAAAAATTATTTGAACAATCTAATATTACCAATTTATTTAAATTTTTTAAAAAATTATCAGGCATTTGTGTCAAATTTAAATAAGGTATTATTAGAGAACCTATTCCGATATTAAAATATTTTTGTAAAAATTGATTAACGTATGAGATATAATCAAAAATGATGATATCATTTGAAACTGTTGAATTTTTAAATATTAAACACACGTCTTGTTCAGGATTTGGATTATTTGCGGCATCAAATTCACTAAGAGAAGTGAAAAAGAACATTTCTCTATATCGTTGATGTGCTAATGAATAGTTCATTCCTCCGCATTCCGTCAAAACGAAATCTAATAATTCTTTTACCGTTTTAAATTCTTTATCTATCATAATAGTCCTAAATCTTTTGTATTTTGTAACTCTTGATATATTTTTTGATATTCTGGTAGTATTGTAGCACCTTTTAACACTTGTATATTCCAAGGCATTTCCTCAAATATAAATTTTTGCACTTCCGGTCGATTGTAAATATAAAAAGGTTTTTGTACGGAAGTCAACATAGAAGATGAACTATAAATTTTCATCAATTGATTTTGACTATTTATTATTCCAAATGGGTGTGTTTCTATAAAATAGAATTCACCATCTTCACCTATCCCTCCAGAAATCGGTACAAAATTTCTTAAACTACCGACAGACCTTCTGATTTCCAAAATATGATTTCCTTCATTATGTTCAAGAGATGCGATACCTTCCCTTTTAATAAAAGTACCGTCATCTCTCAATAAGAAAACTAATTTAATATCTCCTTTGGTGTCATATACAGATATCGATTCGAATATTTTAAATTTAGTTATCATACTTTTTTATAAAATATTTTTGTTTAAGTAATTCTTTATATATCGGATTATCATAACATGATACATTTTTTATTGTTAAAATTTCCTTTGTCAGATATGTGATATTATTGTTATGACAATCTAATAATTCTAAATGTGGTGGTAATTTTGGAAGTCTTGTTAATTGATTGTCATAACAATTTAAAACCTTTAGTGTATTCATCTTTTCAAACCAACCACCTTCTAAATCGATATCAATTAAATTGAGTTGCCAGATATCTAATCTAGGAATTTTTATACCTTTTAATTTCTCAGATAAATATAAAGCATAATAAATTCTTTCTAAGTTAAAACCTTTTGTGATTCGAAGTTGATTGTTATTATGATGTATATTCCATTCCATTTCACCACATTCTTTAAGAACAAAGTCTAATAATTCCTGTAAACTTTTAAATTTCTTCTCATTCATATTCGGTATATATAATTTTTTCCTTCTGGAAAATTATCTTATCTTTGTATATAAATTAAAAATTATATGAAAACAATCCTTTACTCATTTTTGTTAATATTGATATTAACATCTTGTTCTGACAAAAACAAACCAGAAAGATTTAACAAAGAAACATTCTTTGTATCAGATATATCTTATGTAGATAGTATAACAGCTGATTACACCGTGTCTACTAAAACTTGGACTGTTTTCAAAGATGTACCAGTCATGAAAAACATACCAGACACTGCTCATGGTGTCAGAATACATAACAATATTTTTCATTTTTGGGCTATTCCCGGTAAATTTAAGACAGGTGACACAATCGAATGGTCTAGAGTTTTTACTCAACCTAAAGTCTTAAAAGACACTTCCAAGAAGTTTTTAACAACAACTTTTAAGCCAAAAAAAGATACAATTTACAAAAATAGTTGGAAACCAATCACAGTTAAATTAATTAAAAAAGATTCAATATAATGATATATTACTACTGTTATTACTTTGCGTATGGAAGTAACATGTCGCAAGAAAGAATGAAGGCTCGTGGAGTAGAGTGGAAACAAAGTTTTGTTGCGACTTTACAAGACTATAAACTTGTTTTTAATAAAACAGTTTCTAAACCAAAGAAAGACAGTCCAATTCTAACCCCAGCAAAAAATACAGTTCTAGCAGAATTATCAGATAAGATGGCATTTGCTAACGTAGAATATAAAAAAGATTCTGTTGTAGAAGGTGTTGTCTATCTAATAGATAGAGTGTATATAGAAAAATTAGATAAATATGAAGGTGTAAATAAACCAATACCAAACTATACCAGAGTAGAATTAAAAGCTAAAAAAGATGGTGAAGATATACCAGTTTGGGTATATGTTGCTAATAAAGATTTGGTAAAAGATGGTCTCAAACCAACAAAAGAATATATGAATCATTTACTTGGTGGTAGAGATATGTTATCTAAAGAGTGGGTTTTAATGTTAGAAAATATACAAACAATCGATTAATATGGAAGAATTGAAAAATATATCTTAAAAAATTGGATAGAATTATAAAAATTAAAAATATTTCATAATTTTTTATTTCAAAATATAACAATATGAAGATGAAAAAATACAATATCAATGGTAAAGATTATTATATAAAGAATGAGATAGTCTTACCTACAAATTTTGATGAAGATTCTCTTTATATTAAATTGCGGACTTACAGTATATATCGTTTTATGAGCAATGAAAAAGGTTGGATTAATTTCATAAATATAAACAACAGTCGTAATATAATGTCTGTTAATGCTGATAATCGATTCGCTTGGACAGAAATAAGAAAAGTTTTTTCCATAAATGCTATAAGGAGTAAGAAAATAAAAAAACTTTTATAATTTTTTTATTCCAAAAAATCGCTGTAGATTTGTACCAATAAACTCTGATACGTTCTTTTTAAGTTTTTAAAATTTTCTAAAAAATATTTTTTTAAGTCAAAAATCCTTCGTATCTTTGTATTATCAAATTGAGTTAACAAGTTCTTTAAAAAATATATGGTGGGGTCGTCTAATTGGTGAGTAGAAATTCACTTGTGGTAGATTTTTATAGGACACACAATCTTCGGGTTGTAGATTTTGGTTCGAATCCAAGCTTCACTACAAACAGTTCTTTAAAAATATATGGTGGCGTCGTCTAATTGGTGAGCAGAAAATTCACTTGTGGTAGATTTTTTGCAGGACGCAAGTTCTTCGGAATTTGAATAAATGTTCGAGTCATTTCGTTACTACTAATCAAACCCTGTAAGGGTTTTAAGTTCTTTTACATGGTGCAGTCGTCTAATTGGAAAAGCGAATTTATGAGGTGATACACCTTATTTCTTCAATATTTCACATTGTTAAGTTTCACCCTGTCAAGAAGGGTATGTCTTCAATTTTAATAAACTCTCAAAGGTTTGTTAATTTTCCGATGTAACAGTCGGTGTGTGATTCTCTTGATATTGTCGTATCGCAGGACGTAGGTGCCAACAAGCCCTAAATATGTGGATCGTACCCCTTCTGCACTACTAACGATTTTTAAAGTTTAAACGATAGAAATAAACTCCTTAAACCACGATGGTTTACAATTAAAATAGGTTAAGTTTTAGTATGATTTTGATAGCAAAGTGGTCAAATGTGCCTTGTGGTAAACAAGGTGTTCCCTTCAGGAACTTCGGTAGTTCGAATCTATCTCAAGTCAAAATGAAAAAAGTGAATTTTTAAAAAGTTCACTTTTTTTATGCAATTTTTTTCCTTCAAACAATCTCCTTATATTTATAATTCAAATACAAAACTATGATTTTAGAAAAAGACTTAATCGAAGAAGAAAATACTATTCTTCCAATAACAGAGATATCAGAAACAGGTCCCTTTGATGAAGGTGATCTTGTGTCTATGACTTGGGGGTCAGTAAAATATATCGTTGTAAATTCTTCTGAAGATTTTGAGAATAGTACAAAAACTGATAAAAAGTTTAAATATATCATTAAGAGCAAAACTACTGGTGTTATAAATGATACTGGTTATGGCAGACGCAAAACAGTTTGGTTTAAACAAGATGAATTGAAAATGATTAAGAAATGTGATAACACTCACGATAAAATAATAATTAAATAAAAATTATGAAAAAATTACTATTAGTACTATTAATGTTGATTTCACCAATGTTGAAATCACAAGATTTGAATATCAATCAAACTCTAGAATATATCAATAAGAAAGTGAATGATTACAAAGCGTCTATCGACCAAAATGTTACTTATATATGGGAAATTGATAAAGTCGGAAGATTGACAATTACTCAATATGTGAATAATGAGTTTAATTTCTCACAGTCCGTATATTTAAAGGCATTAGATAAAAATAAAATTTTTATTAATGATGAAAATTTAGACCAAGACGATTATTTTTATACGATACATATCAAATGTAAAAATAATAACCGTGATGTTTTGAAAAAATATAGGAGAATGATTCCGTCATCTTCAATTTTCATTCGATTATTTCCAGATGAAAGATCGGTTAATCAATTAAAAAATGCTATTACTTATTTAATAATATTAGCAGAATCAAAGTCAGAGTTTATAGAACGAGAAGTAGATCCTTTCGATAAAAAAGTAACTGTTATAATTCCTGATACAAAAACTATCAAAAAGAAAAATAAGAAAAAATGAGAAAGAAACATGGAGAACATAATTATGTTCGTGAAAGAATACCTGTAAACAATCATAAACCAAAAACACCTGTAAAGACACCAATATCAACTGAAAAAGCTATTGAAAATTTTCATGTTAAATTAGTATCCGAAAGTTGGTTTCATTGGTTACAGGGTGAAAATTTTATCGAAAAACCCCAAGAAATTCTATTTTCTTGTGAAAGTGAAGAAAGTTTAAAACCTTATATTTCTACTTTTGAAAAGAAATTTAATAAAAAATTAAAATATCATATATTAAATGATATAGTGCATATATCTTATCAAGAAACAGAATTAATCAACTCATAAAAAATATGTTAAAAGAATTATTTGAAAAATTGGTGGAAGACACGACTATCAAAAGAAGTAAAAAATTAGCTTCAAGTTATGTTGAAGAGATTA
>Ga0114951_10002991_pt1 | contig 18167 bp, 16 predicted proteins | sample AM7aDNAmetaG_FD_88677 | JGI IMG/M metagenome (GOLD analysis project Ga0114951, IMG submission 88677) | Freshwater microbial communities from Finland to study Microbial Dark Matter (Phase II) - AM7a DNA metaG | ecosystem: Environmental > Aquatic > Freshwater > Lake | place: Finland: Lake Alinen...
CACGCCGCGCACTGCCGGTCAGCACAGGATAGTCGTGAGCCTGTTGCTGCGCTGGACGCCGTTACAGGGCGCTGCCGGCGCGGCGCGTGAATCAACGATTTTCTCGAAAGGGCTGAGCGTCAACGTCACATCGTTACTCGGTATGACAACGTCCCAGAGCGAGACCACTGGCCTGATGGGTCTGGTGCTGGGCAGCGGATTCGGCGCCTTCGCGCTCGCATCACGACGGCGCCCCTTGCGCGCCATCCTGCAATCGCAGACGCCAAATGCAGCGCTGATCATCGAGCCCCGCCCCGGGTTGGTAATCCACCCGGAAGAAGCACAGTTATTGAAAACTCTGTTCCGCCGATACGCGCGACTGGTGGTCGAGAGTGAATTCCTGTCTGGCTATTCCGGCGCGCGCACGCTCCTGGCTCTGCCCATTCGCACAGACGGCCGAGCCGATGCTTTTACCATTGCCAAGATCGGTGATCGGGAGTCGATCCGGCGCGAGTTTGAAAACTACGAGACATACGTAAAAGACACGCTCCCACCGATCACCGCCCGCATCCAGGAACCGCCGGTGATGATTTCACCCCGCGCAACTGCCCAGCGCCGTCGGCAGGGTGACCGAAGCCAAACCAGTGACATGCCGTGCGCCGTGTTGCGGTATACCTTCATCGGTGAACCGGGGCGCAACCCGATCAGCTTGCGGGAAGCCTTGCTGGCCGCGCCAGACCCGGCGTTGCTCAACAAGCTGTTTTCAACCTTTGGTCCAAACTGGTGGATGCAGCGTCGACCGTATATGTTCCGCCTTACGCAGGAGTACGACCGCGTCCTGCCAGCGCATTACGTCATTGAGCCGGCCAGAGGCAAAGCCGGAGTCCTCGACGCCCAATCTGTCAGCGCCCCGCGGTCGTGGAGCGCACTCGCCGCGCGCGGCGATCTGGTCACCCTGCGCGGATTCAGCGTCATTGAGACGCGCATGGATGGCAAAAGCTTATCGCTCACAGGCGCAGCGTCGCCCGGACGACCCGCGCTGCGGGTGCGGTGGTTGAGCACCGAACCGCCAAACGGCGCGGTCGGGCGCGTGGTGAGTGACCGCGCCACACTCTTACGCGAGTATGTGGCTGGCTTCGACCTGTGCAGTTTACCCGATCCGCTGCCCAGAGTGCAATCTTGGCTGGATGAGAGCGTGCGCGGGTCACAATCGACCATCCATGGCGATCTGAACCTGGAGAACGTCCTGGTTGGGCCGGGTGGATTTGTATGGTTGATCGACTTTGCGCAGACGCGCGATGGGCATGTGCTGTATGACTTCGCACATCTCGAAGCTGAGATCATTGCGCAGGTCATCGCCAGTCACGTCAAGTCGCCGGAAGAATACCTGGATATCCTGCGCGCGAACGACCACCCTCTACTCACCGCGCTCAACACTATCGCCGCTAACTGTCTCGCCAACCCTGCGCAACCCAGGGAATACCAACTGGCTTTGTGTCTGGCCTGCATCGGCGCGCTCAAGTTCAACAACCTGAAGCCCTCGGCCAGACATCTGCTCTACCTCACCGCCGCGCACCTCGGCCAGACGCTTTAACCGTAGCCGCATTACTGTCACGAACCGCGCGCGTTTGCTTTATCAACACGTTGTCATCCGTTTATCAAGACTTGCGATCCGCTGCCCCTTACAGTCGTATTTGGGCATCATAGGGCCTTTGCCCTGCCCCATCAATACGTTCAGAACCTGTCAGGAGGTAGTCATGGATCGGAAAACGCTACTCACAGCCTTCGCCGCGGTCGGGATCTTTATGCTCACTGCTTGCAGCAGCGCGGCGCCAAAACAAATCGCATCCTCTCCAGCCGAACAACCAGCGGAACCACGTTCCATTGCGCGCGATCCCTCGCATCAGGGTGAGGTAATCCCATACAACGCCGATATCGAGTTAACCGTCGACGATGTCGATACCGCTGCCGGGAAAGTAACGGTGCTGGCATATGACCTGGGCGGAGCTATTTCGAGTTCGCACTCGTGGTTCCAGGATGGCCAGAAAAGAATCGACATGGAGCTTTCTATCCCGGCTGACCAGTTTGACAACCTGCGACGCAAGTTGCTTGACATCGGCACACTCAACTCAGCCCAGATATTGAACGAAGTGGTCAACCCGGACGATATCCGGGGACGCACAACACTGGCGACTATACATCTACAGCCGGCAACTTTCACCATCGGAGGTCTTGATGGGGCTTGGAGTCCGGTGCGAACATTCTCGAGCGCCTTCAACGTCGTGGCATCGATTTTCCGCGTGGTTGTGGATATTGCGATCTGGATCGTTGTCGTACTCGGCCCATTTGCCATCATTGCGCTCGGAGTGCGATTCCTGTTGCGACGTTCGCGTAAGTCAAATTCGCCGCCGGTATGACATTGGGTGTCAACCCTTTATCACCGGAATATCAAGCCAAACCTGCCTGCGCTCCCTACACTGTAAGCGCACAGTTCAATAACAGTTCAATAAAGGAGGACTGCCATGAATAAGAAACACATCATCTCGATTTTCCCGTTGTTTGCCATGTTACTCACGGGGTGCGGCGGGGCTGCCATGCCCGCACCCTCAGCCGCGCCATCAGCGCCCGGACGCCCCGCGTCTACTGCGCCGCGCGCACTCAACCCGACGAGTGCGCCTGCCGCGACATCAGCTCCAGCTGCCACTAAATCGCAGGCGCCATCTCAGTCGCCAAGGACAACAGCCACGGCAAAGACCGTAAACCCCGCGGTAGTGCCCACACCCGCCTCCGCCCCAGCGCTTTTGGCCACAGCCCCCGCCCAGGCTGAGGCCGGACGCGTGGCGCCGATTCCGACCGCGGCAAGCAGTGCGGGCAAGGATGTGACGCGAGAGCTTCCACCCACCGCCACGCCGCCCAGCGACAGCACATTCAAGGACTATGGCGTCAACCCGTTCGTCGAAACTTCCCGCGACCACCTTTCCACATTCGGATTGGATGTGGACACCGCTTCATATGCAATCACGCGGCGGTACCTGACGGACGGCACACTGCCGCCGATGGAAGCCGTGCGCGCCGAGGAGTTTATCAACTACTTTAAGCAGGATTATGCGAAGCCGGCCAATGTGGCCTTCGGCATCTACGCCGATGGCGCGCCTTCGCCCTTCCATAATGACGGCAGCGTCCTCGTGCGTTTCGGCGTGCAAGGCTACGATGTGCCCGACAGCCAGCGCAAACCGGCCATGCTTACATTCATCATCGACGTGTCCGGCTCGATGGCCGATGACAACAAACTGGAGATGGTTAAGAACTCGTTGCGCCTGCTCGTCGAGCGCTTGCGCCGCAGCGATCAGGTCGCCATTGCCGCCTTCACCACCGACGCGTGGGTGGTGCTGGATCCCACCAGCGGCGCCGACAAGCGCGCGATCCTGAATGCCATCGACACGCTCAGGCCGATGAACAGCACCAACGTGGATGCCGGCTTGCGCGCAGGTTATAAACTCGCCAGCAAGATGTTCAACAAGGACGCAATCAATCGCGTGATCCTATGCTCCGACGGCGTCGCCAACACGGGTTCGACCGACACCAATACGCTGATCGACTTCGTGCGCGGTTACGGTGAAGGCGGCATCATGCTCACAACCGTGGGTGTGGGCATGGGCACGTATAACGATGTGCTGCTGGAGCAACTGGCCGACAAGGGCAACGGATTTTACGCTTATGTGGATACGCAGGATGAAGCCGCCAAGCTGTTTCTGGATCGCCTGACTGGCACGCTGCAGACCATCGCCATCGACGCCAAGGTGCAGGTCGATTTCAACGCCGATGTCGTGTCCCGTTACCGGCTGATTGGTTACGAGAACCGCGCGATTGCCGACCAGGATTTCCGCAACAACAACGTGGCTGCGGGCGAGATGGGCGCAGGCCACAGCGCAACCGCGCTTTATGCCGTGCAACTAAAGCCAAACACACCGGGGCGCATCGCGACCGTACAACTGCGCTGGCAGGATCCGACCTCGCGCCAGGTGAAAGAAATTAACGGCAATTTCAACACGTTTGATCTGGCTGCGCGCTATGAGGATGCATCGCCTCGTTACCAGATGTCGGCCACAGTGGCGCAGTTCGCCGAGATACTACGGCAGAGCCCGTACGCTGGAAATGGCGGGCTGGGGCAGTTGCGACGCTACGCCGATCACGTGGCGCAAGCCCTGCCCGATGACGCGGATGTGGCGGAGTTCGCGCAACTGGTGGCGCGGGCAAGCGAGTTTGACCGCTAAACGCTGGAGCGCACTGCGACCTACACCCTGATACGGCGAATGACAAGCAGAACCATGCCGATGATGATAGCAAACAGGCTCAATACGAGCAGAATCGGCATGGTTAAAGGATCTGCGACAGGGGCGCCACAAAGCGCATTCCAGACGGCAAATGGCGCATTGACCAGTGTGTTGAGGTCTTTGGCATACGCCAGGCAGAACAGGAACATGGAGAACCCAAATGCAAACGTCGCCATCGCGAAAGCAAGCAGGGCGAAACTGGGTTGACGTGTCGGGTTGGAGCGCATAGCTGATCTATCAAAGACCCGGGCAGAGGCTCACTTCCGATGAACGCCCCTGCCCGTTGATACGTAAAGGGATTACTTGAGCTGCAGACCGCTGGGGAGGTACCGCAGGACGTTCCACCCGTTGTTAAAGTCTATTGCCTGGACAAAGACAGGGCCCCACGCAAAAATAGCCAGGACGACGGTGACCGCAATCCAAAAGCTCCAGCGCTCAAGAATTGCAGGAGCATTGGGGTTGCCCCGCGTCTCAATCGGCGCCCCTTCCACCACTGGCTGTTTCGAAAAGAAGATCGTGCCAATGATGTTCACAAACAACAGAATGCTGCTGACGAGAAGGATCGCACCGCCGATGGCTGTCAGGTTCAACCAGTTCTTGGCGAGATCGGTAAGGTATGGTGAGTTACCCAGATCGGCGCGGCGCGGCGCGCCTTCCAAACCGGCTTGGCCCATGCTGGCGGCAAAAATCGTCATGCCGATGCCCCAGGAATAAACCTGCCACAGCGCGGCCTTCGTGCTGAAAAGTTTGCGGCCGCGGATCATCGGGAGCAACCAATATAGAATGCCAATGAAGGTGAGCGTCACCGCGGTGCCAAGTGTGGTGTGGAAATGACCGGTAACCCACGAGGTGTTGTGAACCGCGATGTTTAACTGAGCCGAGGCATTGATCATGCCGCTCATGCCGCCAGTGGCAAACACGAGCATGGCGATAAGTTGCGCAGCCACAACTGGATCGTTCCACTTCTGCTTCCATATCCACCCCAACAAGCCTTTACCGCCATTCTGGCGTCCGGCGTATTCCAGCGACGCGCCAATGTTAAAGGCTGTCATGAAACTCGGCACTGCGACGATCAGGGTCAGGATAGTCTGAATGAATTTAGACACTTCGCTGACGCCTGGATCGGCAAACAGGTGGTGCACCCCAACCGGGATGGAGAAGACGAGCAACATGATGAAGGCGACGCGCGCCAGGTTATCGCTGAACAATTTCCCGCCGGCCTGCTTGGGAAGCATGGTGTACCAGGAAATGTAAGCTGGGACCAGCCAGAAATAAACCAGCGGATGGCCGAAGAACCAGAAAAGCACACGGCCTAACTGCGGGTCGGTCACCTTGATCAAGCCAAGTGACGCCGGCAGCAACATGCCAAGCACTTCGATTGCCACAGCAATCGTGGCTATGTCCCACATGATGAAGTTCGAAATGGTGGCGAAGACTGCCAGGGGTGAGCGCTCGCCCTTATGCTCTTTGCGCCACTCCAGATAAGTGATGAACACGTTCGCCGTTGCCACCCACGAGCCGACAATGAGCAACACCAGACCGATGTAATAGGTGGGCGGTGCAATGAGCGGAGGGTAAAACGTGTACAGGACAGATGCGTCCTGCGGGTCGGCGGATACTGTAACGACGCACATCACCAGGCCGACAAGCATCAATCCAAAGCCCAGCCACCCCAGAAACACGCTTTTAATAGCGCGTTGCAAAGAGCGCTGCGTGACATAGTAGGTGAAACCGATGATGAAGAATGTGGTAAAGAAAAGCGCATTCATCACGCCGTGAACGGTCACCGCCTGATAGTAATAGCTGAATACAGGAATCTGGAATTCAGCAAATGAGGCCATAAAGGCAGGCGAGCGATGAAATGCCTGAAAGGGCCCCATAAAGATGCCAAAGGTCAAGGCGATCAATGACATCACAATATGGGCGCCAATCATGTTGCGCTCACTGCGCAGCATATCGAGCGCCGGGAATGTGACTTTGCCTGGCTCCGTGGTGTTTAGTGTTGCTTGCATGTTAAAACCTCTGTTTGACTACTCGATCACAATCTGCCCATACATAATCTGGTGACCGGCGCCGCAAAACTCATGGCAAATAATGTGAAATGTGCCAGGTCGATTGAAATTTATGGTGCCACGGGCAATCTGGCCAGGCACTACCTCAAGGCTGAGGCTGTGTTCCTCAATGTAGAAACCATGTATAACGTCCTTGCTGGTGACATAAAACGTCACTTCTGAACCCACGGGGAAACGCAAGGTCGGAGGCGCGCCAACCGGACCGGCATCAGGGCCGGCATCGTAGGCCCACATCTTGGCCAGGATGTATGCTTCGTAGCGATTCCCGCCAATGTTGTGTATGCCAGGTTGAGCGAACGCAGTAGAGTCGAGTTTCTGTGGATCGATTCGGCCCACCGGAGATGGCAAATGGATGCCGAAGACCAAGGCCCCCGCAATTAGAGCTGCAGTATAGGCGCCAAGTGCTACGGCGACGGCTGTAAGCCAGTATTTCTCAAGGCGATTCAGCACCATGATTTAACCTCTCACTCCTCGCACAATAATGACGGTGTACCACATGTAGAACCAGTAAATGACGAAGACCGTCAACATAACGGCGAGGAAGACCATGATGCCTCGCGGTGAAAAGGCATGGTCAGTTTCCAGGTCTACGGAAGTAGGGTCTTCGGGGTCCGATGATTCCATATACTCTCCTCTGAAACAATTTTAGATGTGTCGAACGCTAGCCCAACACAATCTTGACAGTTACAAAAGGAAAGAGTAGTCGCGCGCCGCGCAAGCGTCAATTGACAATCATCACGCGGCACACACGCCAAATGTAACGTAACGTCATTCAGACGTCGCAAAGTCGATATCTTCTATACTTGCACTCAGAGGTGAGACAGATGAACACAGGGGTTGTGTTTCCACAAACTGAATTCGGTAATGATCCGATTGCTATTCGCGACTACGCTCAGACAGCCGAGGGACTTGGTTATTCGCACATCATCGCTTACGATCATGTTGTCGGCGCCAACCCAAACCGGCCGGGCGGCTTTCAGGGACCCTATACCTACGAGACTGCTTTCCACGAACCGTTCGTCCTGTTCAGTTTTATGGCAGGAGTGACGCACAAAATCGGCTTCGCGCCCGGCATCATCATCCTGCCGCAACGCCAGACTGTGCTTGTGGCAAAACAAGCGGCGTCGCTGGATGTGATCAGCGGCGGTCGCCTGCGCCTCGGCGTCGGGATTGGATGGAACGAAACGGAGTACATCGCGCTCAATGAGGATTTTCACAGCCGCGGCAAGCGCGTCGAGGAGCAGGTGCATGTGATGCGCGAGCTTTGGACGAAGCCCCTCGTCAACTACACCGGCCGCTGGCACACGCTACCCGATGTTGGGATCAAACCGCTGCCCGTGCAGCAGCCCATCCCAGTCTGGTTTGGCGGACAGGCCGAAGCCGCACTGCGCCGGATGGGTCACATCGCCGACGGCTGGATGACCAACAACCGCACTGCCGCAGATGCGGCGCCACTCATTGAGATTCTCGAACGCGCGCTCGCTGACGCTGGCCGGCCGCGCAGCGCCTTTGGCCTGGAAGCGCGGATTCAGTTTGGGGCCGGAGCGAACACATGGGCAACAACGATGAAGGACTGGATCGCAGCAGGGGCGACTCACTTTTCTGTGAATACCATGGGATGCGGCTTCACAACTGCGGGTCAGCATATTGACGCCATCCGGCAATTCGCCGCGACTAACGTTATTAAACCGGGCTAAAACAGGTCACGACATGCCCTATCAACTGACTATCCGACAGGAGGAATAATGGCCACTCTTCGCTTCCAGCCGCAGGTCTATCACAACACGCTTGGGCCGCACACCCCGGTCGCGCATGTTAGCGACGGCGACACAATCATCACGACGACGATCGATGCCTTCGGCAAGGACGAGAACGATCGGCAGGTTGCCGCGCGCGGCAATCCACAGACCGGGCCGTTTTACGTCGATGGCGCAGAACCCGGAGATACGCTCGCGGTGTCACTCGACCGGCTATATCCGAACCGCGACATCGGGTATACCAGCACGGTTCTCGCGCCCAATGTGGTTGACCCGGACTTTGCGCGCGAATTGCCAGAGCCGCGAATGGCGCGCTGGCAGATCGACAGAGCCAGGGGAACCGCCACACTCATTGAGCCAATCGAACGACTGGGGCAGTTCACACTGCCGCTATCGCCAATGCTGGGCTGTTTCGGAGTCTGCCCTCCGGGCGGTCAGGCCATCTCAACCGCAACCGCCGGGACACATGGCGGGAACATGGACTATCGCGGCTTCAAGAGCGGGACGACCGTGTACTTCCCAGTATTCGCGCCGGGCGCACTGCTCTTCGTTGGCGATGGGCACGCGACCCAGGGCGACGGGGAAATCAGCGGCACCGGTATCGAGATATCATTTGATGTGCAGGTGACCGTTCACGTCATCAAGACAACCGGCATCCGGTGGCCCCGGGGAGAAACGTCCGAGGCGATTTTTACCGTAGGCAATGCGCGCCCGCTTGACCAGGCTTTGCAGCATGCCACAACAGAGATGTATCGCTGGTTGACGGATGATTACGGACTCGGTCCACGCGACATCGGCGTATTGCTGGGTCAGTGTGTCGAGTATGATTTGGGCAATGTATTCGATCCGGCCTATACCATGGTATGCAAACTGGCGAAGCACACACTGCCTGCGCGTGAACGTCTTTAAACGCCCCAAAAGCCATACGGGTAATTCTCAAGATTTCGATATGCAACTCCAACCCCACATGAACAAGAAACGCCAGACATCGCGTGACCGTCGAACGTCTTTGCCAGGCACAGGCAAGCGCGCAGGCCCGATAGCGGCGCTGCTGCTCTTTGCGCTGCTGGTGATCACTTCCTTAACACCTGCAACACCGACCCGCGCCGAGAGCAAAACGCTGTTATGGAACCGTTTGGATAGCGACATTGCAGTACAGGGAAATGGCGACTTGCGTGTAGTCGAGACAAACGTGATCGACTTTACGAGCGGGAGCTTCACGTTTGGTTATCGCGACATCAACCAGAGCCGCCTCACGGCTATCAAAGACATCCAGGTCACGCAGGACAACAAGCCGCTGAAATTTGAGACCTCCGAGACGGACAGCGGCGACTTCCGAATCAAGTACTACTTCCCGGCAGCTCAGAACGAAGTCCGCGCGTTTAAGCTGGCCTACACGGTCATTGGCGCCACGCGTTATTACACCAATGGCGATGTCATTTACTGGGCTCCGGTGTACGCAGCCCGGAATGGGTTCTCGGTGCAGGATTCCCGCACGACAGTCAAGTTGCCGATAGGCGCAACAGCGTTGCTCGCCGCCACTTTTGGCCCCACGGCCACTGTCACAGGGCAAGGCGAGAACCTCGTGGTCGCAGAAGCCAAAGAACCGATCCCAAGCGGAAAACAACTTGAGGTACTCGTCTCGATTCCACACGGCATCCTCACCGGAAGCGCGCCAGACTGGCAGGCGGCATACGACGTGGAACAACAAACGAAGGTGGCAAATCAGGGCTCTGGCTTTGGCTTGCTGCTCGTGGGCATGTTGTTAATCTTTGGTGGGCCGGCGCTCATTGTGTTCTTCTGGTTTAAACGTGGTCGCGATCCAAACGTCGGCCTGGTAGCAGAATATCTGAACGAGCCCCCGGCCGGGATTACGCCCGGTATGGCAGGGACGCTGGTGGACGGCTCTGCCGACCTGCAGGACATGATCGCCACAGTGATCGACCTGGGCAGGCGCGGCCTGTTGACATTACAGGAGCAGGGCACAACGAACCCTGCTGGCGTGGTCGTGGCGCGAGACTATTTTGTCTCACGAGGGCCGAACTTCAAGTCTGTCAAACTCGCCGCGTATGAATCCAAGATGGTCGACGCGATGAGACTGAATGAAGACAAGACGACCACTTTGTCAGCGATTCAGGGCAAACTGTACGCGCAAACCTCCACCATCAAAAGCGCCATGTACGATGAGCTGATACGCCTCGGCATGTATTCCTATAACCCTGAAAGCTCGCGCAGCCGGTACACTTTATTTGGCGTCATCCTGTTGATCTTCGCATGCGTTATAGCCTGCGCTGCTTCTTTGTATTCGACAGCCTACAGCGGGTACGAGCTTTGCCCTTCTGTCGGCATTGGCCTCAACGCCGTGATTCTGCTCTTTATCGCCAGCCGGATGCAGGCGCGCACACGCAAAGGGGCTGAAACAAAGATGCGCGTCGCGGCATTCAAGCGCTACCTGCAGAACATCGAGAAGTACACCGACATCAAAACCGCCAAAGACCTCTTTGACAAATACCTGCCTTTTGCTGTCGCATTCGGTCTGGATCGCAGTTGGATACAGAAGTTCACCGCCGTTCAGACCCCGGCGCCAAGCTGGTATATCCCGTTTGACTTCGGGTCAATCAACAGCAGTAGCAGTAGCAGCAGGAGTAGAGGCAGTGTTGGAACAGGCGACGTCGTCAATGCAGGCGCAGCGTTTGCCAAGTCTGCAATCGGGGATGTCAGCGGCGCGGCAGTCGCGCCCGTCACGATGGATAGCATCAACGAGGGTCTCTCTTCGAGTCTTTCGGACGTCAACAAAGGGTTGACCACCATGTTCACATCGGTAAGCGCATCGTTCCTCAACAAGCCGCTCAATGTCGGGAATGCCGTTGGCGCGGTTACCAATGTCGCCTCTACAGTATCGAGTGCATCCAGCAGCGGCGGCGCTGAGGCTGCCAAGGCGGGCGTGCAGATCGCCGGCGCCATCCTGGGCGCGGTGCTCGACATCGCTACCGGCGGCGGCGGGAGTTCGGGCGGTGGCGGCGGAGGATTCGGTTGAAACGCACATGTCAGCCTGTTTTCGGTAAACAGTCAGGCGCACTATCAGGCGCCGTATCAAAGACAGTTAAAATACACCTATAGCACACCTATGGGAAATATTGAAACCTGCGCGGTGTGTGATGCAAAAGGATAAACACATGAAGCTATTGCGTGCATTTATTGCGTGTGTCATCGCCGTGGTTGGCGTGGTCGCACTCGTTGCTGCCCCGGCTGCGGCAGAATCAAAGACACTGGTGTGGACGCGTCTTGATAGCGATATTACCGTCCAGCCAAACGGCGACCTGCAGATTGTCGAAACCAACGTTATACAGTTCACAAGCGGCAGCTTCACGTATGGTTATCGCGACATCACTATGGACCTGATCACGGGCGTGAGCGGGATCCAGGCGACAGAAGGCGGCAAGCCGTTGCGCTTTGAGACATCCAAACCTTCCAGCAACGTGCTCCGGATCAAGTACTACTTTGCAACCGCCACAAACGAGGAGCGCACCTTCAAAATCGCCTACACGGTTCAGGGCGCTACACGCTACTACAGCGGCGGCGATCAGGTGTACTGGAAAGCGATATACGCAGATCGCAACGGATTCTCTGTGATGAATTCCCGCGTAACGGTGAAACTGCCAAAGGGCGCCACCGCAACTCAGTCTGCCACTTATGGCGCCAGTGCGACAGTGACGGGCGCCGGTGAAAGCACCGTCGTCGCTACTGCGCAGAACCCCATCCCAAGTGGAACGGAGATGGAGATTCGCGTGCAATTCCCGCATGGGCTCATCACGGGGCAACCTCCGGCCTGGCAGGCTGCCTTTGACGAGCAACGGGCTTATGATGAAACCACCAAACCAACGGTTGACTTCATCGTGTTGTTGGCCGCGCTGATTCTGTTCTTCGGCGGCCCCGCCCTGGTGATCCTGCTGTGGTACACCCGCGGGCGCGATCCAAACGTCGGACTCGTCGCGGATTACCTGAACGAACCTCCACCGGGTGTGAAGCCGGGTGTGGCTGGCCCGCTGATGAATGAGCGCGCCGACCTCAAAGACATCATCGCCACACTGGTCGACCTCGCGCGGCGCGGCGTGCTGACGATGACGGAGACGGGTAAAACCAACCGCTCAGGGCTGGTTTACGACCGCGATTGGGTGTTTGCGCGCGGGCCAAACTTCGGCATTCCACTCGTCCCCTATGAGAGCAAGTTGATCAACGCGATGGATCTGGCGCAGAACGACCAACGCATGCTGTCTGAACTGAAGAACAAGATCTACAAACAGATCGAGCCTCTTAAAAATGCCTTGTACGACGAGTTGGTGAAGGATGGGTTCTATGTGCGCAGCCCCGCGGCGACGCGCTCGCGCTACAGCGGTTACGGCTGCCTGATGTTGGTCGCAACGATTGTTATCGGCGTCATCGCTTTCGGGTTGATTGATTACTCGAGCGCTGGCATCTGTATACCCATTGCCCTCAGCATCACCACGGTGTTCTTCTTCATCATCGCGGCGGCGATGCCCGCGCGCACACGACAGGGCGCCGACGCAAAGATGCGCGCGCTGGCTTTCAAGAAATACCTTCAGAACATCGAGAAGTATGTGGACTTGAAAACCGCGACAGACCAGTTCGACAAATACCTGCCCTACGCGATAGCGTTTGGGCTGGATCGCACCTGGATCAACAAATTCAGCGCAGTAAATGCGCCGGCGCCGTCCTGGTATGTGCCATTTTACCCATATGGTTACGGCATGGGAGGGCGGCATGGCTCGTCAGGGGCGCCAGGCAAGGGCCTAGGCGATATAGGCGATGCTGCGCGCGCGCCTGCGAGTCTTGACGGCCTGGACAAGTCTTTGTCCAGCGGGCTGTCAAACATGAACACGGGTCTGTCGGCGATGTTCACCTCGGTCGCGGCCACCTTTGTCAGCACTCCGGCGCCACCACCCAGCAGTAGCGGCGGCGGTGGCGGGGGTGGCTGGAGCGGTGGCGGCGGCGGTGGGGGTGGAGGATCGGGTGGCGGTGGCGGTGGTTTCGGTTAGCAGGGTATTTGTGATATTCATCTGACAAAGGAGTTGGCGATGAGTCAAGGGAAAACAATCGGGTTAATTATGGCGGGCATTGGCGCGGCGGTTTTGCTGCTCGCGGCAATGTGGGCGCTCGTTTCTCCAATGGCCGCCGGAGCCAAGGTGTTGGCGGTCTTTTTCGGATTAATCATTTCCGCGCCTTTGATCGGAATAGGCATCTACACCTACAACAAGGGAAGCGCCGAAGCCGGCGAAGAGAAAGTCATCGCCAAAGAGCGCAAGCTCTTGAGCATGGTCATGACCCAGGGCAAGGTCAACATCGCGGAAGCTGCGCTGGAACTGCAGACCACGCGCGATGAGACGAAGCAGTTGATCTACGATCTGATCGGTAAGCAGCTCTTTACTGGCTACGTGAACTGGCAGGAAGGGGTGTTATTATCAGCAGATGCCTCCAAGATCAAGGAAGGCGGAAAGTGCCCGAAGTGTGGCGGGCAACTTGAGTTGGCGGGCAAGGGCATCATCAAATGCCCATTCTGCGGGTCTGAAGTGTTTATCAACCAGTAAAGTGTCAGTAGTTATCCGGAAAGTATCTATCCTAAAGATAGGGGGCAAGTGATGAGTGCAAATTACGAGAAAATTTCGGGCGAACGTGGGAAGCTGGAGAGCTTCCTTGGAAAAATCCCAGGTTACAAGGGGTACAAGCAAAAAGAGATGCGCCGCGAGGCAGACAGCTTGGTGCGCGACGCCCTGGTGCGCGACTTCACTACGCAGTTGAACCGTCTCACGCCCATTCAGACAACCGCGCTGGGCAATGGCGCCATCGAGGTGATGGGCGATATGGGAGCCGTCAAGACTGCCCTGCAAACCTTAATTGACCGCATCCGCTGGGCGCCGCAGGGCTATGCGGGCTTCTTCGATGCCGTCCGCGTCAAGGAAGACGACCTGGACAAGCTCGAAGCGTTCGACCAGCAGCTCGTGGCCGAGATCGCCAAGGTCAGCACTGGGATAGATGGTCTCGATGCAGCCGTGCAGGCGAACGCCGAGATCAAACCGGCGATCGCGACCGCGCGCAAGACGGTTCAGGAAACATCGACGCTCTTCGATAAGCGCAGCAGCGTTCTGACAGGTGTGTAACACAAGTCTGGTGAGACAGTGTTTTGGCGAGTTGGTTTCACTCGCTTGATGACATTAGGTTAACGTGTTTTGGATGGATCAGGAGTAAGAAAAATGGCACGGATTATTGATGTAATTGAATGGCCCGATCAAGGCCCGACTGAGATGGTGCAGCGCGTGCCCGAACAGGGCGCGGGCGATATTCGCTTAGGCTCGCAGGTCATCGTGCGCGGCGCGCAGGTTGCCGTGTTTTATCGCGACGGCAAGGCGCTTGACTCGTTTAAGGAAGGCCGTCACACGTTGACGACCGCGAACATGCCCATCCTGTCAGGGTTGATCGGTCTGGCGACGAACAACCGCACGCCCTTCCCCGCCGAAGTCTACTTTGTGACGACCAAGGACTTCATCGATATGAAGTGGGGCACGCCGGGCGATATTGCCGTGCCCGATAGCATCCTGGGCATGGTGCAGTTGCACGCCTTCGGCACCTACAGCATGGCCGTCAGCGACCCGCTGCGCTTCGTCAATCAGATTGTCGGCGTGCAAGGGATGTACGACACGGCGCAGATCAATGACTATCTGCGCGGGATCATGTTGAGCGAAATCGCGACCGTGCTGGGCACGATCATGCAGTCGCGCTCTGTGCTCAACCTCGCGATGTTGCAGTCCGATCTTGGCCCGGCCATCCAGGCCAAGGCCGCCGATGACTTCGAGGCGCTTGGCATCCAACTCAAGAAAGTGTACGTCGTTCAGGTTGCGCCGAATGAGGAAACGCAGAAGGCGATCAACCAGCGCAGCGCAATGGGCGCACTGGGTGTGAACTACATGCAGTATCAGGCGGCGCAGGCCATGCGCGACGCGGCACAGAACACGAGCGGCGGCGCCGTCGGCGCTGGCATCGGGCTGGGCGCAGGCGTCGGCCTCGGCCAGATTCTCGGTCAATCCATGGGCGCGGGCATGAACCAGCCACAGCAGCCCCCACCTGTAGCTCAACCACAGCAACAGCCTCCTGCGGCAACTACCGCTCACGCTGCAGGCGCAGCGGGCGGCGCGCAGACCAAAGCACAGGTTCAACAAGCCCTGAGCAACCTCGATATCCGATTGGCCAACGGCGAAATCAGCGAAGGCCTGTACAACAAACTCCAGGCCAACCTGTCCAAGCTGCTTGAGACAGCGCCCGACTAAACCGTAGCCAGTCACACACCCTTGCATGGGCCGTCAGCATCCCCAGCATTCCACTGTCAGATGCCGATTGCCCGTGCGGGGGTGTTTTGTTTTATCCGCCTTTCAGTCTCTGAACACTGGCGGGCCCTGTCTGATCCGCTCCAGCACTGGCGCAAGTGTTGGGGCTGACCAGTTCGCTTCAATCCACCATGTGGCGCCGGCATCTTCCCATGCTTGAACCGTCGCTCGTGCAGCAGCGGGATCATCACCAGGCGTGTTGCCTTCGATCACAATGTCGAACGCCGCATTCCCCTCTAGTCGGTTGCCGGCAATATAGGCTTTGATCTGCCGCAATTCGTCATGCGTCGGCGGGCCGAATCTCACGGCGCCGTCTTCGTTCATGATTGCAGGCAACAGACCGTCGTAGCGCAACGCGCGCCGCAATGATAGTTGTCGCGGCCAGGCGCCAACCACCCAGATCGGGATGCGCGGCTGCTGCTTTGGCGGCGGCGGGGGCATAAACGTCGTCTCGTTGACCGTATAGTGCTTACCTGTGTAGTTGAACGGCTGACCGCGCCACAGACCCGTGATGATTTCCAGGCCTTCGTCGAGTAACTCCGCTCGCGTCTTGCGGTCGGTGACTTCGCCGAAGGCGGTGAATCCTGTATCGACCGCACCTAACCCGACCGTCAGGATCACGCGACCATTGGACAGATTGTCGAGCGTCGCCGCCTCGCTGGCGAGTTTCCAGGGTCGCATGCGCGATAGTGGCGTGATCATGGTGCCAAGCCTGATTCTCTCAGTTCGCATCGTTGCAGCGGTCAGCGAAACCCACGCATCGACGCCCCACACCGGTTCCCAGACGAAGAAGCCATCCCAACCCGCCTGCTCCGCCTCATAGGCGAAATCGGCGGCCGTGCGCGCGTCTCCACCCGGTAAAACAACACCACACTTCATACTGCCTCCTCCGACGCCACTTATTCCACATCCTGCTCTTCATCCAACAAAGTAGCCACAACGACCCACTCTTCGGGCGCCGCCTCGACGCTTGAGTAGAAGAATCGTTGTCGATCGACAGGTCGAAGCCGATTGATGCGCTCTTTCGCCACATCAACGTATTCCTTCTTCACATCAATGAGAACCACGTTGCGCTTGAGTCTTTCGGCAGCAATGGCCGTTGATCCGCTGCCTCCAAATGGATCCAGCACACGGTCGTTTTCTTTTGAGAATAGCTTTATGAAGAATTCTGGTAGTCCCACTGGATAGACTGCCGGGTGTCCCATATTCTTGCCAACCAGGGCTACCGAAAGGGTATTCCCCGGCAGGACAGTGCCTTTATCCAACCAGTTGCGCAGGTCGCGCCCAAAGCCACTTTCATTCTCACTATTATGGCGTTCTGCGCTTTTGCCCGTGAGTTTAACAAGCCTTTTTTCTGCCCACTCACCCACTGGCTTTCTGACTGCGTCCTGGTACATGGCAAATTTCTTCTGCTTTGTCATGTGAAAGCAATATTCCCACTCATCGCGGAGCCCCGATTCACCCAGTAGCCGGGCATTGCGTTTGGCTTCACCCAGGCATAGTCATCAACACACCTCCAGCCTTTCTCCGCCAACGCCATGACCGTCTTCCATACATAGCGATCGCGAACGCCATCGACGACTTTGTCTTTGATATTCAGGACAAACGAGCCATCCTCTGCCAGAACTCTCCAGAACTCTTCATGGAAGCTCAGGAAAAACTCCGGGTAATTCGCCGTGGAGATACTGTCATAATGATTTTTCCGCGCATCCGCATACGGTGGGGACGTCATGATGAGGTTGAAATATCCGTCGGGATATTTCTTCAGGATTTCTCGTGAATCTCCCAGATAGACCTCGGTTTTATACATCCCTGTTTACTTACCTTTACGGTGACCTTTTTCTTGTCAATAAGGAGTCGCGAGCAGGTTGCTGCGCAGGAACGCTTCCGCGTACTGCGTACCGCGTGAGAATCCTCGCGCCAGCCCCACCCCGCGAATGTATTCCTTGACGTTCGGCAACACATCCAACTGCGTCGTCATCGTGTCCATCGCCGCCAGTTTAACGTCCATGGTCTCGCTGATATCGACGAGAATCGTCGGGTGCGGGAACAGCTCGAGGATTTCATAGTAATAAAACTCAGGTGTGTAGAAAGGGGCGCCAAGATCCGCCAGCACATGATCCCAGGCTTTCCAGCGCGCCTCGTCGGTCAGTTCAGAGACTGCGCGATGGTCGCGATGTTTGTCCTCGTTCCAGTGCGAGAAGATCACATCGGGCTTGAAATGCCGGATCAGGCGCGTGCACTCCTGGTAAGTGGCCGTGTCGTTGACCACGCCCTGACTGGGTTTTCCCAGAAAGAGTCGCTCCGTGATGCCGAGTACCTTATCGGCGTTAGCCGCCTCGGCGCGCCGCAGATCGGCGATGCTGCCCTTCAGGTCGACGCGTGAGTAGCCGGTATCGATGGCGCCACCGGTAAACGTCACCACCCACACCTGTGCGCCGGCTTTGCTCAACCGCGCAATCGTGCCGCCCGGACCGACAATCTCGTCATCAATGTGCGCCCCAAAAACCAGGACGCGTTTCCAATCATTCAGACTCATGTGTTGTCACCTTTTCCTCAGTAACTTGCCCAATATTCCAGCCCCGACGGGGTGCGGCTGAACCCCAGCGGCTGTAGCCAAGCCTGCAC
>Ga0114951_10002993_pt1 | contig 18148 bp, 12 predicted proteins | sample AM7aDNAmetaG_FD_88677 | JGI IMG/M metagenome (GOLD analysis project Ga0114951, IMG submission 88677) | Freshwater microbial communities from Finland to study Microbial Dark Matter (Phase II) - AM7a DNA metaG | ecosystem: Environmental > Aquatic > Freshwater > Lake | place: Finland: Lake Alinen...
GACCCACAAGGGCGACATCCACGTGGAAATCTGCTCGGCTTGCCACCCGTTCTTTACGGGCAAGCAGAGACTGGTGGATACAGCGGGCCGCGTAGAACGTTTCCGCCGCAAGTATGCCAAGTCCGATGGGGCGCAGGCAGCGGCCGCAGCAGCCAAGTAACCAGTTCCGCAGCAGTAGGTTAGTACGATCGGGCCTCCGCTACGGCGGAGGCCTTGTTGTGTTGCAACGCCCACGGGAACGCTGTTTTAGATCCAGGATGTGACCACCGATGCCACGCGCAAAACGTTTGATTGAGTCAGCAGTCACCATTGACGGTTTTTCTTTGATTTGGCGCCTGCACCGCGAGCAGCAATGGAGCGCGGTGGACGAATCCAAGGGAATTTCCATCCATGTGAGAGTGTCGGAAGGCGTGCGTAAGGAGCTTCACCTGGAGTATCCGCTGGAAATGACGCACAGGGCGGGGGCGATTAGAAGAACTCCGGTGCAGCCGCGCATTTTGCCGGCGAAGGTTGAAGCGCATATTCGGGAAGCGATGGCGGACGGATGGGATCCGGCTTCGCGCGGCAAGCCCTATGTGTACGTGCTGGAAGAGTTGCCGAACTGATCTGGAGAGTTATGGCGGGCAAGGGCTTCACCGTAAACAAGGACTGGGACAATCCCATAGACCACGCCATGCCAGAGCAGGCGCGGGTACCGGCGGAGGTGCGCCTGGGGAATGTCCTAGTAACACCGGCGACGGTGCTTGCCCCCATGGCCGGGGTGACGGATACGGTCTTCCGGCGGTTCATTCGGCACGCCAGCTTGTTTACGGCCGTAGCCACCGAGGGCGCTCAGAGTGAACTTGATTCCCCGGTCTCAGAATCGCGACCTGGGGCACCCGTTCTTCCCGATGGAACAGGGATTGAGGCCACGGTGACCAATGCGCAGTCGGGGTGCGGGCTGCTGATGACCGAGTTTACATCTGCCGATGGGCTGGCGCGGATGCGGGAATCAAAGCGGCAGCGGTACCTTACCTTCTACGACGACGAGCATCCGATCGGCGCGCAGCTTTTTGGGTCCAATCCTGAGACGCTGGCTGACGCGGCGCGGATCGTGGAAGAGACGGGGTTCGACCTGGTGGACCTGAACCTGGGCTGCCCGGCCAAGCGCGTGGTGGGATGCAACGGCGGTTCGGGACTGCTGCGCGATCTGCCAAAGATCGGCGAAATTTTCAAGGCGGTGCGGAAAGCGGTGACGATTCCCTTCACCGTGAAATTCCGCATGGGCTGGAACGAGAGCCAGATTGTGTGCGTGGAGCTGGCGCGGATGGCGGAGACCGAGGGGCTGAACGCCGTGGCACTGCACGCCCGGACTCGCGAACAAGGGTACAGCGGCCAGGCACAGTGGAAGTGGATTGCCCAGGTCAAGCAGGCGGTTGGGATTCCGGTGATTGGCAACGGGGATATCCGCACCCCGGAAGACGCGGCGGCGATGGTGGCGCAAACCGGCTGCGACGCGGTGATGATCGGGCGGGCGGCTCCGGCGAATCCGTGGATCTTCCGGCAGATTGCCCAGTACACGGTGACCGGCAGCTACGAACAGCCCACCATGGAAGACCGCTACCGGATGATCCGGGCCTACTTTGAGATGCTGTTGGCCGAGGTTGAGGCTACCAAGGAACTGCCCCGGGCGGCCCGGATGGGCGAAACGGCCGGGAAGATGAAGCAGTTTGCCACCTGGTTCACGCATGGAGTGCCGGGAGGAGCGAAGCTGCGGGCCGCCATTTACCACGCTCGCACCGGAACAGAAGTGCTGGGCGAAGTGGAGCGGTTCTTTGTTACGCGGCTTGCTACGCCAGACGGCAAGGAAGAAGCGAGTGGCGGGGAGGACTCCGATGCGTATCCTGAAGTCGACTCTCTGGATTCTCCCGATTCGGCAATCCTTTGCGGCTAAGCGATTCCGGGGATTACGAGACTTGATATCCCACACGAACATTCTTCATTTTTCCCGGTTAACGAGCCGGGTATATATTGAACTCATCTAAAGTGGGATTCATCTTGCGGAACGCTGCACTTAAGCTGACAGGCATTCTGGTGGCATTGGTGTGTGTGGTTGCCACGCTCATGCTGGCCGTGTCTCCAAGCCGGGCCCAGCACTTGAGCTTCAGCCAGGCTGCCGGTGGAATGGACAACCTGAATGTGAATTGCATTGTGCAAGACCATTCAGGCTACCTTTGGGTTGGGACCGAGAACGGCCTGTATCGCTATGACGGCGTCCAGTTCAGGAAGTTCGGCAGCAGCAACGGCCTGCGCGCCCGGACCATCCAAAGCCTTTTTATCGAGCGGGATGGGACGCTATTTGCGGGAACCACGAGCGGGATCTACTTTCAGCAACGGAATGGCAGTTTCGCCGAAATCCATCCCCCTGATCAGACTAGCCATTTCTCGCAGCGCATTGGGACGGTCTTCACTCAAAGTGCGCCGGGCCAAGTGTTGGCAGCGGATCAAAGCGGCGCATTTATGCTCAGGCGCGCGGCGCCGGAGCAATGGACCGCCGAGCCAGTTCAACTAGAGAATGGACCCATCTGGAGCGTGCTTTACGGGCCGGATGGAACCCTGTGGTATGGCTGCGGATCAGACCTGTGCCGTCTAGCGGGCGGCAAGACGACGCACTTGGGAGCGGGCCTTCACCTTCCCGAGGAGCGCTGGCTCCATCTGTTGATTTCGCGCGATGGCCGCCTTTGGATTCGCGGCATGACCCATCTGGGCGAAGTGAACGCCGCGGAGGGCAAGTATGCCGCACATGAACTTCCTGGCCAGCCGCTTGCAGCGCCCTACAACACGCTGGCCGAGGATGCGCAGGGGCGCATAGCCGCATCTCAAGGCGCTGCCTTCGGGCTTTGGGACAAGGGCCATTGGCGCATGGTTACCGGGCGCAATGGACTGTCACGCTCTGACATTTCAGTGCTATTTGTCGACCGCGAAGGTTCCATCTGGATTGGTGCGGTTGGCCACGGTCTTCTTCGCTGGGTTGGACAGGATAGTTGGGAAGCCTACACCGTTGCGGAAGGATTGAGTGACGACATTGTATGGTCGTCGCTGCGCGACCGCAGCGGCCGGCTATGGATTGGCACCGAGTCTGGCCTTAACTGGATTCCGCCAGGAGCAAACGCCGCCAGAACATGGCAGAGCCCGGGCATCGAAACGGCGCGCGCCTTTGCGTTGGCTGGAACCGCCGATGGCAACATCTGGTTGGGCAGCGGAGCCGGTACGCTGACCCGGATTGACGCGAAGACACTGGCCGGACGCTCCTGGAAAGTTCCCGAAGTTTACCACGTGCAAAGCGACAGCGAGCACCGCCTGTGGGTGGCCACCAACGGCGGACTGTACGTGGTGGATACCGCAGCCAGAGACTGTACACCGCGCCTGGTGGAAGACCCTGCCATTGCACATCCCAGGGCGCGCTTCAGGCACGTGACCCTGGACAGCGCAAACCGCCTTTGGGCCGCCTCGGACGAGGCGCTTTACCGGCTGGACTCGACTGGCTGGCACCGCATCGATCCCGGACTCTCCGGCGTCATCCCGCACCAGATCGAGGCTGACAAACAGGGAAACTTCTGGGCGGCGGGGGAGTTTGCCGGGGTAATGCGGCTGCGGATTGTTGGAGACAAGGTTGTTGAATCGGAGCATGTCGTTTACCCTCGCCTGCTCTCAGAGCAGGTAGTCTCTTTGGCCGTGGACGATCGTGGCTGGGTGTGGATAGGACAGGACGCCGGGGTCACGGTTTACGACGGCCGCTCATGGCGCAGCTTTGATCAGGATGACGGGCTGATCTGGAACGACACCGACGGCCACGCGCTGAACGAGGACCGCGATGGAAGCATGTGGATCGGCACATCCGGCGGGCTTTCGCACCTGGTCAAGCCTGCGACCGTCCCAGACATCACGTTGCTGACTCCTACTATTTCTCAAATATCTTTCGGATCCGCGGCTATTGCCGACAGAGCGCGAATTCCGTGGAGCGAGAGCCCTCTTGCGATCTCCGTGGCCACTCTCAACTTTCGCGATGTGCACCGCCTCCGCATTCGATACCGGTTACTGGGGCTGGAGCCGGAATGGGTGGAGACGGACGAAGCCAATCTGCGCTATCCGCGCCTGGCGCCTGGGGATTACCGATTCCAGGCAGAAACAGTGGATGTGACAGGAAGTAAGTCTTCAGCGATTGTGGAGATCAACTTTCGCATCACTCCACGCTGGTGGCAGAGTTGGGAACTGCGCCTGGGATTGGCGCTGCTGGTATGCATCGGAATCATGCTCGCGTGGCGCTGGCGCGTCCATCTTCTGGTTGGGCAAAAGCGGCAACTCGAACTCGCCGTGCAACGCCGGACCGAAGATCTGGAACGCGAAAAGGCAGATCTGTTGCATGCCCGGGAACAGATGCGCCACTTTGCCGAGCATGACGATCTGACCGGCCTGTGGAACCACCGGATTATCATCGATCGCCTGCGTGGGGAAGTCGACCGTGCGCGCCGCGATGGTACGCCTCTGAGTTTGATCCTGGTGGATCTGGATCACTTTAAACGGATCAACGATACCTATGGCCATCCATCCGGAGATGTCGTTCTGCAAGAGATTGGCCTGATCCTCATGCGCTCAGTGCGCTCCTACGACTGGGTTGGCCGTTTTGGAGGCGAGGAATTCCTGCTTATCCTGCCGGGGTCGAATTTTGTAGCCGCACGCCTTCGCGCAGAGCAAATGCGGCTTGCGGTGCAGGCAGCCCAATTTCCGCAAGGTGAATCGAGGATGCAGGTAACTGCGAGTTTCGGCGTGGCCTCCGGCTTTCCAACCGACTATGAATCCATCATGCATGCCGCGGACGCAGCTCTTTATCGCGCCAAAGACAACGGGCGCAACTGCGTAGTGGCGGTGGAAATCGATCCGCAGGCGACTTCATTGAGTAGACCCGCTCGATCGGTCTAACCTGCCGTCAATGGCAGGCGAATGGTAGCGCGGGCGCCTTCGCCGTCCTCCCGATTCATGAGCTGAATCTCTCCGCCGTGGGCACGCGCAATCTGCTGCGCGAGCGCCAGACCGACGCCGCTACCCGCAGGCTTGGTCGTGTAGAAGGGAACGAACAGGTTCTCTGCGTTGGCGATGCCCAATCCCCGGTCTTCTAAGACCACCAGCAGATTTGAACCTGCGACCTCCCAGCTTGCACGCACCGGCTGCGCATTATTCGCGAGCGAGGCGTCCACCGCGTTGGCCAGCAGGTTGATGAGCATCTGCTCCAACTGGTCGGGGTCGGCGTTGAGAATGATCTGCGGTCCGGCATCGAGGCGGACTGGCAGGCGCTGATCGAGAAGCACCACGCGCTCAATCAGCGGCGCCAATGCGACCGGCCTGAGTTGAGGCGGCGGCAACTGGGCGAGCTGCCGGTAAGACTGCACGAAGCGGTGAAGCGCGTCGGCGCGGCTCTCCACTACGCCCAGGCCGCGGCGAAAATCGCGCAGGGTTGCATCGTCGCCCTGCAGATTATCCACTCGTTCCAGCAGGCTGCCGGCAATGGACTTGATGGGCGCAAGCGAGTTAGAGAGCTCGTGGCCAAGCACACGGATTAGGCGCTTCCATGCAGCCTGTTCCTCCTCCTGCAAGGGCAAGCTCACATCGGCCAGCAGCAGCAGCGTGTGGGGAACGCCCTCCTGGCGGAAGACCGCCTTGCGAAGCAGCCAGCGCGTGGGGGCGGCAGAGGACTTTTGATCGACGCTGAAAGGATGAATGGTCTGGTCAGGCGAGTCGAGCAGAATCTCAAGGCCGAGTTCGGCGGCGGTGCGGCCAAAGCTGCGGGCATGGGGCAAGCCCAGCAGCTTGAGTCCGGCGTTGTTTACCAGTTGCAACAGGTTGTTGCGGTCGAAGGCGAACAGGGGCGCGTGCATCACTTCAAGGATGCGAGCCAGCAAGGCGGTTGCTTCCAGCGAGCGCACCCGCTGCTTTTGCAGCAGGTCGGCGAGCGCGTTGACCTCCCAGGCCAGTTCACCAAACGCGTCCCCTGAGCCTGATCCGCGCGCTCGAAAGGAGTAATCGCCTTCGCGCAATGACGAGACGACGTTCGAGAGAGTTTGAAAGGGGAGGACCAGACCTTCAATGAGAGCTGCGGCCACCAGCAGGAGATAGACCAGCAGGCCCGCGGCCAGCAGCAGAGCAGGCGCTAGCGAGATGGATTTGTAATAGGGCAGGACTGCGGCTAAAACCAGCGCGGGCAGCGCCAGGAGCAGGCAGAAGAGCCATGCCCGGCGCACCACAGAGCGTCTATGCCTGCGACCGACTTTCTCAGATTCCATATTTCTCGATGCGGCGATAAAGCGCGGCGCGGCTGAGCCCAAGAGCCTCGGCAGCCTGCGAGATGTTGCCCTCACAGCGGCGAAGGACCTTTTTAATGAGCAGGGATTCGACCTCGTCGATACTCATGTTCTCGCTCATGTTATCAAGCGAGGCCGCGCCAGAGCGCGCGGTGGAGATGGCGAGATTGGCGGGCTCAACTTCCTGTCCGCGGCAAAGCAGAACGGCACGTTCGACGGTGTGCTCGAGTTCGCGCACGTTGCCGGGCCAGGAGTACTGCATCATCAGCTGCATGGCCGCGGGCGTGAATCCAGTCACCTGCTTGCGATATCGGGCGCGGTTGCGGTTGAGAAAATGCGTGGCCAGCAGCGGAATGTCTTCACGGCGCTCGCGCAGCGCGGGCAGGTGAATCTCGACAGTGTTGATACGGAACAGGAGGTCTTCACGGAAGTTGCCGGCGGCAGCCTCTTCGTGGAGCAGGGCGTTGGTGGCCGACAGAATGCGGACGTCCACACGGCGGGTTTGCGAAGAGCCTACGCGCTCCAGTTCGCCAGTTTCCAAAACCCGCAGCAGCTTGGCCTGCTGGCGCAGCGGGACGTTGGCGATTTCATCCAGGAAGAGCGTGCCGCCATTGGCCAGTTCGAAACGGCCAATACGGTCGGTGCGCGCGTCAGTGAAAGCGCCCTTGACGTGACCGAAGATTTCGCTCTCGAAGGTTCCTTCGGGAAGTCCTCCGGCGTTCACGGCCACAAGTGACATTTTGGCGCGGGGCGAAGCGGCGTGGAGCAAGCGGGCAACAATCTCCTTGCCGGTTCCGTGTTCGCCGGTGATGAGCACGTTGGCGTCGGAGGGGCCGACTTGCGCGATGAGTTCAAGCACCGGCTGCATGGAAGGCGCGGCCGCAATAAATTCCGGCATGCCTTCGGCGCGCAGCAGGCGGTTTTCAAGCTCAAGCTGGCGGGCACGGCGCAAGACCTGCCTGAGTTCGGCGTGAACGCGAATGAGCGAGAGCAGGCGCTCGTTCTCCCACGGCTTCTGAATAAAGTCACGTGCGCCGCGCTTGATGGATTCTACGGCGAGGCCGATGTTACCCCAGGCTGTCATGACGATGACGGGCAGGCGGGCATCGAACTCCTGAATGCGCGCCAGCAGGTCGAGGCCTTCCTGTCCGGAGGTGGTGTCGCGGGTGTAGTTGAGGTCGATGAGGATCACATCGTAGTCGGCCTGGCCAAGCGCCTCAAGCAGCAGCCGGGGCGAGCGTACGCAGTCCACATCGATGCCGTGCGGGCCGAGCAACAACTCGACCGCCTCAAGAATGTGGGGCTGATCGTCAGCCACCAAAACGCGCGTTCTCTCTTGCTTAGCGGGAATGGTCTGCCTCCACGACGCCGGCTTTGGCGTCGGCGATCGAGATGCCGTAGTCCACCAGCACCGAACCGGTGGCGCGCCGCACTTCAATGCGCGCCTTCTCATAAGCGGTCTCGGCGGTAACGAGCGCGGACTCGGCCAATGCCAGGTCATGCTCGGCCGCAAGGGCCTGCTGATTTGATCCTGCGCCCAGCTTTTGCTCTTTCTGCATGATGTCGAAGGTCCTCTGAGACAGGTCGCGGGCCTTACGCGCCGCACTGACGCGGCTGGCGCCCTGCTCCAAAGCATAACGCGCGTTGCGGACTTCAATACGGATGCGCTTTTTCAACTCCTCAAGATACACCTGCGACTGGCGGTATTCGAGTTCAGTGCGGTATTGGTCGGCTTTTGCGATGCGGTTGCGCAAGGGAATGCTGAGCGACAAGCCTACCCGGTACTCGGGCGATGTGTTGTCCAGCGCATTCTGAAGTGCGCCGCCAAAGCTGGACGGCAAGGTAGTTGGCACATTGGGATTGAAGTATTTGGAGTTCAGCGTGCCGGCCGCCCCGGTTCCCACGTACGCGCCATACATATCGAGTGACGGCAGCAGGGCGTTGCGGGCGGTCTTGCGGCTCAGTTCGCGGTTCTGGAGGTCCAGGCTCGACTCGAGCAACTCGGTGCGATCCCTGAGCGCGGCGGCAATCATGTCCGGCACGGGTTCAGCAATTGCCTCGATCTTGCTGGCGATGTGATCGACGGGCACCACCGGCATCTCCTCCAGGATGGGATTGTCCAGAGTGCGGGTGATGGCGTTCTTCATATAGAGTTCCTGCAACTCCAGATTGGTGCGGGCCACGGTCAGGTTCTGCTCGCGCACGGCCAGTTCGCCCTCCGCTTTCAGCACGTCCATCTCGGGAATGGCCTGAAGCTCAAGCTGCTTGCGGCTGGTGGCCAGGGTGTCATTTGCAAAGGCCACCGACCGCTCGCCAACTTGCTCGTTATCGTAGGCGTTCACCAAGTCCCAGTACATATCGCAGATCTGCGTAACGGTGGCGATAACCTGGGCACGGAAAGCAATGTCAGAGATTTTCTGGTTGGTGCGTGCGATGCGCAGGAAGCGCAGATTGGGTCCCAGGCCGAATCCTGCGAGCAAGTGCTGTTGCGCGACCACCTGCATGGAGGAGGAATAGGAAGGGCTGAAGTAGTCGTAGATGCCATTGGAAGTAAGGCGGCTGTTGTCCCACGACACTTGCAGGCTGCTGCCAGTGGGGAAGGCCTGGTTGTAATTGACATTGGCTTGAGAGGTATTGAACTTGTAAATCGAGACGCCCTCCACCTGGAAGTTGGTCAGCTGTTCCGAGGTGTGATCTGTATAGATGTTGGCGTTGATCTGAGGATCGTAGCTGGAGACGGAGGTGCCCGTTCCCAGGGTGGAGGAGACGATGCCGGAAGCGCCTGAGCCCGCGCCGCCCGCGCCGCTCGATGTGCCGCCTGCACCGGTTCCGGCCCCGGCGCCCGCACCGCCGCCGCCGGGCGTGCCGGATACGACGCCAGTATTCACGCCGCGCACCGAACCGCCCGCGCGGGTGCGCTGGATATCCATCTGAGCGATGGGCAGGTTGTAACGCGCGATGACAATATCCAGATTGTTTTCAAGCGCGAGATCGATGGCGTCGCGCAGGGAGAGGTAGATTTTGCCGTCACGAACCAGGGTGTCTAGGCGTATCGAGTTCGCGAGACTGGGCGGGGGAACGGTCTTGCCACGATAGGCGTCGATTGGATTGCGCGAAGGATGCTGCAACTGGGCGAATGGGATGCTGCTCTGCTGTGTCTCTAAAGGCGCTGTCGCCGCGGGCATTTGCTGCGGGACAGTTGAAGCAACTGGGGGTTCTACGGCGAGGGCGAGATTGGCTTGCATGAGGAGGATCGCGGCTACAGCCTGGATGCGCCGGGCCGGACTTGCAATTGAACGGTTCACTTTGAGCTTACCTCCGATGCCGTTGCCGAAAGAGTTTCGTCGCGCGTTACCCAGCCATCGCGCAATTCCACGATGCGCTTGCTGTAGTGCGCGTTTTCTTCAGAGTGAGTGACCTGGACGATGGTGGTGCCGGCGCTGTTGAGCTGGCAGAAAAGGTCCATGATTTCGCGAGCCTGCGAAGAGTGAAGATTGCCGGTGGGCTCGTCGGCGAGGAGCAGCGCGGGGGCATGAACCACGGCGCGCGCAATGCCAACCAGTTGCTGCTGTCCACCGGAAAGTTGCGAGGGATAGAGATCCTTTTTGGCTACGATCTGGAAGCGGTCGAGTATGTCGGCCACCATTCCCTGGCGCTCCCTGGCAGGCAGGTTCTTGTAAGAGAGCGGCAGATCAATGTTCTCGGCGACGGTCAGGTCGTCCAGCAGGTGATAACTCTGGAAGACCATGCCGATGCGCTGGCGGGCAAGGTCGGCACGCTGCTTGCGGTTGAGCTTGTGAGCCGCCGTCTCGCCGAACCAGTACTCGCCAAGCCAGCCGTCATCGAGCAGAGCCAGCACGTTTAGCAGTGACGACTTCCCTGCCCCGGACGGACCCATTACTGTTACGAATTCACCTTCGTTGATGGTGAGCCCGACGCGGCGCAGAACCCAGGTTTCCGTGTGTCCCGTCTTATAACTGCGTTCGACATCTTTCAATTCGATCATTGCTTGTCAGTTACTCCAATCACGAGCCTCGTTTCTTCAACTCAATCTACTCAGTGCGCAACGCCTGCATCGGTTCAATAGAGGCGGCGCGTCGGGCGGGAATGACGGACGCCGCAAGCGCAAGCAGGAAGATAGAGAATGCCGCCAGAATCAACACATAGGGGTCCAGCGGGTCGACCTGGAAAAGCATGGATCGCAAGAGACGGGTAGCTGACATGGCGCCTATCGCACCGATAACACAGCCTGCCAGACCCAGCTTTGCGCCTGACGCCAGCACCAGGCGCATCACGCTGGCGCGCTGCGAGCCGAGCGCTAGACGAATGGCCAGCTCATGCGTGCGCAATGCGGCGGAGAAGGCGATCACACTGTAGATGCCGAGCAGCGCGAGCACGACGGCCGCCGCGGCGAAGCTGGAGATGAGGGCGGTTGAGAAGCGGCGCGAGGCCTGGCCCTCCTGGACTACATGTTCCATCGAATCGACATGGGTCAACGGAAGTTGCGGATCGATGGAGCGAACGGCAGCACGAAGCAAGTCCTCCATTTGCTCGGGTGGAAGTTGGCCGCGAACGACGACGCTGCCATAGGTACCGTTGAGCATCCCCGGCGGAGCGAACTGACCCAGTGAAACCTTGAACTGGCTGGCCGGCGTATACATTTGATTCAACGTGTCGGTGTCCGCTGAAGTCTGCTTGATATCGGCGATCTCTCCTACAACGGTCATCCAGGGCGTGTCCGATTCTTTCACGCCAATGTGTATCCGTTTGCCTATGGGATCCTGTCCAGGCCAGTAGTGCATTGCAAGGGTGCGGTTGACAATCACCACAAGCGGCGAGTCCGCGCGATCAGCCTCGGTGAAATCGCGTCCCCGCAATAGAGGAATGCCTGCGGCGCGAAAGTAGTCGCCAATCACTCGGGGCGGCCAGGCAAGATTCAGGCCTTCTCCTTTGGGTGGAACGTATCCTTCCGGGACAAAGGCGTTGTTGTCGTTTCCTCCCGCAATGGGTAACAGCGTAGTTAAGCCTACCGCTTGCACCCCCGGCAGTTGTTGCAACTTGCCCAATAGCGCCGAGTTGAATGCGTCCACCGCAGCCTGGCTGGTGTATTGCTGACCAGGCAGACCGTAGGAGGCGGTAAGGGTGCGATCGGCGTGAAAGCCCAGGTCGACCGAGCGCATCTTCTGGAAGCTCCGGAGCAGAAGACCGGAGGCAGTGAGCAAGACCAGCGCAACAGCAAGTTCGGCGATCACCAGGGCCGAACGCAAGCGCGCATGGCCTCCACCCGCAGTGCCCGTGCGCCCGCCTTCTTTGAGCGCCTCGTTGACGCCGGTGCGCGCGGCAGAGAGAGCCGGCAAGAGTCCACAGAACAGGCCTGTGAGCACAGCCAGCAGAAGTCCGAAGCCGACCACACGCCAGTCAAGACCGATCTCGCTGACACGTGGAAGCGTCTCGGGCAGGAGGCTGACTCCCAAGCGGAGCGCAGCCGATGCCAGAGCCAAGCCGAGCAGTCCGCCGCCCAAGCTGAGCAACAACGCTTCAACAAGGGACTGGCGCACTACGGCCGCGCCGCTGGCGCCGAGCGCGAGACGAACAGAGATCTCGCGGCGGCGGCGAATGACGCGTACCAGCAGCAGCCCGGCCAAGTTAGCGCACGCGATGAAGAGCACGACCGTAACCGCCAGGAAGAGTGTGCGTACCAGCGGCCTGGCCTCGGCAACCGTCGCCTCGGTGAGAGGCATGGCGACGGAATGAATGTGCAGGCTGCCCATAGCTGGGGGGAAACTCCGCTGAATCTCCTGCAGCGCAGGCTGCGCATCTGCGATGGCTTGCGCAGTGGTGACGCCGGGCTTCAAGCGGCCCACCATTCTGAAGTTCCAGCTTCCCGCGCCGTTCACCAGTTCGCCAGGGCCAAAGCTCATGGGCACCCAAAGCTCGCTACGGTTCAACTGCCCGGCAACGAGCGGGAACTCAAAGTCGCGCGGCATAACGCCGATGATTTCGTACGGCCTTCGGTTGAGCTGAATCTTCTGGCCAAGGATGTTCTGAGCGCCATGGAAGCGACTGCGCCACATCTGGTAACTGACGACGGCCAACTGCTGACTGCTTTCATCCTCCTGCTGCGTAAAGGCACGACCCATCAGGGGCGAGACTCCGAGAACAGAGAAGACGCCAGCAGTGAACCGTGTGCCCTGGATCTGCACGGGATCACCGATGCCGGAGAGTTCAAAGCCGGTTTGCCGGTAAGCGCCAAGGCTGGTGAAGACGTGTGTGGCGCGAGCATAGACGCGCGTCGCAGGCGCTGTTACATTGGGCGGGCCACTGCCAAAGTCCTTGACTCCGTCAGGAATATTGCCAAGGCAGAGCAGCCTGTCCTGCTGCGGAAAAGGCAGCGGCCGCAACAGCACGCCCTCGACGATGGAGAAAATGGCGGTAGTGGCGCCGATTCCGAATGCGAGCGTGAGCATCGCGGTCAGCGTAAATCCAGGCGATTGGCGTAACCGACGCAGCGCGTAACGAACGTCGAGCCACAAATTGTTCATCGCGTACCATCCTTATTGCCGACTTCGGCCGTTCAATTACTCAGTTCTGAGAGCCTGCATGGGATCGACAGAAGCCGCGCGGCGCGCTGGAACGTAACAGGCAAGCAACACAACGACGAGCAGCGACGCTACGACGAATGCAAGGGTCAGCCAGTCAACGGCGCCTACGCCGAAGAGCATGCCGCGCAAGAGACGGGTGAAGGCGAAAGAGACGGCAAGGCCAACCGCCAAGCCTGCGATGGCGAGGTGCATTCCCTGGCCGATCACTTGGCGAAATACATCGCCCTGCCCTGCGCCGAGCGCCATGCGAATGCCGATCTCATGGGTGCGCTGGCGCGTGGTGTAGGCGACGACGCCATAGATTCCAACGGCGGCGAGGACGAGAGCAAGCAAGCCGAACGCGCCGGCAAAGGCCGCGGCGATGCGCTCAAAGACGCTTCCCATCTGAATATTCGCCTTGAGCGTGGTCTGGTTGTAGAGCGGCAAATCGGCATTGAGACCATGGATCGTTTGCTCAACCGCTGAAGAGAACGACAGCGGGTCACCGGCGACGCGAACATGGAGAATGGCCTGGCTCGTGTAGCGTTGCATCATGGGCACCAGCACCAGCGGCGCATTGCCGTAAGTCATGCGACGATACTTTCCATTGGCGGCCACGCCAACGACAGTGCACCATCCTCCGGCAACCTGGACGCGCTTTCCAATTGCATTTTGACCCGGCCAGTAACGATCCACCAACGCTTGGTTGACGATCACTACCGGCACGGCCGACTGGTTGTCCTGCGCCGTAAAGTCGCGTCCGGAGATCAGCGGAGTCCGCAGTGTCTCAAGATAGCCGGGACCGATTGTCCCCCGATCCACTTCCATGGATTCGTGAAGCCGGGGAACATAGCCCTCGGGCTGAATGTAATCGGAGTGAATTGTAAAATTGAGAGGCGAGAAATCCGCCAACGTCGCTGACTGAACTCCGGGCAACGCCTTTACGCGCGCAAGCAGTTGCAGGTCGAACTCAGTGCCTGTGGCTCTTGAATAGCCCACTGGATCGAGATCGAACGTTGTCAGCAGCACATGATTGGGATCAAAGCCCAGGTCGGCGCTCTGGGCCTTCTGCAGGCTGCGAACAAACAGCCCGGCGCAGGTGAGCAGCAGCAGCGACAGAGCGATCTGCGCGATGACCAGGCCACTCGTAAGGCGTGATTTGGAAAGCCCGCCAGAGGTGGTGAGCGCTTCGTCTTTTAGAACTGAAACCGGCGAGAGGCGGGAGGCACGCAGAGCTGGAATGGCGCCCGCAACCGCGGCGGTGAAAACTGAAATCAGCATTGTGGCCAGAAAGACGGACGAATCGACATGGCCGTTGAGGGTCAGAGGCAGCGTGGTCGGAGGCAGAAAAGCAGACATGGTGCCGGCTGTCCACAGGGTAAGAGTCAGCGCAACCCCGCCCCCAGCCAAGGCAATCAGAACGTTCTCCACGAGCAGTTGACGCACCACCCTCCAGCGACTCGCGCCCATCGACAGGCGAATGGCCATCTCGCGGCGTCGCGCCACCGAGCGCACCAGCAGCAGGTTTGCCACATTGGCACAGGCCAGCATCAGCAGCGCACCGGCCAGGGCGAGCAGCATCGGCAGGGTCCCATACAGGTAGGCGTTGGCCCCGAATGGGGAACGCCACAGCGGGTCGGAAGAGATCTTGTTGGGGCCGCGATGCTGATCAGGAAAGCGCTCGACGAGGCGCAGCATCAGCAAATTGAGTTCGCTCTCTGCCTGAGCGTGATCGACTCCCGGCGCGAGTTTGCCAAGTACGTTGAGCCAGAGAGTTTCCCTCTCGTTGATGCGGTTGGAGCCCCAGACCTGCTTGTCCATCCCCAGAGGAATCCATATATCGGAGCGCAGACCGGTCTTGCATCCCTGAAAGCCCTCCGGGGCGACGCCGACAATCGTGTACGGATGAAGATTGATCTGAATCGTCTTGCCAAGGATTGACGGATCGCCAGCAAATCTCTTCTGCCACAGGTCGTATCCGAGCACAGCCTCGGCCACGCCCTGGCGCTCGCTTTTCAGCGAGGATAGGAGGCTTCGGCCCAGTATGGGCCTTACGCCGAGCACCTCGAAGTAGTTGGCCGAGGCCAGCGTTGCGTAAACGCGCTCCGGCGTGCCCGACCCGGTAATGGCGGTGTAATCGTCATGATAGGCAAGCAGGCCCGAGAATGTGCGTGCGTTGTCGCGCAGGTCCACAAAGTCAAGGTACGAGAACGGAGGCGTAGGGTGTTCGTTCCGTTCTCCGCGCATGATGGTGATCATGTTGCTGGTGTGCGCGATTCCCGGGATCGGGTTGAGCAGGGTCGAATTGATCCAGCTAAAGATGGTGATGTTGGCGGTGATGCCAAGCGCCAGCGTACCCACTGCCAGCGCAGCGAATCCCGGATTCTTGCGGAGTTGGCGCAAGGCGTAACGCAGGTCGTGCATTGCGTTCTGGAGCAGCATGACTACGCCTCCGCCTCAGTTTCGAGCTTCTTGAGCTCATCTTCAGAGACAACTTTTCCGTCGAAGAGATGCACTTCGCGCTGCGCGTGCCGGGCAAAGCGCGGATCGTGCGTAACCATGCAGATCGTCGATCCTTCGCGGTGCAAATCGGCCAGCAGGTGCATCACGGCTTCACCGTTCTTCGAGTCCAGGTTGCCGGTGGGCTCGTCGGCCAGCAGGATGGAAGGCGAACCGGCCAATGCGCGGGCCACCGCCACACGCTGCTGCTGACCGCCGGAGAGTTGCGCGGGATAGTGCTTCATGCGATGCGCCATATTCACGCGCTCCAACGCATCCTTTACGCGCTTCTTACGCTCGGCCGAGGGCATGCCGGCGCGATAGGTAAGTGGCAGTTCGACATTCTCTTCGACGGTGAGGTCGCCGATCAGGTTGAAGCTTTGAAAGATAAACCCGATCTCTTGATTGCGGATGCGCGAACGATCCGCGAAGCTCAGGTTTTCCACCGGATTGCCATTGAGCAGATACCTGCCGCCCGTCGGCGTGTCGAGCAGGCCGAGAATCGAGAGCAGCGTGGACTTGCCGCATCCCGAGGGACCGGACATGGCTACATACTCGCCGCGCGCGATGGTGAGGTGAATCCCGGAGAGCGCATGAGTCTCCACTTCGTCGGTGTAGAAGACTTTTGTCAGGTCCTCAATCTCAATCAACGTCCCATTCGATGCCATTCGTTCCCCCTTGTTGCAGTTCACAGTTCTTAGTTCGCAATTCGTAGTTTTCGGGTGGCAGGTGTCTATTCCCTAGCCCCTGCATTTCTACTCCAGCCTTATCCGGTCCACGGTTTCCCATCGCGACATGTCGGAGAGGATCACCGTATCGCCTTCTTTAAGGCCTTCGATCACTTGAATCTCGTTAACCGATGCGCGGCCTACCTTTACCGGAACGCGCGTGGCGCCTTTGCCGTCGGCGTCAATCTTGAACAGACTCAGCGTCGCGTTCTCATTACCCAGAGCCGGACGGCCAACGAAAATCACATTGGTCATCCTCTCCAGATCGATGGTCCCGTCCACGCTCAGGTCTGGCCTGGCCCCAGGCGGCAAAGCACCAAGCAGTTCTACGTCAACCGTGACCGTTCCGTTCATTACGGCCGGGTCGATGCGGGTAACGCGGCCGGGAATAACGCCGTTGTGGGTGTCGATCGAGGCAGGCTGGCCAATCTGTATGTCGCGCGCCTGGGTCTCGGCGATCTTGAGACTGGCCTTCAATTGATCGGGCTGAACAACCTTGGCCAGCGTAGTGCCGGGGGCGACGTGCTCACCCACCTGGTGGGGCAGGTCGACTAGAACACCGGCAATACCCGCAGTGACGTGCAGGGCGGCCAGTTGCTCCTGCTTGAGACGATAGAGGGCGAGTGCCTGGTCAACTTTTGTTTGTTCCACGGACAGTTGCGAAGCGATGACTTTCTCGTTCATGGCCAGCCGGTCATCCTCAATCTTGTTGCGGGTGGTGAGTTCGTCGGCCTTGCTTTGCGATGCCTTGTAGGTAAGGCCGGAGATGACGCCGAGACCGTAGAGAGCCTGATCAGTCTGCGCCTGCAGTTTGGCCTGACTGAAGTCCGCGCTCACAGTGGCCGCGGAGGCCTTTTGCGTCATCAGGTCGTTCTGCAGCTTGATCTGGGTGTTGTGGTAATCGCTCTGCGCGGCCTTCAAGGCCAAACTGGCGTTCAGAGCCTCCTGATCCAGTTGCGGATTGGTCAGATCCATGATCACGGAGTTCGGCTGAACGAGCGCGCCGGGCAGAATCAGGATGCGCGTCACCGTGGCCTCGGTCTCAGCGGGAATCAGGCGCAGCCTGTCCTCGCGCGGCACCAGGGATCCGGTCGATGCGCGCACTTGCCGAACCAGTGGCCCGCGCTTCACCGTGTCCGGCCAGATCGTGGATCGATCCACCGAGGGTGCAGCTGGCTTGAGCCGCGAAACGGCCAAGACTAACAGGGCTATAACCACCACCGCGACGCCGGCCCATATTGCCAACCGGCGATTCCTCTTTTGCTTCAAGTCTGGGCGTGCGATATCCATCACAACTTGTTAAAGCACGTTACGTGCCAGAGGAGGTAAGATCTTTTTCGCTGAAAACACAATGCTTAATTGCGAACAGCTAACGGCGGGCAGGTGGAGAGGTGACCGCTTGCGGTACGCAGTGTCCGATTCCGGACAGTTGGCCGGGCAGCAAACATTCGCTCCGAGAAGGCTACGCGAACGGTATGCAAAACCGGAGAAGTTTGCACTCAGCACAGCTTTGACTTAAACCAGATGAGTCAAAGTGACCGGACGCGATCGGAGGGGATATTATGGTCTCGCCAGAAAGAGGAAGACGATGGCGGCGGAATCAAAGGCGGAAGAAAAAAAAGCTGAGAAGCTGCAAATGCGCTACTTCGGATGTGCCTGTGGAGTATGCAGATACTTCGTCCCGGTTGGCATCATTGCAATTGAAGAAACCGCCGGCGTGTCCCGCTTGCACGAGTTACTCAAGAAACAAAACTGGCAGGCCGATGACGCCGTCTGCGAGCGCCCAACCTGCGGAAACAGGACGTTTGTAACTTGGGACCGCACCATCCTTGGCGGGAAAGCCAGATAGTAACATCCCTTCAATTCACAATCTAGGAACTTGTTGAAAAACACTTAGAGGTCTCGGAATGTGGCAAATATCGGAATACCAAAACCCTCACTGAGGCATTACCGATCGCTTTGCTGGCTTTGTAGGGCGATTCAGTTTTTCAATCTGCGTGACGTC
>Ga0114951_10002994_pt1 | contig 18140 bp, 10 predicted proteins | sample AM7aDNAmetaG_FD_88677 | JGI IMG/M metagenome (GOLD analysis project Ga0114951, IMG submission 88677) | Freshwater microbial communities from Finland to study Microbial Dark Matter (Phase II) - AM7a DNA metaG | ecosystem: Environmental > Aquatic > Freshwater > Lake | place: Finland: Lake Alinen...
AACCTTTAAACAAAATTTCAACTCCTAATCTATTAAGTCCTTAACAGGACTACAGTTCAATATTCGATTTCTGTTTCTATCCATATCAAGTCCCTAACGGGACAACGATTCCATATTATATTTCTGTTTCTACCAATATCAAGTCCCTAACGGGACTACGGTTCCATATTCGATTTCCGGTTCTACCAATATCAAGTCCCTAATGGGACTTCACGGTTCAATATTCGATTTCTGTTTCTACAAATATCGGCTTATTAACGGGACTAATGGTTCATATTCGATTTCTGTTTCTATAAATATAGGTTCTGATGGAACTGTCCCGTAAGGGACGTAATATCGGTAGAAAGAATTCATCTTGAAGAAATTGTCCCGTAAGGGACTCAATATCGGTAGAAAGAATTCATCTTGAAGAAATTGTCCCGTTAGGGATAAAATAATAAACCTTAACTATATTTTTTCTCAAACATGCTTATTCCGTTATTCCCTTCCATTGATCCGTCCTGAATGGTGAAGCCGGAAGGTCGGCACTGTTGTACAAATTGGCATCATCTGGATTGTTGCCCCATCCGTAACGAACAGCGACAGGTTGTAAAATATTGGGTGAGAACACTTCAACAGTGTATGCCCCTGTAATTCTGGTATTGGCCCATTCAAATTTATGGTCCTCTCCAGCAATAGCAAATCCTTTGAGGTATCCATATTTGTCTTTTACCTTGAGTCCACTACCTACAGATTCAAAAGTAAGGGTAATGCGGTTCCCTTTGATGCTCATCTGCTTAAAGACTGGGCCACTATTTACAACTACCTGATTATAGGCAACTTTCAAGGCATTGAGAGCCAGTCTTTTCCCTACTGTCTGTTTGTCTTTGGGATGGATATCCAACGCATCGCCAACGTCGGTGGTAACGGCCATCCCTGTATTGGGAAGTGCAAGGGTTTTGCTCTGTGCTTCCCGCAATTCTGCCCACTGACTCTCGACCGGAATAGAATCGGCTTTCATGAAGTTGGCCAACTGCACAAACAGGAACGGAAAATCGCCCTTGTTCCAATGGTTCCGCCAGTCTTTGATCAGGTCGGGAAATACTTTCTGGTATTGTTTCGCCCTTCCAGCGTTCCCTTCACCCTGGTACCAGATTGCACCTTTTATCCCGTAAGGTATCAGCGGATGGATCATCCCATTGTAAAGAAGTGTCGGATACGAGTTTGGGCTTAAAACTGCATTGAATTTCAGGAGGCCGACCTTGTATTTCCAGTTACCACTTAAAGGGATCGAACGTTTTTCACATTGCAGTTTCAGCGAAACCGAGTCGCCATAGATTCCACCCATGTTGCCAATATCCTCAACCTGAACGGTCAGGATATTTTTACCCGGTTTCAGGACTCCCGCCGGAATTGGATAGATCCTCAATTTATCAGCCATTAGTTTTGTGGCACCGATCAAAGTGCCGTTCAGGAATGTATTGTCAGAATCGTTGACCTTTGCCAGAAACAGGGTTGCAGCTTTGCCTGCCTCTGTAGGCAAGATCTCAATTTCCCTGCGGAACCAGATGATACCGTCAACTCCCTGCAAGCCATTTTGTTCGATGTAACCTGGTAATTTCATTGTTTTCCAGGCAGAATCGTCAAGTCCGGGTGCTGCCCAGATGGGTTGGTCACCTTTCATTCCAAGATCGACTGTTGAGGTTTCACCAATCCTCGCACGGACCTCCCGTTCAATTGAAGTGGCATAATCATCGAGGTTTATTTTTTTCAACTGTGACATTTGATTGGCAAAATCGGGGTTTTGGGCAATGGTCTGTTCGCTTGTCCAGGTTTCGGCCACAGTTCCGCCCCAGGAAGTATTGATCAAGCCAATCGGAACTTTCAGTTTTTCATAAAGCGCTCTCCCAAAAAAATAGGCAACTGCCGAAAAACGCGGCGAGGAAACCGCAGAACATGCTGCCCATTCGCCCTCTTCAAGCTGCTCCTGCGGTGACTGGGAAATCCGTTTTTTCACGGTAAACAGCCGTATTTCAGGATAATTGGAGGCGGCAATTTCAGCTTCCGCATTTTTGGCCGTGATCAGGTTGAACTCCATATTTGATTGCCCGGAGCAAACCCATACTTCACCGATCATCACATTGTCATACGTTAGAAGGTTTTTACCTTTGACCGTCATTTTGTATGGTCCACCATAGTCCATCTTTGGCAATTTGACGAGCCACTTGCCTTGTTTATTGGCCTTTACGGAAACAGTGGCCTTTTCGAGCGTGACGGTTACCTTTTCGCCTGGTGTGGCCCAGCCCCAAACAGGGATTTCCATCCCTTGTTGCAGCACCATGTTGTTGTTAAAGATAGGTGAAACTTTTACCTGGGCCAAAATGCTCCCTGCAATGAAGAAGAGCAGAAGGGTTATCCAAATTTTTGTAGTTGTGTTCATCTTTGTCGTATTATAGAAGTTTAGAAATTCAGTTATAGAAATAGTTTTCATTCATCGGTTCTTTGTGATACTTTGTGTCTTCGTGCCTTTGTGGCAAAAAGCATTCTACCAGAAAAGCTCATAAGGTTTAAAGGTTTACAAAGAATTTTTACAAAGAACTATGCAGGTTTATTAAGGTTTCCTGCTAACCCACAGATGTTGCCTTAAGTCTGAGATCACCCGACCTATGGGTGCTTTGAACGATGACCTGGCACAATATTAAAAAAAAAGTTTGTGAAGTTTTTAACCTGCACAAACTATTCTCAAAAAAATGATCAGGAAATATTATCTATAACATTTGCTTTGCATTGTCCACGGTTATTTCCAACACCCTGGTCAGAAAGGAGAATTTGCTTTTCATCATGTCGTACTCTTCGCCCGATTCCATGTAACTGGCTTTACCATCAATCAGAAAACCCGTTCCCTGATAATCGTTGTAACCCAACACCTCTTTGCTACCCAAGGATAGTTTAACTTTGTTGTTGACCTCCACATTTTTCTGAGTTTTACGAAAGCCATAGGCTGGAATTAAAATACGCTCATCCTCAGTAACAACAAGGTATGAATTCCAGGTGTTTACCAAATGGGGTTCCACTCCCCATGACATAATTGACACAACACCTTCATGTTTAATGACTTCTAAAAACTTTTCGCTCAATTTGCCCATCGTATTTTCAATTTGATTTTAAATTATTGATTTTAACCTTACAAAAGTATCCGGGAAAGTGCTTTTTAAACTTAAACTGGATTAAGAAATTAAGGTTATGGAATTTTCTTTCGAAGTTCGCTCAAATATTCGGGGGTAAGGCCAAGATAGGAAGCTATCATATATTGAGGTACCCGCTTCATAAATTCAGGGAAGGAGGTGCTAAAATGAACGTAAAATTCCTCCTTCGACATTTCGTAAAGTAATCTTGACCTAACCTGGGCCCCTGCAACGGCTTTTTGCATCATCAATCTAAAATAGCGCTCCAACTGTGGCAGTTCAACGAGCAAAAGATTAAGATTCTGATTGTCAATAGATACAATCCTGGATTCTTCAATCGTCTGGATATAATACTCTGAAGGTGCATTATTCATAAAGCTTTGAAAATCTGAAATCCACCAACCATCCAAAGCAAACTGGGTAATCTGCTCAACACCTTTTTTATTGATGAAAAACATCCTCAAACATCCCTTTTCAACAAAGTACAAAGCTTTACAAATCTTACCTTCCTGTATTAAAAATTCCTTCTTCCTGAATTGATGTGTTTCTGAATGGCTTTTAAAAATTTCAACTTCACTGTCACTTAAATCAATAACCTTTCTTAAATGTTGGATGATGTCTTTGTGCATTGATCATTTTTTATTCCATGGATGGCAAAATGTAAAATTATGGTTTACTTCCATATTTCAACCTTATCTCCATTTATTTCTATTTTAACTTATTTCTACTTTATTTCTTTTCTTAATTCATTCCTAAAATTCTTTATCCTATGAAAAGTCAAATAATTGGCATTGTGATAGTTGTCTGCACCGCCAAATTTGTCATCCCAAGCAGTACGCGATAGGAAAATAATGTCCTTCCCATCAAATTGCCAGTCGATGTATTGAAAGCCATGCTTCTTCACCTCGGGATGGTATAGCAATTGTTTGTGTATTGTCCAGGTTTTCAAATCCGTGGAACTTTTCAGGACCAATTTATTGCGGACAGAACCGGCATCCAGGGTTGAATATTCCGAAGACATTTTATTGCAAATGGTCCAATAACGTTTCGATTTAGGGTCGTACCTAACAGAGAATTTCTTGGCACCACCTACGAAATCAAAGAACCCTGTGGCAGGATCAAAAGAGGCTGTTTTTCCATCTTCGCTGATGTTCACAATCGCAGCCAGTTCCCTCCCTTTCTCGGAAGTTGCAACCCTCAATAAATCAATTATTTTGCCATCAGGGGTTACGACAGCGTTTCCTTCGATCCATCCGCCAAATTTACCATCGAGGTAGGCAGGATTGTGGGTCAGGAAATTTGTATTGGTCCAGTTGGCAGCGTTAAGAAGGTCTGACCCAAGCGGTGCGGAGAAAACCATGGCACTGTAACGGAGGCCCCATTTGGAACTTTCAGATTTTGCATTTTCGATGGCCCGCCAGATACGTCCATTGTAGATCACCATCGGCATCGGGGCAGTGTGGTATTCCCCTTCGCGAATAAGGCCTGTTATAGCGGAGGTGGGTTCGGTCCAGGTAACCCCACTGTCTGTTGACTTCCTGATTATCAGGTTGCCATGGTGCTTCCAGGTACCCATGATGTAAAGGGCATTTTCATAAACAAACAGGTTCGACCAAAACTGGCCGTTGATTTCGGAAATCTTTGTCCATGATTTTCCTTTATTAGTGGATTTAAAAACTGCCGTTAAAGCCCGCTCAAACTCTGTGGAACCAGGCCCAAAATGGTCGTGTGATGCCACATAATCGCCATTGGGTAGAATACAAATGCTTGGCGACCCGATAAAGGTTTTTGTGGATGCAGGGATATAATCGACAATGATGCCGGGGACTTTGGATGTCTGGGCAAAGGATTGGAGATTAAGGAAATAGAAGGAAATAAATAGAAATACAAGAAATATGGGTCTGATTTTTTTCATATCTGTCTCATTTTTGGGTAATTACTTTTGATTGTTCGACAATATAACCGTCCTCTGAAAGTACAAATTTAGCCGGATTATTCTTTTTATTTTTTGGAATCTTGACTACTAAACATTACTTTTATCCAGTTCCAAAAACCAAAGATAAATTATTGAAAGGAAATGGCTTCCAAGGACCAAAATATACCGTTGGCAGATGCTGAAATGAAGATTCCAAAAGTCTTTATTTCGTATAACCATAAAGACCAGGAGGTTGCCTTAAAAATCAAAGACAGATTGGAAAGAGCTGGTATTGAGGTGATTATTGATGTGGAGGCCATGGCCACTGGTGAGAACATTGAAGGTTTTATCAAAAAATGTATCAAAGAATCTGGGATCACCCTTTCCTTGATTTCTGCCAACAGTTTGATGAGTGCCTGGGTGGCGATGGAGACGATATGGAGCAGTTACGATGAAACTTTGCGGGGAAGGTATTTTATGCCCTGCAATATTGACAATTCAATTTTTGAACGTTCGTTTCCTGATCGGTCTTTGGATGTACTGGATCAGCAGATTAAAGAAATTGACAATACGATACAAATCCGTTTACAGAAAGGTCGGGGTATTGAGGATATTACGAATGAAAGAACAAGGATCAACCATTTAAAAGTCGAACTACCTTCTATTATTGGAAGACTTAAAAATTCACTCTGTGTGAATTTAAGTGATTCCCAATTTGACACAGGAATGGTTAAAGTGATCAGTGACATAATAAATACTTTAAATATCAAAGGTTTAACCGATCTTATTGAAACCCAAACCAAATTGTCAGCTGATCAACCTGGGAATAAGCAACTTCAAAAAACTGATCATCATAGTAAATTACATGTTGCCGATGAGATAAAAATGGGCCGAATCCTGTATAAAATTGCAGATACAATGCAATTGAACAGAACAGAAAGGTGTGAGATACGGATTGCCAAAAAAGAAATCTCATTGATTAAATTGTTGAAAGGCTTGGTTAAAGATAAAGTAAAAATTGAAGGAGTAAAGATAAGCGATGATATGGAGGTGAAATTAGTTTCATCCGGGAATAATGCCTTTAAGATTGTTAGTATAACGAATCAGGAGCAATTAATTGATGATGATAGCTTTACACAATGGATTTTCGATGTTACCCCATTAATGACAGGCAACCAGTTGCTTACGCTAGTCGTTTCAATAATTACAAGGAACATCCATGATAAAGAAATTAAAAAGGATGTTGTTTTTGAACGGATAATAAATGTGGTTACATCAAAGGTCGAACTAAAAACAAATTCAACATTTGAAAAAATGGATTTGACAGATTTAGTTAAGAATGATAATAATTTCCTTCAAAATTTAACAAACTCCTCGACCACGATTATTGTCAATTCTTCAGACAAAAAGTTTCCAAACGACTATGGAACAACAGATAAAGGATCTTTAAAAGAGGAAGCACAAGAAAGTAAATGGAAGTCAACAACCTTAACGTCATTTGAGGGACACCTAGAAAAAGCGGAACTTTCAAAAACCATGGACGTGCTTACAGAGGACTCGGAAATTTCGATTATACATGGAAATCCTTATCGTTGTAAAACGGAACCCAAAGAGGGAATTTTAGATATTTACAATGATCATACAGTTGATAATATTCCTATCATTGAAATGATTTTTGTAAAAGGTGGGGAATTTGTGATGGGCGATAACAATAGCAAATATGAATGGGAAAAACCTGCATGCAAAGTGGGTGTTTCTGATTTTTACATTGGCAAATATCCCGTCACTCAAAGGCAATGGGTTGATATAATGGGGTATAACCCTTCCTATTTTAAAGGTTGCGATAACTGTCCTGTGGAATCGGTGAGTTGGTATGAAGTACAGGAATTCATTCAAAAATTGAATATAAAAACAGGAATAAACTACCGGTTGCCAACCGAGGAAGAATGGGAATATGCTGCAGGTGGCTGGGATTCAATAGGCAATGTAACTGGGCAGACTAAATATGCTGGTACTAATAATAGTTCAGAATTAGGCTATTACGCATGGTATTACGGCAATAGTGGGTGCAAAACACATCCGGTTGGCACTAATAAACCGAATAGACTTGGAATTTACGATATGAGTGGAAATGTTTGGGAATGGTGCAATGATCGGTATGGAAGCGATTTTTATAAAATCAGACCTATATATAATCCAGTTGGCTCTTACCGTGTTTTGCGCGGCGGTTCGTGGTTCGAATATGCCGACTACAGTCGTATAGCTTGCCGCTTCATCAATTTGCCTGACTGCAACTGGAACGACACCGGATTCCGCCTGTCCTTTGCCTTGCAGTAAAGCTCTTAGAAAGGAAATTAGGGTACGAGTAAAAAAATGCTTGTTTGCAGCTGGTCTCTTTCCTATTATTGCTTTTTTTTTACTTTGAACAATACCGCCTGTAACGATCTATTTTTGAGGATTTTTGGACTTATTATATGTTATTTCATTTTTTTTACGATGAAAAACGATTATAGAAAATAGAATGATATTAATAATTTTTAGTATTACTGACATAATATGCTGAATATTAATTATTTAATGACATGATCTAACATCCAATATCTTTAATATTTTCTCATTTATCTGGTTTTTCTTTACGGCGCAGGGGGTCGTTCGTTCTTTTAATAACCTTTCTAATTGCGCCACCCTCTTGTGTTGGTTTATCTTTCTACAAATATTTCGCTCCTAACGGAGCTTTGAACCTTTATAAAAGGTTATTTGGGATTCCACCGGTTGTGTCCTTTTCCTACCAAAATACTAAATTTGCATGAAACAAAAATTTGAGTAACTTTATCATTGGAAATAAACACGGAAACCATGACAGAATTTAAAATACAAGTTGACGATCAGGTGGTGAACGATTTTGGAAAAGATAGATTGGAACTCTTTTTTCAGGATTTTTATTCAAAAGCATTGTTGAAACTTGCAGCAAGCGAGATACTTAAAGATATGGATGACAATGAATTACAAGATGAAAGTTGGAAGTCAGCCCGTGAACGCGCATGGCAAAAACATGGCCAATATTTTATTAATGTAATCGCCAATGGTTGATTTTGTAATTGATACGAATGTTATAATGGGCATGTTGATCAGCGGAAAAGCTCATTACCGTACGATTTTAACGTTCGTCAGATTCTATTTACCGGAATTTTCAATGACTGAACTAGATGAATACAAGCATGTTATATTTGAAAAATCAAAATTCACCAAAATCGAACTCAAAGAATTTATCTATTTTGTCTTTTCATCCGTTTCTGTAATACCGGGTTTTGTGTTATCGAAAGAGTCAATTAAATTAGCAAATAATCTTTGCGAAAATATTGATATTAAGGATATTTCCTTTCTTGCACTTTCCATTGATATGGATTTACCATTATTGACACGCGATGAACAATTATACAACGGTTTAAAACGAAAAGGGTATAAGAAAATCATTCTGTTTAAAGACTTTCTGGATCAACTTTGATCGTATCCACTTATCAATCAAGGCACAGAAATCAACTTGCCGAATTACGCCAATATCAAGGAAACTGAACTACTTTAAGGCACGGTCAATGCGCTGGAAGTGCGGAATCTTTGTAGAAAAAAGGATCTCCCCCGAACGGCGGCGCAATCAGAAAATTCCCTTAAAGAGCAAACGATCCTTGCGCTGCAAAGAATTAACCGAAATACACGGGCAATAAATCAAACCAGAACCCTTAAATGTTAACCGGGGTTAAAGTAAGATTTTGAAAACAAATATCCAAGAACAACTTCAACTTGTACTTAATTGAATAACAATATAATATGAATAAGGTAAATAAGGTAGGTCATCTCTCCTACATCAAGCTATTAAGGTCAAAAAATATGGATAAATAAGGTTTGATTTACCTAAATATCTTATTTTCTATTCTTTAACCTTGATGGAGAATAAATAAAATTTGATCTGCAGACAAACCTTATTTCACATTCTTTTTCAACCTTAATAGCCATCGTTTGAACCCACAACATAAACCTTATTTACCTTATTTTCAGTCTTTTAATTACAATAAAATCAAAACGTTCAAACCATATTTTAGTGTCCGGGTGACTGGAAAGCGGTCAATCTTCGTGTGGGCAGTTGCTCCAAGTCACCGGGACACTGCATCCTGGAGTTTTTTTTTCGTGTCCGACATCAATCTGCGGAGAATGAAATTATCAATAAACTGCAATTAAAGTTATAACCCTGAATGGGTTAAACAAGAATAGCCATGGGTAAGCGGTCCCGAACAAACGATCTGTCAACGCTTAAAAGATCCTTGGACCGCGTAACCCAGGGTAAAGAATCGGCAACAAAACCGTCCGCGACCGAATGTTCGGAAAAGGATAAAGTTCTCTTCGGACGGTCCAGGCAACCCTCTTTAAAGTCGGTGGCGCGGTTCTTATCCTATTTTTGGGAATGTGCTTCTTAGTTTGGGATTGCTTTGGAGTGCAAGTGACCATCTTTCAAATTTTGTCCTGTTACGCACTCCGCGCAATTACAGTTCCTAACTGGGATAGTGGGTCAAATTTTGAGTTTTAGTGTCCGGGTGACTGGAATGCGGGCATTCTTTGTGCGGGCATTTACTGCAAGTCACCGGGACACTGCATCCTAAAGTTTGTTTTTCAGGTCCGACTTCATTCTACTATTAATTACTTGTTATTAAGATATTTCCCTGTTGTAAACCCAACGAGGATGCCTTTACCAAAATACTCCCCTTCTTTCCTGTACTTTGTACAATCACCTGGCACATTCCGCTGAAAGCCCTTCGCTCCATTCCTTTTGCCGGTTCGAGGCTCATCGGATTGCCGTTGCCAACTCCCACGATTTTCCCTTCACCCACTATCTCAAAATGCACAAGATTATCTGAATCTGGAACCAACGTCCCATTTTCGTCGGTGATTTTCACCATTATATACGACAGGTCTTTGCTGTCAGCATGGATTGTGCTTCGGTCGGCAGTCAGATTAACCTGGATAGGATCATCGGCAGTCCGGATCTTATCTGTTGCGACCAATTTGCCATTCTGGTATCCTTCAGCCTTTAAAACTCCCGATTTAAAAGGGACTTTCCACCGAAGCGACAATTTTTTCGTAGTTGAGAAATTCTTCGTTTCCAATTGCTGGTTGTTAAGGTAAAATTTTACCTCATCGCAATTGGTATAAGCCACAACGTCAACTAGCTGCCCCTCCTTCCAATTCCAATGTGGAAGTAAATGAACCATAGGTTCTTTAGTCCATTGACTTTTGTAAAAATAGTAGGAATCCTTCGGGAAGCCGCAAAGGTCGAAAATGCCGAAGTAAGAACTGACTGCCTGTTGCCCGTAAGGGGAAGGTTCACCCATGTAATCAAAACCTGTCCAGATGTACATCCCTGACATCCATGGCCTGTTTTTTACAGCCAACCAAGCCTCCTGATGGGTGGTTCCCCCACCTGCATCATCAAAAGCCGAAGCCTGACAATCCGGGAATGTTTTGACGAGGGTATCGAGCGTAAAATGATAGACTCCACGGCTGTCGAACTGCGATGTTGTTTCGCTGGCAAGGTAAAACCAATCGGGATGCTTTTGTTTGATCTCATCGTAAGCATCTATGCTATAGTTAAATCCAACAACATCAACTGCGGCGGTCATCCCTTTAGGTTCGGCATCTCTTATAAAGTTAAATGCAGAGGTTGAAAATCGGGTCTGGTCATATTTTTTGACGATGGAAACCAATTCCCTTGCAATTTCGCCTCCGTTGGTGCTTTTTGGAAACCATTGTTCCTTGATCTCATTTCCAATGCTCCAGAAAATGACCGAAGGGTGGTTACGGTCGCGCAAAACCATATCGCTGATCTCGCGTTCATGCCAATCCTTGAAGTAATTCTGAAAACCATAAGGGGCAGCATCTTTGCCGATGTACCAACTGTCGAAGGTTTCGTCCATCACAAGGAAACCCATTTTGTCGCATAGGTCAAGAAGTTCCGGTGCCATCAGGTTATGGCTGCACCGGATCCCATTGCATCCCATCGATTTGAGCAGTTCAAGCTGCCTTTCCAAAGCCCGCTCATTGATCGCAGCACCTAAACTTCCCAGGTCGTGGTGATTGCATACCCCGAGAATTTTCACATTTTTCCCGTTCAGATAGAACCCGCTGTCAGCCCTGAAAGCTAGCGACCTTATTCCAAAAGTAGTTCTGTAAGTGTCTTTGAGTATTTTCCCCTGAAAAACTTTGGTAATCAGACTGTAAAGATTAGGATGTTGAATATCCCACAATTGCGGGTTGCTCACCTTTAGTGAGGAATTCAGGGTTGTATTGGAGTTCATTGCAATTTTTCCTGATTGAATCTGAACGGCAACCTCCTTCCCTGAAGGATCAACAATAGATGAGGAGATTTTCAGATCTGCCTTCACAGGATTGTCATTAATAATCGTAGTCGTCACATTCACTGTGGCTTCCTGTTCTGAAACTTTGGGTGTTGTTACAAAAGTGCCCCACTGACCAACATAAATTGGAGATGAGGTAATCAACCATACATGCCTGTAAATTCCAGCACCTGTGTACCATCGTGAATCGGGTTGCTTGGAGTTATCGACCTTCACCGCTATGACATTCTCTCCCTTTTGAATGTAAGATGTCATATCGTACTGGAAAGTCGCATAACCATATGGCCGTGTCCCTAATGGATGGCTATTGATATAAACCGTGCTGTTTTTGTAAGCACCATCGATCACAATGAAATATTTCCTTTCAATTGGATCATTGATGTCGAACTTTTTCCTGTACCAGCCAATACCACCAGGAAGTAATCCACCCTGATGTCCGGAAGGGTTGTCGGGACGAAAATTGCCTTCAATACTCCAATCGTGCGGGAGGTCCAATAAACGCCATTTTTGATCAGCAAAATCTTTCATTTCAGCATTTGGGACATCGCCCAAATGGAATTTCCAGTTGGCATCAAAATTCTCCCTGCCAGATGGTTGCGCAAAAAGTTGAATGCCAGAGAACCAAACTAAAATAACTATTGTTGTGATTGTTCTTTTCATTTCATTTCCCTTCAGTATAAAGTTCATTGGCCCGAATTTCATGTTTTTCCATATCCGGGCCAGACCAGCTTACATTTAATGCTTTTCCGCCACCGCAATTGAAATATTTTACCAATATTTTATGCAACCCAGCTTTTAATGCAATGTTACCCGGTTCTTCAACCGCGCCATGATTTGCATCGTTTTCGATCAGTTCCGAACCATCAATAAACAACCGGCTTCCATCGTTCGATTTCAGGTAAAATGTATAAATGCCATCTTTGGGAACTTTTACATATCCATCGAACCTTAACCCAAAATAACTTTCGCGCTTCCTTTCGTTAAGGCCGAAATTGGCTGTGATTCCGGAAGAAATCGGATCAACTATGTCAAGATCGGCAGTCGTCACGAAAAACTTTTCAAAATAATCGAAATGAATACCCGGTTTGACCTTTGCATTTTGAACAGCTTCTTTTGGCTTTGCTTTTTCAAAATTATAAGTGTAAACATTTCCGGGTTTCTGATCCTTATCAAATGCCCTGATTTTTAATATTTTAGATTGAATTATTTCGAATGGTTGCGAAAACACAGGCGATTTTTCATTGGGTTCTGAACCATCTATGGTAAACCGGATAGTTGAATTTTTGGAATCACAAGCAAGGGAAACAGAAGTCGAATTGTCAAACAATAGATCACCTGTTTTGAGATAGGGAACCTGTACTACAGGATCCCCATTTTCTGAAAATGGCCGATCTGCTTGGGCAGTTCCCCAGCTTTTATTGGGATTTGAACCCATTTCATAAACCAACTCGCCCCCTCTCATCAAATCCTCATGCCGCAGATAAGATTTGGTCCAAGGTTTCCTGTTCAAAGTTGCCGACTGAATGTAGAAATTCCCTTTGGAGATATTATTTGCCTTGATTACAAATTTCTTTCCATTTTCAAGGTTGATCGTTGCTTTTGTAAACAATGGTGAACCAATTGCATAGATCGTCTGACCTGGGGCAACCGGATAAAATCCCAAAGAACTTAAAATGTACCATGCCGAAATCTGACCGCAATCATCATTACCGGCAAGACCATCGTTCTTTGCACTGTACAACTCATTTAAGATTTGATTGACAAGCCTTTGCGTTTTCCATGGCTCGCCAATATAATCGTACAGGTAAGCCAGGTGGTGACTGGGTTCGTTGCCATGCCAGTATTGTCCAATCATTCCCCTGTTGCTATTCCCGCTTGAAAGCGTAAAAAGCACATCCAGCCATTTTGAAAATTTTGGGTCTCCTCCCATTTTGGTTGACAGTCCTGTAACATCATGAGGTACATACATATACTGGTAAGCATTCCCTTCTGAATAGGCCGAATTGACCAACGGATCGAAAGGGGATTGCCACTTGCGGTCGAAGCTTTTGCCACGCATAAAACCAACCGATGGATCGAACACATTTTCCCAGTAATGCGCCCGTTGATGATAGTTCAGATAATCGTTCTGTCTGTTCATTGCTTTGGCCATCTGTGCAATGCACCAATCGTCGTAGCAATATTCCAGCGTTTTGGAAACCGATTCACCCTGACGGTCATAAGGTAGATAACCTATCTTTTTATAGTACTTCAACCCAAGTTTATCAAGTTCAGCACTGTGCTTGATGGCTTTGAACGCTTTTTCGATGTCGTAGCCTCTTATCCCTTTCATGTAAGCATCCACAATTACAGGTACTGCGTGATAACCAAGCATATCGTCGGTATAATTGCCAGCCAGCGGCCACATCGGTAAACGACCACCATCATCATAAATCTGCAACAAGGTTTTGATAAAATCGTTGGTCCTTTTCTGATCGATGATTGTGAACAAGGGATGCAATGCTCTGTAAGTATCCCATAATGAGAACACTGTGTAGGTCGTGAAGTCCTTGTTTTCGTGAACTTTATGGTCTGTTCCTCTGTATTTCCCGTCCACATCCATAAAAATATTAGGGCTCAGGGCGGCGTGGTACATTGAGGTATAAAAAATGGTTTGTTGTTCAGGAGTACCACCCTCAACGTCTATCTTTGACAACTGATTGTTCCAGGCAACTTGGGTTTCCTTTTTCACAGCCACAAAGTCCCAATTTGGAATTTCAGCCTCAATGTTTTTCCGGGCGCCATCGGTGCTGACTGCCGAAATCCCAACTTTTATAAGAATTGCCTCGTTATCAGAGGTTTGAAAGTTCAGGACAGCTTTAATGTTTTTGCCTGTTGCTTCTGTGATGCCATTTTTAATTGTGTCGTTGATGGCGAGATCAGCCGAAGCGAAAGGTTTGGAAAACTTCGCCACGAAATAGATATACTGGTCCCAAGCCCAACCGTGAGAACGGCGCAACCCTTCAATTTCAGTATTGCTTATTTTTTTGATGTTCAGAAATTCGGCGCCTCCGGGATGGGCCAGGTCGATGATAATGTGCGAATCGTTACTTTTAGGAAAAGTATATTTATGAAATCCGGCACGCAAAGTAGTTGTAAGTTCAACCTGAATATTGTAATCTTTAAGCAAAACAGAATAATATCCCGGCGAGGCCTTTTCGTTCTGATGGTCGAAAGCCGATCTGTAACCTGAACCTTTCACCCCGGCTGTCCCGGCATTGAGATGAACTTTCCCGGTAGTCGGCATGAACAGAACATCACGATATTCGGGTTCACCTACGCCATTCAGGTGGGTGTGAGAAAAGCCAATAATCGTGCTATCGGCATAACCATATCCTCCACATGCATTTAATTGTGTATCAGGACTTAACTGAACGCATCCGAAAGGATAGCTGGCTCCCGGAAAGGTATTGCCATCGGCACCTGTGCCGATAAACGGATCGACCAATTTCGTATAGTCATGTTTGTCAATCTGCCCATGAAGAAAATTTGAATAAAAATTCAACCCAAATATCAGTATAAGAAATAATTGTCTGGTGTTCATAGATGGATTTTTGTGTTCATAAGGATCTTTTCAAACCTTTAAAGGCAAAGTAACATAAGGATTTAATTGATTGTTTGTTAAAAATCAACAGATGTTGAAACCATTTTGATTGTGGGTAGAATTTGATTTTGTTTCAGGTGATGACTTCAGATTGATATGAATAGGTTAGAAATCGATAGACATATAATATTGATATTCAATTATATACGCTTTATAGCTTTGCAATTCCCCCTGCCCCCCTTTCTGGAAATGGGGCGTTTTTACAATAGAAATTCGTAGTCCAAAAGATGAATATAAAGCACTTGATTTGAAAATTGGAACTCTTAAGTGGCTTTTTGCAGGGTCAAAAGCTCCGGTAGGAGAGTAATATTTGTAGTAAAAAGATGGTATTGGGGGCTAAAATATCAACTATTTATTGTTGTTCAACAATTTGCGCAGGTTTTCAAGTTCTGTCCTTAAAGCTTCTTTCTCTTGTTCTGCTGTGCCCAATCGTTGTTCAACCGTTCCCAATCTTTGTTTTACAAGATCATTCTCGTGCTTTACGATTTCATTCTCCTGTTCCAAGTCGTCAATAGTCCTTTCAAGGTCTTCCAATTCGTCGATAATGCCGTCTTCCATGTCCATTTTCTTCCTCACATCATTGTCTTCCACTGCTTTTTGTAACTTGCGGATGATGAGCCGGTACTTTTCGGGAAATTCGTTTTCCTTGACACTTAAAATATGGTGGTTCCTATCGACATTGTTCCGCTGGTCAAAAACGCTCAACAATATTTCAAGGTCATTCCTTCGTTTATCGGTCAGGTAAGGGATCTGTATCACATAACTGTCGAGCGTAAGGCTTTCGATAAACGACTCTTTGGTCTCAATGATTTGTTCAGTCATTAGGTCAACATATTGCCGACTGACCTTGATGGCACTTGATTTGGTGTAATCCAATTTATGCCCCAAAAAATAAATGCTGATAATCGGCAAACCTGTCTTGCGGAAACGGTTCCCTATCTTTACTTTTTGATAATTCTCTTTGTTTGAGAACTGCTCCCCAAGGTATTTCCTAAACCTCATGATATCGGCAGGGAACTTGGCTTTTTGAAGTTCGATGATCACATTTTTGTGCCCTTCGGCAGTTTTTATCTTGGCCGAAAAATCAAGGCGATAGACAGTCAACGGGTCCATCCTGATCCGTTTCTTTTTCGAAATTTTAGTTCCTACCGATTTTTCAATTTCGGCAATAAACTCCTGCGGGAGGAATGACAATTTTTCAATATGTTCCCCAATGATCGACGAAATCATCAATTTTGCGACTTTGGCATCCTCCATAAGGTATTTGAAGACAACATCGTATATGGGATTGGCTATTTGCATATTAAAACGGATTTAGGGCAAATTTACAAAACAAACTGTTCAAATCAAAATTATTGCGATATTCAATGAAACAAATCCCCTGCTTCAACTTCACGAATTTGGATTCCTGGTCCTTCCCATTTTACTTTCAGACTTTTGGCCAGTCCTTGCTGAAAATAGTCCACCTTGATGGGATGCAACCCTTTCTTTAGCCCGATCTTTGAATCCAAAACCTGCGCCCGGTGACCGCCATCGTTGTCGATGATCAATTTTCCGTTCAAATACAAGACTGCCCCATCATTGGCTTCGAGCCAAAAGGTATAAACACCGGTTTCTGGAACTTTAAGATATCCCTCAAGGTTGTAACCAAATGAACGTTGGTCCTTTATTGCATCCACATTAAAAGTAGAAAGGATACCTCTATCCAGAATTGGAGCACCACTCTGATCTTTAGCACTTCTTACTGCTTCACCCTCGCGATATAGGTACTTAACACCTGCTTGTAAACCAACTGCGGAAACTGCTTCAAGCATATCGATCTGTTTGAACTGGATACTTACCGGATAAGAGGGCAAAATTCCATCCACAAAACTCCTGACTTTCAAAACTGTTGGTTTTGTGATCGTTAAGGGTTCTTTATAAAGTAGTGATTTCTCTGTTGGTTCAGATGCATCAAGGGTATAATGGATTTTTGCCCCTGGTTCTGTGGCGAAAATTTTTACAACCCGGCTGTCCAAAAACAGGATATCCGAAAATTCAATTTTGGGGGTTTGTGCATATTTGAACTTCTTTTCCGGTGAATAGGGCCGATCCTCCTTTTTTGCGCCCTGTTCTTTATTTGGAGTACTTCCCATATTAAATACGATTTGTCCACCAGCCATAATATCCTGATGATTCAGATAGGTTTTGGAATATGGTTTCCCATTTAAGATTGCCGACTGGATGTAAATATTCTTGTTACTGTTGTTTTTGGTAATGATTTCAAATTTCTTTCCGTTCTCAAGGTTGATCGTCAATTTGTTAAATATAGGACTGCCAATCGCATAGTCATCCATTCCGGGAGTGACGGCATAAATTCCCATCGCACTCATCACATACCACGCCGACATCTGACCACAATCCTCATTCCCGTCAATCCCATCAGGTTTATCTGCGTAAAGATTTGAAAGGATTTGCCTTACCATTTTTTGTGTCTTCCATGGAGCCCCAACATAATCGTACAGGTAGGCAATGTGGTGGCTCGGTTCGTTCCCATGCGCATACTGCCCAATCAAACCTGTGACATCGCTTAAATTGATCTTTGAGAAATCGGTCCTGACTGAAAAACAGGAGTCGAGCCAATTTTCAAAAACCTTATCCCCACCCATCAGGTCAATAAGCCCTGAAATATCCTGGGGAACAAACGTAGAGTATTGATAAGCATTGGCTTCGGTGTAATGGTTGATTGTTTCCATCGGATCGAACTTCCCCACAAACTCAAAATTGCTTTTGCGGCCACGCATAAAATTGACTTCTTTGGAGAAGACGTTTTTGTAGCAATCGCCCCGCATACTGTAAGTCAGATTATCGCCAGGACTAAGATCTTTTGCAAGCCTTGTCACACACCAATCGTCATAACTGTACTCAAGCGTTCTAGAAACGGATTGTCCTTTCAAATCTGAAGGGATAAAGCCATATTGAAGGTACAACGGTTTTTCGGGTCTGATGTTGTCATCAGCCAGTTTCTTCATCGC
>Ga0114951_10002995_pt1 | contig 18136 bp, 13 predicted proteins | sample AM7aDNAmetaG_FD_88677 | JGI IMG/M metagenome (GOLD analysis project Ga0114951, IMG submission 88677) | Freshwater microbial communities from Finland to study Microbial Dark Matter (Phase II) - AM7a DNA metaG | ecosystem: Environmental > Aquatic > Freshwater > Lake | place: Finland: Lake Alinen...
CCTGCAACCGGCGCCGCAGCCATTCCGTCAACTCGACCGACCCGACCTGCACCCGCTGTAAAACGTCGCCACTGAGAATTCGCTCCACCTGTGCGGCTTGTTCCGGCGACCAGGCCGCCGGTTCGTCAACGTTCACCGGAAATGGGAATGGGAGGCCCATCGCCTGCAACTGCTGGAGCGCTTCGGCCAGCGGTTCGCCGTTCGTGAGATGCTGCCGCACAATGGCCAACAACTCCGCAAAATTAACATCCACCGGGATGGTCGCAAATCGGACGGTGGTATCCGCCGCGAGCGAGTCGGGCGGCGTGGTCGCTTCCCGGGACCGACTAATGACGTGAAACGCACCATCCGGCCGCCAAAAACCAAGTTCCGCCGAATAAGTGGTGGCGGCTTTGTGGGCCGGAATGTACCAGTTCCGGGCATCGTGCGCCAGGGTCAATTCGGCCACGGGCGACGCGTGATTTTTCTCGAACACCCGCAACACGACCCGGCCATCCGAGGATTGCCGGCGATAGTCAGCCATCTGCTGACCGCTCAAATCCCAATAGGCAAATAGATAATGTGGATCGCGGGCCGCAAGAAATAGTCGACCGGTCCCGTATGTATCCGGTAGCTCGCCGAGATTTTCTTCCTTGAAAATTTGCTGGGGCAGTCGTTTCGCCGTCGTCACATCGAACTTATGCGCGGCCAGTCCCGTCGCTGCCGCCACCGCTGCTGCCGTGGCTTGTTTGGGAACGCCCGATCGTTTGCCGGAACTGCGTGATTTCGCGGCAGTCCGGGGCGCAAGCAATTTGCCGCTCCCCTTCGATTTCGCGGCAACTGCGGTTTTTGTTGGTTTGCGCATCGCGCGCCGTTTGACAACAGCACCAACTTTGGGGGCGGCAAGGACCGCCTGTTTCTTCAGCGGGAGGGTCCGGCCCTGCTTCGCGCGCCGGATGATTTCGACCAACTCCGGCTTGTTCATGGTTGAAATTCCTCGCAGGCCAAGGCGCTGGGCGTATTTCAGCAACTTCGCCTTGGTCATGGCTTTTAAGTCGATTTTTTTCATGACAATCGCAGCTTAGTGCAAGATGAGTCAGAATGTAAATCGCTTTCTCGCTGCCACCCTGGCGAATCCGCCCAGATCCGCGCTACTGACTTGCCGGAACCGGTTTTGCCCGCAACGCTTCGAGCGCCAGATCTTTCGCCGTCCACAGCAGCGACAGGAGCAACGCGACCGGCAGCAACAGGCCCAGCGTCAGCCAATGCGGAATACTCACCAGCCACAACTGCAGCACCCCCAACGGATCCCGGCCTTGCTGGGTTGCTGCCACCAGCAGCCGGGCGATGAGCAGACCCGCCGGCACCAGAAGGAGGCCGCCAGCCACGCCAAACCAGACGCATTGTCCGGCCAGCTGGGGCCGGCCGGCCGCCCGCGTTAATTGCCAGACCGGTGGGCACAGCAGCCCAAACAGGACGATCACCATTTCAAAAAACACCAGGGCATGCACCAGCAAATATCCGTTCGCGGGTAGCTGGCGCCACATCAGGAAGAATAAACTCAAGTAGTCCACCGCCCCGGTCACGACCAGCAAATTACGCGTCCACATCCGCCAGAAGGGACCGAGCGAACGGACCTGGGCCAGTCGGTAGGCGCCGCCGAGCGCCCCCACCCCGCCGACGATGAGCAGCAAGACTGAAAACGGCTGACCCACGGACCGCACGAGCGTTTCCAGCAGTGCCAACACAAACACCAGAACTCCCCAAAACAAAAAATAAAATCCGCGCGTCAACTCCACCAGATCCGCCACCGGCAGCCCGGCGAGTTCAGTTTTGTCCGACATGGTCGCTGGGAATATCTCCTTGTAGTTTGCGCCACAGTTCGACTTGCCGGAGTTGCTGGCGCAGCCCGGCGACCAGCCGTGCCAGCCGGGCCTCCACATCGAGCGTTTCAAGCAAAAATTGTTTCTGCCGGGAATCATCCAGCAGAGTATGGCCCACCAAATCCGTCAAGTGTTCCACGTCTTCCACTGTCAATAATGACTGGAGCGCGGCGGCCGGCAATTCCACGCCGGCCCGGGCGCGCGCCGCGGTGAGTTTTTTCACGGTCGCCAACAGTTCCGCCCGCGCCGGCGGCGGAACCGCCGGAATGCTCTCGAGCGGCTGGATGCGGGCAATCCGGTACGGCAGCAGTTGCGTGTACTCCAAAATCCGGACCCGCGCCACGCCTTCCACAACCAAATTGGAAGTCCCATCGGGCTGGCGGATGCTCGTCCGAATCACGCCCAGACCGGCAATTGTGTGGGGTGTTTCCGCAGTCGAACCGGCCCGGCGCAAGGCGACCGTAACCATCCGCGAATCGCGCAAACATTCCGCGAGCAGCTGCCGGTACCGGTCTTCAAAAATGTGCAGCGGCAAAAACGCGCGGGGAAACAAAATCGCGTTCGGCAGCGCCAGCACCGCCACTTGCTCGGGTAATTGCATCAATCGATCAAGCCAAACCGTTTTGTGATGGGCCAGTAGACACAGACGGCGCGCCCCACCAGCGCGCGCTCCGGGAGCGATCCCCAAAATCGGCCGTCAAGGCTGCTGACGCTGTTATCGCCGAGCACGAACAGGTCACGGTCCGGCACCCGGTAAATGCTGCTGGAGTTGTGAAACTCGGTGCCGCGCACGGTCAGATAACCATTGTAGCCGTTGGTGCAGGAGTAAATCCGCTCGAACGCCGGCCGACTGTCCAGTTTCTTGTCATTGACCAGCACATATGGCGGATGAATCTGAATCGTATCGCCGCCCAGGCCGATCAGCCGTTTGATGTAGAATTTGCCACGCGAACCTTCCGGTAACCGGTCAATCTCCGTGGTATCAAAGACAATGACTTCGCCACGCTGCGGCCGGCGGAAATGGTACGTGAACCGATCAACAAATATATGATCGCCCCGGCTGCGATAGCCCGCCGCCTCATACATCTTTCCCTGCACGGCCACGCCAACTAACTGCTCCAGATAAGTGGGCTTGCGATCATCGCGATACGGGATCGGCGGCTCGTTCCGCTGTTCATCCCGGTACGGGTAAACGCCGTAAAGAGTGGGCTGCATTGAACCGGTCGGAATCTTAAACGGCTGGATAAAAAATGTGCGCACTCCCATCGCGACGATCGCGGCGACGAGAAATACTTCGACGTTCTCCCGCAACGCCGCGTAGGGTTGGCGTGGGAAGGCGCGGCCGAGTTTTTCTTCCAATTTTTCGAGCAAGCTGTTGAGGGCGCTGGCGTTTTTGCTGGTGACGGCATTGGCCAGATTCTCCGTCGCCGCCTGCGCGGCCGCCAAATCAGCCGGCGGAACAATATCACGGTGCATCCGCAGCAATTTACGCGTGTTTTTCACCGCCTCGCGCGCGCGCTTAAGCGCCACCCGCCGTTGCCACCAAGCCCACATCGCCTACCCCGCCTTCAGGACGGAGATGAACGCTTCCTGTGGAATATTCACCTTGCCGATTTGTTTCATGCGTTTCTTGCCTTCCTTCTGCTTTTCCCAAAGCTTGCGTTTGCGCGAAATATCACCACCATAACACTTCGCCGTGACGTTCTTGGAGAGCGCCTTGACGGTCTCGCGCGCAATGATCTTGCCGCCAATCGCCGCCTGAATTGCAATCTGGAACATCTGCTGCGGAATCACTTCCTGCAGCTTCAACGCCAAAGCCCGACCCCGGGTCTCGGCTTTCGTTCGATGGACAATGCTTGAAAAAGCGTCAACCGGCTCGCTATTGACGAGGATGTCGAGCTTGATCAAATCCCCTTCCTGGTAGCCGGCATGCTCGTAATCGAGCGACCCGTAACCGCGGGTGACGCTCTTGATCTTATCGTGAAAGTCCACCAGAATTTCGTTCAGCGGCATCAACGCCGTCAACATCACCCGGCGCGTATCGATCGAATCGGTCTTCTTCACTTCACCGCGTTTCTCCATGATAATTTGCATCAAATCGCCAATGTTTTCGTTGGGACTGATCACAAACGCCTTCACATAGGGCTCTTCGATGTGGTCCACCTGGGACAGGTCCGGTAGGAAAGCCGGGTTGTCCACCTGCAGCACCTCGCCATTGGTCTTTAATACTTGATAAATAACGCTCGGATACGTGGCAATGATGTCCATGTCGAACTGCCGGCGCAGCCGTTCCTGGACAATCTCCAAATGGAGCAGCCCCAAGAAACCGCACCGGAATCCAAACCCCAACGCCGCCGAACTCTCCGCCTGGTATTGGAACGCCGAGTCATTCAAATTTAATTTTGCCAGCGCCGATTTCAGATGCTCGTAGTCCGCCGAGTTGACCGGGTAAATCCCAGAAAAAACCATTGGATGCACTTTTTGAAAACCCGGCAGCATGGTTTTGGCCGGCTGCCGCGCATCGGTCATCGTCTCACCAATCTGCACATCGGCCGTGCTCTTGATATTGGCAATCACGTACCCGACATCCCCAGCCCCGAGCCGCGGACGCTTGACCGGCTTCGGATTGAAAACACCGACATCCTTGACCTCAAACTTCAACCCCGAATTCATCAGCTGAATCATCATCCCCGGGACGATCTCGCCCGCGAACAACCGCACATACGTCACCACGCCGCGGTAGGTGTCAAACATCGAGTCAAACACAAGGGCCTGGAGCGATTGCTCGGGATTCAGCCGCGGCGGTGGCACGTGCGCAATGACTGCCCGCAAAATATCCTTGATCCCCACTCCGGTCTTCGCACTCGCCAGGACCACCGAGTCCGCCGAGATCGCCAAGATATCTTCAATCTGGCGTTTCGTCTCCTCGACGTTCGCATTCGGCAGATCAATTTTATTAATGACCGGAATAATCGTCAGCCCCTGTTTGGTCGCGAGATGGACGTTGGCGACGGTCTGCGCTTCGACGCCCTGGGCTGCATCGACAATCAAAAGGGCGCCTTCGCAGGCAGCCAGACTCCGCGACACTTCATAGGCAAAATCGACATGGCCGGGGGTGTCGATCAGGTTCAAAATATAATCCTGACCGTCCTCGGCGCGGAATTCCATCGTGACCGGGTGGGCTTTGATCGTGATCCCGCGCTCGCGTTCGAGATCCATCGAATCGAGCATCTGATCACGCATCTCGCGTTTTTGCAAAGCCCCGGTCTCTTCGAGCAACCGATCCGACAAAGTGGTCTTGCCGTGATCAATGTGCGCAATAATACAAAAATTCCGAATGTGTTGTACGTCCATGGAGTGGCGGACTCTACCATCCTTTCCGCGATTTGGGTAGTCCGGGATTTAAGTCCGGGATTTAAGTCCCGGATTTAAGTCCCGGATTTAAGGCAGTGAATAAGTGCCGAAGTGCTTAAGGGGCCGGGGGCAAGTCGACAGGGAGCCGAGTCCGCGAGACGCAGTCCTCTGCAAACAGAAGTCAGGAGTCAGAAGTCGGATATCCGCCCTCACGAAACTCGTCGGTCATCGGTCAGGGCACGGGAATGGTGCCGGCGGGACTGGCGTTCAGCCGTTGAAACGCTTTTTTGCCCATGAAATGCAGACCCGCATAGGAGACCGATGGCATGGACTGGGTCACCTGCCGCCAGTTGCTGTCGGTAAACACGCACGGCGCGGTCTGATGCGCTTGGAGGTATTCCTGCAGACCTTTCATGCCAATCACGGCCGGCAACGCATGGGGCGAGTAGTAAATTTGTTTGGTCTCGGAGAGCACTTCCACGGGGTGGCCGGTGTAATAGTAAATCCCACGGGCCAGCGACCGACTACAGACGATGGGTTCCCCCGGTCGAGTCGCCTTGAGCAACTCGGCTGTCATTGGTTTCATGGAGATGATCGGTTCAATCTGGGGCGTGGCAAACATCAGCGCGCCCACAACCACGACAATCGTATTCGCCGCCGTTGCCCAAATCCAGACGGGGGAAGGCCGCCGCAACAGCAGCCCCAAGGGCACAGCCAGACACACGCCCACTGCCAACCCCGGCCCCCAGGAAGTCCGGTGCTGGACGAGCAGGAAGCCGGCAATCATCTGGATCAAACACAAACTCTGCGCCGCCCAGCGTTCCCCGCGATCTTGAAAACCTTGGGTCAACAGTGAGTCCAGTGCAGCCCCCAACAATCCCGCCACCGGCACACACAGGAACAGGCCGTATGAGGGTAGCTTGGACTGTGCTGCAAACGTCAGAAATAAATAACCCGCCACCAGCCAACACCACAGAAACAGTTGCGGAGCCTTGGTTTTATAGTCGCGCCACGCCCGCGCACCCGCCACGCCCCAGACCGCCAGCCAGGGAATCGACCCGAGCGCAATCACGCCCAGGTAAAACCAGGGCGTATTCGACTTGGGATGCTCAGCCGTGTAGGCCCGCTGAAAATTCTCATGGATGAAAAACGCCTGAAAATATTCCCAGCCATACTTCCACAACATCACCGCAAACCATGGCACCGCGATCACCAGGAAGACCAGCAGCCCCCACCCCAATCCGGCTCCGCGCAACAGCCAGGGCCGCTTGGCTGCCAGCGTGAAAGCCACGGCCGCCAACAGTGGGATAATCGAACCGAGCGGCCCCTTGGTCAGCACCGCCAACGCGGATGCGGCAAACGCCAAAATTACCCACCGATCCCGGCGCGACTCTTCCACCGTGGCCAACCAGAAATAGAGACAGGCCGCACACACAAAGAGAGTGAACACCATGTCAGTCAACATCAGCCGCGCCATCCCGATAAATAACAGCGCCGTCGCCAGCACCAAACCTGCCAAAAATCCGGTCCGCCGATTGAAAATCCGGGCGACGACAAAATAGAGGAGCAACACCGTCAACGTTCCGGCCAGCGCCGATGGCGCCCGGCTGCCGAACTCATTCTCGCCGCACACTTTCGTGGTGACCATGGCCAACCAGTAGAAGATGATTGGCTTTTCAAAATTCGGCTGACCGTACATGACCGGCGTGACCCACTCGTGCCTGGCCAACATCTCGCGGACCGTCTGCGCATAAAACGGCTCGTCGGGATCGGTCAGCCCAAATTTTCCCAAGCCCCACCACATCGTGCCGACACACACCAACACCAACACCAGCAGATCCAGTTTACGGGAACGAAACATGTGGCAAAGTTACCAATTCAAATCCGCCCCTGCACGACTTTTCGCGGAGGAAGGCCGTGATGCCGCCCCAGTTCAACCAACCCCGGTTCGCCCCCTCACCCGGTGCCAACACCCCAACGTGGTCTTGGCGCCGGCCTCTCCCCCACGGGGCGAGGCGAAAGCCAGACCGGCCGGGTGCCCCTGCCTCGCCCCACCGGGGGAGAGGCCGGATCCCGTTTCGGGGCCGGGTGAGGGGGAATCCGAGTCGTTGTGGCAAACCCGCGCCGAAAACTTTGGGAGCAATTACCGAGCCGCGACATCCCGGAAGTTGGTCAACTGGACACCGGCCTGTGCCAGCGCCTCCCGTAGTGGAGTGCTGCACAAGGCTTGCAGTTCCGCAGCATGCTGATAGCCAGACTGCCGTTGGGCAAGCTGCGGGGTGGTTGTCACCGCTGGATGAAAGACAACTTCCGTGAGACCGTCGGGTAAATTGGGCGCGTACGCCAGCAGAAATTGTTCCGTCAACTGGCCCGCGTTCAATACGCCGACAGCTCGATCCGCCGTTTGCAGTCCGCTTCGGCGCAGGCGATACCGGCAGTACCGGCCCAGCGTGCCAAAGATGGCTCCGCGGGCCAGCGCGTGGCCAATATTTTTCGGCCGACATCGCAAAAATGGCAGCAGCGGTTCGACCGGAGCGCGGACATAACAGACTCCAAACTCACGAGCCAGATGCGCCACAATCGCCCGCACGCCGGGCAACAAGTGAGTGTGCATGTGCGTATCCAGATGGGTGGGGGTCAACCCGGTCTGCCGGAACGCTTCCAACTGCGCGCGAACTTCACGCTCGATCGCCCGGGCCCGGGCCGGGCCGAGCACCACACCGAGTTGCCGCGGCGACGATGGCCATTCGCCACGTGCATTGGCCAGTTCAGCGATTCGCGACGGTGCGGCCGGGGCTAGCTCATCAACCAGCCAGAGATGAATTCCCAAACCCAAGCGCGGCTGCGACCGGGCAAATTCAATTGCTTCCTGGGCAAAGGGAGCCGCCACCAACAAGCTCGCGCTGGTGAGCAGGCCGTGCGTGTGGGCCTGCATCACCGCGGCATTAATGGCCGGGTCCAACCCGAAATCATCAGCGTTGAAGATCAGTTGTTTCACGCGTCTTCAACCTTGTCAGCCGCGGCGGAGCCACCCAACACAACACCATGTCGCCAAAGGTCCGTGCAATCACGGCAAACCGGCGGATATGCGAGGCCCCGGTCGTCCGGAACGAGAACGGGACCGCCACCTGCTTGATCCGATAGCCGAGTCGGCTGACCTGGACAAATAATTCCGCATCCACAAACGGACTGCGCGAGCGCAGTCGCAACTGATCCCAGACCGGCTTGCGTACCGCTTTCAGACCAAAGTTGATGTCGCGCAGCCGGACCTTGAACAAGGCGCGGACCAGAAAATTGTACGTGTGCGAAATCACTTTTGCGCGCCAGTTGGCGTGCTTCTCCACATCCGCCGAATACCCGGTCAGAACATCGGCATCATGAAAGGCCGCCATCAATTCTGGCAAGCATTCGAGCCCGATCTGTAAATCAAAATCGGTGTAGATGAGGAATTCGTTACGGGCGGCTGTCAGCCCGGCTCGTAACGCGCCCCCGAACCGTTCGTTGCGGACCAGTCGGACCAGCCGGACTCGCGGATCCCGGGCAACCCATTGTTCGAGCAACGCCGCGGAATGATCAGTGCTGGCATCGTCGGCAACAACGATTTCGAAGACTGAAAAGTTTTCGGCGAGGACTCGCAGGGCGGTTGTGATCGTTGAATCGACACAGGGAGCTTCGTTGAACATCGGCAACACCAATGAAATCGGCGTCATAATTTTGGCGGGAGCAAGGGCGCCAGATTGGGAGGGATTCTTCAGTGATTTCCAGTGATTCGAGTTATTGCAAACCGTGGTTTTTCAGCTTCACAAACACGGTAATTGTGGATTCCTGATAAACCACCCGCTCTGAATTATCAATTCAAATTGGCAGGCGACGACAGCAGTTCGGGTTGTCAAAATCAAAGCTGGAGGATGAGCCTCCCGGCGAACCGCGGTTCGGCAGGAGCCTCACCCTCCAGACTGACGGCAATTGTGCCTTGCCGAAATCACAAACCGGTTTGACCTCTTTCCTTGCCATTTTACGGCACCGTCATCGGCTTTCCGGCACGATACCGGGCGTAGGCCGGGATTTCGGTGGGCGGCAACACGGTTGTGGTGTTGGTTAAATAATACGAGCAATCCGTCAGATTCGTCGTACCGGGCGGTTGAACTCTCGTGCCAGAGAGGCGGTTGCCATACTCAAAATGGCCGCCGCCAACCAGCCGGTACCCGGAGGGATTAAATAGCAGCGAAAGCGACTCGGTAAAAACTTCATTGCCAACAAAGTTCTGATTGCTGGCGGCCCGGTCGCTCATGTAGATGCCATAACTTTCGGCGCGATTCCGGAAAAAAGTGTTCAAAGGGCCGTTGGCATTATGCGAATCGTCAATCCAGATGTGCTGACAGAGATTCCCCTCGAACAGATTCCCATACGGGTAATTGCCGTGGAGCGTGATGTCGCTGGAAACCGACGTGGGGATTTCGGTGCGGAGCGGCTCCCGTGAATAATTGTGGCCAAACACATTGCCGTTCACACCCAGCTGTACGAGCATCGAGTGGCGGAGATGCTGAAAAATGTTGTCCTCGATCCGGCACTCACCGGTCTGATATTGCAACCGGACCCCGTAGCCCGACCCGCCGCCGCCGTAGTACCACGCATGATGAATGAAACAGCCCGTCACACTAATCTGCGTGCTGTGGTCGATGGCAACATGGCCGCCAAACGTGTTGCAGCTCTCGATCCCACGCACCCAGCACCGGGCGGCATAATTGAAATAAATCGTATAGATGTTGTGCCGGGCGGTGTCCGTGCCAACCCGCGCCCGGTCGATCTTGAGATTTTCAATCCCAACTTCAGTAACGGGATTAATTTTGCGGAAGACCGGGTTCTGGTGGGCGGGATAGGTAATCCGCAACGGGCGTTCCAACGTCAGCGTCTTCCCCGCCACGGCAGTGATGCGCAAAATCTGGCCAACGGTTGGACCCGCCCACTGGCTCGCCCCCCACGCCGGGTCGTTGTCTTCCCGGATCTCGGCGTAGTCGCCCGGCGCGCATGCCTGGCCGTCGGTCACTTCGATTGTTCGGGAATGAATTGTGGCTCCGGCTATGACCGCCTGATATTTCTCGGGTTGGGCCGCGGCGACATTGATGCAATAGCCGAGGTGGTCCCATTGCAACGTGGTCGTGGCCGGACTTTCCCCACGCAAGACGACTCCCGCGGGCAAGTTGATGGCAGTGTGGAAATAATATGTACCGGCCGGCAGGTAAACGACGCCGGGGGTATTACTCAGGGAATCAATCGCCGCCGTAACGGCGGCCAGATCGTCGGTCATGTGGAAGTCGCGGACATTGACGATTCGGGCCGGCACCGGAATTTTGCCGGGGTAGCCGGCGTTTTGCCAGGCTTCCATAAACGTACGTTCCGCCGGAATGATCGGTGCTGCCTGAACTGCGGCGACCGTGAGCAAGACTGGCAGCAGCCGTCTCAAATGTGGGTGCCGGGCGCGATGACGGCATTTTTCGGAATAATGACGATCCCGTCCCGAATGTAGTAGTTCGAACCGTCGCTATCCGGCGCCCCGAGCTTGCTGGTAATCGTGACGCCTTCGCCAATATGAACATTCTTGTCAATGATCGCGCGCTCGATTTTTGTCCCCCGGCCGATGCTCATATGCGGCATGGTGACCGGATCTTCAGCCGCGTTATCCCCCACCGGCGCATAGTAGTCGCAGCCCATGATGATGGTGTCATGCAAGACGCAATTTTCGCCGATAAAAGAGCGCAAGCCGAGGACACATTTGTTGATCCGCGACTTGATGATGACAGAGCCGTCAGCCACCAGGGACTGGTCAATCTGGCTATCAATGACCTTGGTCGGCGGTAAAAACCGCGGGCGCGTGTAGACGGGCGTCGACCGATCGAAAAAACTGAACGACGGTTTTAATCCGCACATGGCGAGGTTGGCTTCAAAAAACGAGCTGATGGTTCCGACATCTTCCCAGTAGCCCTGGAAAATATAGGCGGAAACCTGGCGATGGTTGATCGCGTCCGGGATGATGTGCTTGCCAAAATCGGTCTTGGTGTTGTCCAGCGCACTGACCAGCACGTCCCGGTTAAAGACATAGATTCCCATGGACGCCAGGAGATGGTCTTCCTTGGCGTTCACGCGCACCTCCGCCAGCAGCGGGTCGCGCAGCTTCAATTCCTCCAGCACGGCCGGATCGGTCGGCTTCTCCACAAACCGCGTGATCCGCTTGGCACCGTCCACCTGCATGATCCCCAATCCAGTCGCTTCGCTGCGTTTGACCGGGATCGTGGCAATCGTGATATCGGATTGCGAAGCAATATGTTGTTCCAGCACTTTCCGAAAATCCATCCGATAGAGCTGGTCGCCGGACAAAATCAAAATGTAATCGTACTCCGGCAACGCGAAGTACCGGAGGTTCTGCCGCACCGCATCGGCTGTGCCTTGATACCACTGGGCGCCGCCCACGGTCTGCTGCGCAGCCAGAATTTCGACAAAACCACGCGAGAACCGGTCAAATGTGTAACTGGAGTAAATATGTCGATGCAACGAAACCGAATTAAACTGTGTCAGTACGTAAACCTGGCGGATGTCAGAATTGATGCAATTGCTCACCGGCACATCCACGAGCCGGTATTTGCCACCGATCGGCACAGCGGGTTTGGCGCGTTCTTTTGTCAGCGGAAATAGTCGCGTGCCAGCCCCGCCCCCCATGATGACGGCCAGCGTGCGGTTGGATGCATGATTCTTTGGCGCAATCGAGCTCATGGCGGTATCTTATGATTGCCGGCCACGCTTCGTCAATTGACAAAGCATGATATTCAGCTGAAATTGCCAGCACCGGCGGTAAAAAATAAAAAACGCTTGAAGTCCACGTTGTCGCAGTTCACCAATGCCGCCGTTGCCCGTCCACCGGGCCGGTTGAACTGCGCTGGCGCGACTTCATGAAAGCAGTAAATTATGTGTGGAATTATTGGCTACATCGGCCGCAAATCTGCGCCGGACATCATTATTGAAGGACTCCGCCGTCTTGAATACCGGGGGTACGACTCTGCCGGACTCGTCACCATCCACAGTCGGAAGTTTGAGCTCCGCAAGAAAACCGGCCGGATCAACGAATTGGCCGGCCTGCTTAAAACGCAGCCGGCCCACGGTAAGGTTGGCATCGGCCACACGCGCTGGGCCACTCACGGTTCACCGACGGATGCCAACGCCCACCCGCACCTCGACCAGTCCGGGCAGATTGCGCTTGTTCACAATGGAGTCATCGAAAACTACCAGGCGCTCAAGGAAAAATTACTCGCCAAAGGCCATACTTTTGTGTCGCAAACCGACACCGAAGTCCTCGCCCACCTTGTCGGCGAACACTACGCTGCAACCACCGGTTTAACCGAAGCGGTTCGCCTGGCGCTCAAAGAAGTGGTGGGCACCTACGGCATTGCCGTCGTCCACGTCGATCATCCGGAATGCATCGTCGGCGCGCGCCGCGGCAGCCCACTCCTGCTCGGCGTCGGCCGTGAGGAAAACTTCCTCGCCAGCGATGTCAGCGCCATTATCGCCCACACTCGCCGGGTCGTGTACCTGAACGATTTTGAGATCGTCACCCTCACGGCTGACGATTTTCAGGTTGAAACCATCGAAGCCACTTCCGTCACGCCGCAGGTCCGGGAAGTCGAGTTTGCCGCCGCGGAAGTCGAGCGCGGCAAGTATCCGCATTTCATGCTCAAGGAAATCTTCGAGCAGCCCCGCGTGGTCGAAAACGCGCTGCGCGGCCGCCTCAGCCACGACGAATGTACGGCACGATTAGGCGGCTTGAACATTACGCCGGCGGAGTTGCGCGCGGTGGATCGCATCATCTTCATTGCCTGCGGGACGGCCCTCCACGCCGGGATGGTCGGTAAATATCTCATCGAAGATCTGGCGCGGATCCCCACCGAAACCGATTACGCCAGCGAGTTCCGGTATCGCAATTCGCCGATTGATAAACACACGCTCGTCTTTGCCATCAGCCAGTCCGGCGAAACGATTGACACACTCGCAGCGATTCGCGAGTGCCGGCGCAAAGGCCACAAAACACTCGGCATTGTTAATGTGGTCGGCTCGACGATTGCCCGGGAAGTGGATGGCGGCACCTACATGCATGCCGGGCCTGAAATCGGCGTCGCCGCCACCAAAACCTTTGTTTCCCAAGTCACCATCATGGCGCTGTTGGCAGTGTTATTGGGCCGGATGCGGCACATGGCCGCGACGCGCGGCACCGAGATTCTCAAGGAACTCGAAACCATTCCCGGCAAGATTGAGCGGATCTTGAAACAATCCGACGCCATCGCCGCGATTGCGAAAAAATATTGCGAAGCGAACAACTTCCTATTTCTCGCCCGGCAGTATAATTTCCCCATTGCACTCGAAGGCGCGCTCAAGCTCAAAGAAATTTCCTACATCCACGCCGAAGGCTATCCGGCCGCCGAAATGAAACATGGCCCGATCGCACTGGTGGAGCCGCGCACGCCCTCGGTCTTCATCGCCCCCCGCAATTTGGTGTACGATAAAACAATGGCCAACATCGAAGAGGTCAAAGCCCGTAAAGGGCCGGTCATCGTGATTGCCACCGAAGGCGACACGCAAATTGTTGCGAAAGCTGATGCTGCAATCTTGATTCCCGATACGCTGGAATGTTTGCAACCGCTCTTAACGGTGATTCCGTTGCAACTGCTCGCCTATCACATCGCCGTCCTGCGCGGCTGCGACGTGGACAAGCCGCGGAACCTGGCAAAAAGTGTGACGGTCGAATAACCGGCTTGCAAAAGTCGGTTTGACCGGTATTCTCGCGGCGCAATGTTTAACCTCGACCAATATCTCGACCGTACGGGTAAGCGCATCAACACTGCGCTGGACAAACTATTGCCACCGGAAACCGCACAGCCGCCGACGATTCACAAGGCCATGCGCTATTCCATCTTTGCCGGTGGCAAACGGATCCGGCCCGTCCTCACGCTTGCCGCCTGCGAAGCCGTGGGCGGGTCGACTGCGGCGGCCATGCCCTTGGCTTGCGCCGTTGAGTGTATCCATACCTACTCACTCATTCATGACGACCTGCCGTGCATGGACGACGACGATTTGCGGCGCGGTCGACCGACGAACCACAAAGTTTACGGGGAAGGTATTGCGGTCCTGGCTGGCGACGCATTGCTGACCCACGCGTTCCTGCTGGCGGCCCAGAAAGCCGAATACGTCAAGGAACTCGCCCGCGCTGCCGGCAGCCTCGGCCTCATTGCCGGCCAAGTTCAGGATTTAGAAAATGAAAGCCGGGCGGCCACGCTCGCCGAGGTGAAAACCACTCATCGGAATAAAACCGGCGCACTCATTAACGCTTCCATTCGTCTCGGCGCGATGGCCGGCCACGCCACGCCCGCGCAGCTCAAGCGCCTCACGCGGTACGGCGACGATCTCGGCCTCGCCTTTCAAGTGATAGACGATATTCTCGACGCAACCAGCACCAAAGAAATCATGGGCAAAAGCGTCCGGGCGGACGAGAAAGCCGAAAAGTCCACATTCCCCAAGTTGCTCGGGATCGAAAAATCACGGGCGTATGCCGCGGAGTTGATTGCCGACGCGCACCAACAACTCGCCGGCTTCGGCAAGCGCGCCGAACCGCTCCGCGCCATCGCCGATTTCTTCCTGACCCGGAAGCATTAGTGGAACGGGCGTCCCGCCCGTTTGATTTATCTGCATGCTAAACAGACAGGCAAGATGCCTATCCGACGATCCGGTAAACGGGCGAGACGCCCGTTCCACTATCGCAGCTCTTCTGAAATCAACTGAGCGGCGCGGGCGCTGCTACCGGGCCCGCCAAGACTTGCGGCGATCGCCGCCAACTCACGTTGCATCGTCCGGCGCGCGCCGGTATCCTGCAACAACGATCGCGCGGCCGCCGCCACGCGAGACGGACTCGCGTGATGTTGGATCAACTCCGGCACGATGGATTTGCCGGCAATCACATTCGGCATCGCCAGCCAGTTCACGGTCACCAGCAGGCGCCCGACGAGGTAGGTCAGCCAGTTGACCTTGTACACTACGATCATCGGACAACCGGCAAATGCACACTCCATGGTCGCCGTGCCGCTGGCGGTAATGGCCAGGGTCGCCTCCCGCATCCAGTCCCGCGCCTTGCCGATTTCCACGCGGACCCGCGGATGACGAATCATCGCCGCAGTCCGCTCGTCCACGGCGGCGGCAATAAATTTCACATCGGGCAACTTGTCCACCACGCCCATCAGCACGGGCCAAATCTTCGCGACTTCGCGCTCCCGGCTCCCCGGCAGCAACAAGACGGTCTTCTGGCTCCGGTCGCCGGCCTTCGGCCGTCTCTCCGCCAACGGATGCCCCACAAATTCCACTCGCAACGTGGGCACGCGCGCCGCGTACCAAGCCTTCTCAAATGGGAAAATTGTGAGCAGCAAGTCGACATCGCGGGCCATCTGCTTGGCCCGGCTCGCGTGCCAGGCCCACAATTGCGGCGAGATATAGTAAATGACTTTTATCTGCGGATACCGGCGCTTTACGGCCTTGGCAAACCGGAGGTTGAACCCCGGAAAATCCACTAGCACCACCGCCCGCGGTTGCCGTTTGCCAACCTCCGCAAGCAACTGATCAAACAACCGCTTGAACTTCCCGTAATTCTTCAACACCTCGACCAACCCCACCACGGCATGTTGGGTCAGATCGAAGAGCAACTCCATGCCAGCCGCCTTCATCTGTGGCCCACCCGCGCCGAACACCTGCACCCGCGGCCCGCGGGTGTTCAGGCACTTGATGACCGCCGCTGCGTTGCTGTCGCCGGAAGCTTCCCCGGCAATAAACATGATCGAAGGATTGGAATTCACTCGCTCAGTAAACATGGATGTGGCGCGCAGAGTACCGACATCAGCGACCGCAATCAAGCCTGACAATCAGACTTCATTTTATCCGTGACTTGACCTTCACAACTCCTCCCCGCTATTCTCCACTCATGACTCGGCTGTTTGGATTGATGCTGATCGGGTTCGTCTGGCTCCTCACAAATCCGCTCAATGCAGCCGTGCCGGAAGTGGCCGAACTCACCTTTGACAGTCGCTGGCAAACTCCGCTGACAGCCACCAATGGGTTACCCCGCTGGATTCAGGGGGTGGACCAGCAGGGCGGTCATTTCGCAACCACCACGAATTGCTGGTATGTCGAAGCCGCCCAACCGGTCGCGGCGGGTCGGCTCTCGATCCGATTGGACCGGCAATTACTCAACGAAGACGTGGCGCTCGCGATTCTTTACGATCACAACGACGCCGCAGATTTTGTTGTCCAACTTTTCGACGATCAGAATCAAGTCATCGTGCTGGACTTGTTCGGCAATATCATGGCGGTGGGCAAAGAGGCCAAGACCGATACATTTATTGTGCCCTTGCGTCAGTTTCCCACGGCAACCCGGATTACCATCCGGCGCGTGAAAGGGGATATTCGTGTCTACGGGGCAGTCCTCTATCCCGTCGTGGGTCCCGAGGTTGCCGATGCACACACCCTGCAGGAATTGGCGAAATTAATGGGCGACAAACTCAGCCCGGAAAACCCCCTGGTCCGGAGCATCAACCGGATTGCCGCAGCCACGGGCCTCCAGCAGAACTGGGGCCGCCCAAACAGTCCGACACAATCCGCTACCACCCCGTCGAAAGACATTCCTGACGAAGCTCGCAAGGTGGGCGATGGCTGGGCCGTGTTACCTTTCTTCGCTGATTCAGATTGGGGATCGGGACGCGGCGAACCTTCCATGGTGGCCAAGTCAGAGATTCTGCTCCAAGGAAGATCCGTCCGGACATTGGCCGCCTATCCGATCCCGGCAGTTGTGACTTGCGATGTGCAGCTGGAGCAGCGTTTGGCGAGCGATGGCAGTTTGGACATTTTCCTGATTCCGCCGAATCTATCCCGCGATCGATATCCCAAACCAATGGTAAATATTCGATTGATTTACAGCAATACCGGCGACTACGGCTCGGTCGATCGCATTGACATCAACCAAACTGATGCGGGCGGTCACCTGACGACCTGGAGCGACACGACGTTTCAGATGACAGCGGGAAAGGCATACCCGATTCAGTTGGAGGCAACCAATCCAGGGCAAATCCACCTGACTATTGGCGGGAAGGAAATAAAAGTTCCGAATACTTTCCGGTTGCCGTATCGACAATTTCAGGTGCAAATCCTCGGCTGGCAGCCCACCAATCGGTGGCACGTCCGCAACTTTAACGTTCGCTAATCCCCGCAGGCTCAACCCGCACAGCATCGTGCAGGCAACACTCGCGAGAACCAAGGACATCCTCATCATTCACCTCGTGCCGAACGCTCAAGGTGAGCCGCGAGCGCCCGCCGGGGCGCGAGTTGGCTCGACCGCTGGGTTGAACTGGTTTCGTAATCGGAACTGTCTCATGTGGTCTTGTATTTTGAACGCCGTCAAAAAGGAAATCAAAGTAAAACTCCAATAAACTCGACTCGTCGGAAATCTCCTGTGGAGGAATGATAAACTCAACAGCCATATGCTTCTGATCTGATGAAATGATGCGGACTGGAATCGAAAGGAACTCGATCTCTCCGGTCTTCCGGTAATGCATCAAAATCTTGGTGTAGCGCTTTGAAAGGTCTCCAGAACCAGCACCCCAAACCGAAAATGTGAAATTCAATTTCGTCGGTTGGCCAGCGATGATGTGATCCAGTAGGTCGTGGTTGCTGCCGCCGCCGCCGGCGAAATTGCCTGCAACGCGCGGAAAGTAGATGAATGGCCAAATGAAAAAGATACTAGCAGTAACCAGCAGAAAGATACTTTTGCTCCGGCCCTTAGCCCGGAATTCACGTATCAAAATGAATATCGCAGCCGGAATCCCGCACACGGCTCCCCA
>Ga0114951_10002997_pt1 | contig 18126 bp, 19 predicted proteins | sample AM7aDNAmetaG_FD_88677 | JGI IMG/M metagenome (GOLD analysis project Ga0114951, IMG submission 88677) | Freshwater microbial communities from Finland to study Microbial Dark Matter (Phase II) - AM7a DNA metaG | ecosystem: Environmental > Aquatic > Freshwater > Lake | place: Finland: Lake Alinen...
AAGAAGTTGTTGAAAAACTGAAAGGCGAGGGGCTCTAGAGGTATAATTTAGGAATGATTGCTACCACTAGTTCTAGCGCCGCTAACAGCGTCTCTCAAATAAGCACGCTCGCGACGCACGCGGCTTCGTCTGTGTGGTCTATTGGCGGAGAATATTTCGTTATTCTTGTTCTGCTCGCGATATTCTTCGTCTTCGCGTGGTATATCGGACATGGGCCGTTCGTTTCTCTTCTTCTATCTTTCTATGCAGGATACGCGGTGTACTCAGTGTTTCCGTTTATGTCTTCATTGCCGAGCTCGCCAGCACTGACTGCGTTTGGCGCGCATGTCGGGCTCTATGTGGTATTAGTGTTTATTTTCTTCTTAATCCTGCGGCGCGTTATTGTTTCTGACTTTATGCATATAAGTTTGCTCGGATTGGCGATTCTCGCTTTAACCGGAGCGGGATTTTTAATCGCGCTCGGAGTGCACTCGTTTGATCTCGTATCTTTTTACCATCTCACTCCGTCTATCTCTGCACTCTTCCCAGCTAAATACTTCTTTTATTGGTTCTCGGCTCCTGCTGTCGGCCTCTTCATCTTCGCGCGCTAACTACTTGGTGGCGAAACCACCAAGTCGCTTGGTGGTTTCGCCACCAGACATCGTGGTATTATTTCCGCATGAATATCACCGAAGAACTTAAAGCGCGCGGGCTTATCGAGCATTCATCTACTAAGCCGGAGACAATTTTATCTACACCAAGAACTGTTTACCTCGGCGTTGATCCGACTGCTGACTCTCTACACGTCGGACATCTAGTCCCAGTTCTTTTGATGAAGCGCCTCGGCGACGCAGGTAATAAGCTCATCTTCCTCGTCGGCGGCGGCACAGGGATGATCGGCGACCCGAAGGAGAAGGGCGAACGCCCGATGTTAGATGAGAAGGCGGTGGCTGCAAATACGCGAGCGCTTAAATCGCAGTTGAAAAAGATTCTCGGAAATTCGTCATTCAAGATGGTTGATAACGCCGACTGGCTCTTGAAGGTGAAGCTAGTACCGTTTCTTCGCGATATCGGTAAATACTTCACGGTTAATGATTTAATAAAGCGCGACATTATTAAGAAGCGCCTTGATGATCCAAACGAAAGCATTTCTTATACAGAATTTACCTACTCGCTTCTACAGGGCTTCGATTATTTCACTCTGCACCAAGAATACGGATGCGATCTTCAAGTCGGCGCCACAGACCAGTGGACGAACATTCTCTCCGGTGTTGATCTGATTCATAAAAAACTCGGCAAAGATGTTTATGCATTTACTGTGCCGCTTATTACCGATTCAACTGGGAAAAAATTCGGTAAGAGTGAAGGGAATGCTGTCTGGCTTGATGCCAAGAAGACATCACCGTTTCAGTTTTATCAGTTCTGGATAAATCTGCCTGACGAAGGCATCGAGAATTATCTGAAGGTTTATACCTTCTTACCGCTCATGCAGATAGATGCTGTTATGGAGCTCCATCGCAGGAAGCCAGGCGAGCGCGAAGCACAGAAGACGCTCGCGCGTCTCGTGACTGAGATAGTCCACGGCCCAGCGGCTACCGCACAGGCGACTGACGCGACTGATGCACTCTTCGGCACAACACCTTTCGATAAGCTCTCTAGCGAGGCGCGCGCCGTCGCGCTCGCAGAAGCGCCGTCTGTCGCGCTTAAGAAGAAAGAATTGGAGGCCGGAGTCCCGCTTTCTGAAATCCTCGTCAACGGCGGCCTCGCATCATCTAAGTCAGACGCGCGCCGACTCATCAGCGGGGAAGGAATCACACTCTCTGGATTCCCGATAGAGAATCCTGATCAGAAGATTTGTCTCGGCGATCTCCCGGGCGGCTTCGCGCTCGTGCGCAAGGGTAAGCAGAACGTCCTCATCTTAGCGCTAAAGTAAACTTTTCTGTGTATAAGTCCATTTGACTCTCAAACATTGAGTTGAGAAAATAGGAATATGCCCGCCCACGCAGCTCTCTCGCAGAAGCAACAAAAAGAAGCCGCCAGTCTATATCGTAGCGGATTAAGCGCTCAACAGGTGGCGGATTATTTCAATGTCAGCATCCACGCTTCTTATTACACACTACGCAAGCTCAAAATACCTAGACGTTCTGCTCAAGAAACGAATCGCATACGCTTTGACGCAAAGCCGCTCTCATATGAATTGAAGACTGGGCTAACAAAATCAGAAGAACAACTCAAGATAGCCGCTATCATGCTGTATTGGGCAGAGGGATATAAGGTCGGCAAAGGTACAGTGGATTTTGCGAATTCCGATCCTGATATGGTGGTCATCTTCTGGAAATTTCTTTCAGAAATATGCCGAGTGGATAAGAAACGGGTACGACTTCATTTGTATGCCTATGAAGGACAGAATACCGAGTTCCTTATGCGTTTTTGGTGCAAACTTCTCAAATTACCAAGACATCACTTCGGCAAACCATATGTTAAAAAAGCTGCGGAACATGGACCACGCGGACCGCGAATGATTCATGGACTCGTACATATCCGATATTCTGACAAAAAACTTTTTGAACAAATTATCGGTTGGATAGACGAATATCGAGGAGAAATGGTAAGATAGCCAAGTGCGCGTCGGTACCCAAGTGGTCAACGGGGAGGCGCTGTAAACGCCTTGATTTCGGTCTTCGTTGGTTCGAATCCAACCCGGCGCACAAATGGACTTGGCTACGTGAAAGATGTTATTATGCGCAAGTATATGTTTATTCATATTTAAGTATAAATACCATGGGTAATGAAGGACATTCACGAGAAGCGTTTGACAAAAATGAAGAGAAAATTGATGACGCAAGAGAACTCGCTAGGGAAAACGCATTTGGAGGTCGCGCTGAACCAGGAGATATCATGTCTGCTAAATTTAGTTATATGGCTGGGAAACAGGCATCGGGAGTGATTATCCAATTGTGGTAGAATGTACGTCATATGGAAAAGATGCCGACTGGAAAAGAATCAATTGAAGGCGAAGAATTTACGATGCGTGATCTGACTCTCGAGGAAATAAGAAATTCCTACAAAATATCCCGGAAGCATTTAGCAAAAGAAAATGATGAACGTACGAAAGATTTTTCTGAGGCTGACCATGCAGAAGAAATGTTAAATATTGTACTTAGATCCATTGATCCCTATTCTGAAACTTTTAAGATAATGCCTGACGGAACTTTTAACCAAACTACGAGAATGGATGGTTCCTTCAGATATCTTGTAATTGGCGATACTCCTGAAGAACTTTATCAAATAGCTGAAGAGATTCAGAAAAAACATTCGGAATATAAATTTGATTTTGAAACCGATCCGGAAGGAAAGTGGATGAAATACACCGTTTCAAAAGCTAAAGAAAAATAGCATGCTAAGTGTGTAGTATACTTCTCATATGGACGGATTCTTGAAGATGGATATTTTCTTTTTTGTAACGACCGTTGCGGTCATAGTACTCGCGTTCTTCGCAGCGTTCGTCCTGTGGCGATTACAGAGAGTGCTTAAGCAGGTTGAGCACATCTCTGAACAGATTGCGCTCGAGAGCGATGAGGTCAGACAAGATCTCGCCGAGATGCGCAGCGATATTCGCCGCGGGAAGGGTCGCTTGAAGTCGTTTTTCAGTTTCTTCACCAAGGCCGCACGGCATTCAAAAAAATCTTAATACTAATTAAAATAATTTAAGTATGGCAAAGAAAAAAGTTTCTAATAAAGGAAAGATTGTAGCAGGAGTAGGAGCTGGGCTCGTTGCAGCAGGAGCAGCTGCGGCAGCTGGTTATTATCTCTATGGGAGCAAGAATGCTAAGAAGAATCGCAAGATGATTGCAAAAGAAGTTAAGGCCGATTGGAAAATTGTTAAGAAAGAAACGAAGAAGGCCGTTCGTAAGGGCAATGTCAGCGTCTCACAGGCGAAGAAGGTAGGGAAGAAGGTTCTCGCTCACAGCAAGAAGACAGCGGTTAAAATCGCTAAGAAAGCGATAAAGAAAACGGGTATTAAAATCAGCAAAAAGAAGCGCGCTTAAGCCACACTTCTCTCTAGGTCGTAGACGCGGACGATAGAGACGAATACCGAGAGCACTAGAGGCCCGAGGATAAATCCGAGCGGGCCGAAGAACGCTATCCCGCCTAGGATAGAGAAGAGCACGAATATCGGCGACACAGCGAGACCTCTACCGAAGAAGTATGAGGTTAGTATGTTGTCGACAAGGACGATTGTGATGATGCCGAGCGCGGCGAGGCCGATGACGCCGATAACATTTCCCTGCAAATAAGCGAAGATGATGGCTGGGATAAATGCGAAGGGAGTCCCAAGGCCAGGGATCGCACCAATAACACCGCCTATGCTGCCCCATAGCAGAGCATTTGGTATGCCGAAGAAATAAAATGAGGCACTGATACAGGCCCAGCGGATGAGTGCATTTACGAATGTTCCTCGCGTGACCGCGCCTATCGTCTGATGCATTCTGATAAGGATTTCATCTGTCATCTCCTTGCCGAGCGGACTTATCTGCGAGAAGTACGAAACCATATCGCGTCCGTCGCGAAGGAAGAAGAAGAGAGCGAGGAGCATCAAGAATGTTTCAAAAACGACAAAGAAGGTCTGGTATACGAGCGAGGCCAAGCTACTAGAGATGAATGAGAGAGCGTTGCCGACATAGTTGCTTATATTGAATGTGAACCCAGGGAGAAACTGTTGTGCCGGACCTTGAATCGCTTTCTGAACGACGAGCATATAGTGTGCTCCGTTGCCGTACAAACTCGCATACATACCCTGTGCTTCTTGGAAGATTTGTCCGCCTACGAAGAAGAGCGGGACGATAAAGAAGACGAGCATAATGCCGACCGTGAGCGTAGCCGCCAGATTCTTCCATCCTCCGCAGAGGCGCAATAGTTTTTCGTATGGCCGATTGAGGAGAACGGCGAATACAGCGGCGAGCGACAGTATCACTAAGAACGGCGCGAAGACGAAGAATAGTAGAACAGCAACGCAGACGAAAAGTACTAAGAAAGAATTCTTGCTTAATTTGGTTTTAGACAGAGCCATAAATGTAGTTTATCATACGCAGTGATGGATACTTTATACAGAAGTGTGCTTAAGCCAATTTTGTTCAGATGTAACCCAGATACGGTTCATAATTTTTTTATAGTTATAGGCGAATTCGCTGGGAGATTCGCTTTTTTAAGATGGATTGTCGGACTTTTTTATAATTACCATGGGACTGACATAAGTAAGACGGTTGATGGAATAAAATATTGCACGCCGATTATTCTCGCTGCCGGATTCGATCCGAATGGGAATCTCACACAAGTATTGTCGTCGGTATCATTTGGCGGAGAAGAAGTTGGTTCGATAACCGCACATCCTTGTGAAGGGAATCCGCGCCCGTGGTTTAGACGGCTCGTGCGCAACAAGGCAATCGTTGTCTTCAAAGGACTCGCTAATTTGGGCGTTGACGAACTAATCAAGAAGCTCTCGCGAACGCTTCGCGTTCGCGACTTCGTAGTCGGCATTTCTATCGCGCGCACGAATAGCGCAGACGCTTCAGTAGACACTGAAGCGGGCATTCGCGATTATGTCGAATCATTTACGAAGTTAAACGACGCGAAGATAGGCGACTACTACGCGATAAATATTTCTTGTCCAAATGCACACACGGGTGAGACATTTACCAAACCAGAACTTCTCTCACAGCTCTTACCGCGCATTAAAGAAGTTCCGTGCGCGAAGCCAATTTATATAAAGATGCCTATAAATGTCTCTTGGGAACAATTCGTATCGCTCGCGGACATCGCTGATAAAAACGGCATTCAGGGATTAATAATAGGTAATGGAAATAAGCATTATGAAGATCTCGAATATCCAGAAGACGCACCGAAAGAGTTCCGTGGCGGGCTCTCTGGCGTGCCTTGTCGAGCGCTCTCGACCGAGCTGATTAAGAAGACGCGAGAGAAATACGGTAGGCGATTTACGATTATCGGCGTTGGTGGGATTATGTCTTCTGATGATGCGATAGAGAAGTTCGCTGCTGGCGCCGACCTAATCCAGCTCATCTCCGGAATGATCTTCGAAGGCCCCGGGCTTATGAAAGAAATATGTGAGCGATATGCCGCAATGAGGTGACTCCTCGCGAAGAGAGGTGTCTCCTCGTTGTGGCGGCAACGTGTCTCCTTGTTTGTGATATTATTTCCTCATGACCGACACAAGGCCTGTTTTAGTTTCTGGAGTTAAGCCGACCGGCGACCTGCATATCGGCAATTATTTTGGCGCGATGCGCCAGCAGGTTGAGCTCGCGAAGAGCGGTAAATATAAGCCGTTTATCTTCGTCGCCGACTACCACGCGCTTAACACAATGCAGGATGCCGAGGAGATGAAGCGCCGCACACGCGAGCTAGTGATGGCGTATATCGCCGTTGGTCTCGATCCAAATGGTGTCGTCTTCTTCAAACAGTCAGACGTATCAGCACACACTGAACTCTGTTGGATATTTGATGCTATTACCACGATGCCGTACCTGATGCGTGCGCACGCCTATAAAGATGCTGAAGCGAAGAATAAAGAAATAAATGTCGGCACATTTAATTATCCAATGTTGATGGCGGCAGACATTCTTCTCTATGATGCTGCAGTTGTTCCAGTAGGCGCTGACCAGAAACAACACGTCGAATATGCACGCGACACCGCAGAAAAATTTAATCGCGTCTTTAAGACAGAGGTCTTCAAGCTCCCAGAGGCATACATTATGCCCGACGTAGCAATCGTCCCAGGGACAGATGGACGGAAGATGAGTAAGAGTTATGGAAATGTTATCCCGCTTTTCGCATCGCACGAAGAACTTGAGAAGTGCGTGATGGGTATCGTGACTGATTCTTCAGGAGAGCTTCCAGAAAATGTTTACGCGATTCATAAGCTCGTTAAGAGCGCAGAAGAGCTCGAGACAATTTATAAAGAACACGCTGGTAAATATAAAATCCTGAAAGAAATTTTGATTGACGACTTGGAGCGATACTTCGCCCCGATGCGCGCGAAATACGAAGAGCTCGTTGCCGACTCCGGGATCGTCGATGAAGTCCTCGCAAATGGAAAGGCCGAAGCAGGCGCAGTGAGCGAAGCGAAGATGGAACAAGTCCGCCAGGCGATTGGTGTAGCATAACAATTATGGAACGAACACTTATTGGCGAGTTGGGAAGTCATATTGGCGAGACGGTTTCTATTTATGGCTGGGTAGATGTCCGCCGTGACCACGGGAAGCTTGTTTTCTTGGATATTCGCGACCGGTCTGGGAAGGTACAAGTGGTTTGCTTACCGAATCACGCTGAGGCCGTAGCGACAGCTCAAGAACTTCGACCAGAATGGGTCGTGGCGATTGAAGGCATCGTGAACGAACGCCCAGAAAAAATGCGTGTTGAAGGATTAAACGGAAACGTAGAGCTCGAAGCTGTCGCCATTTCTGTTCTCGCGAAGGCACAGGAACTGCCGTTTGAGAAGGATACTGAAGTTAATTTGGATACGTATCTTGATTATCTTCCGCTTACGCTTCGCGGCGAAAAAGCCCGCGCAATTTTTAAAGTACAAGCCGAAATCGTAAACGCATATCGCGGCTTCCTTGACCTAAATGGCTTCACAGAATTCCAAGCGCCAAAACTTATTGGCGATGACGCAGAAGGAGGAGCAAACGTTTTTTCAGTACCGTATTTTAACGACAAAGTTGCGCACCTCGGCACATCACCACAATTCTATAAACAAATAATGGTTGGTGTTCTTGAACGTGTCTACGCAGTTGGTAATGTGTATCGCGCTGAAAAACACTCAACGACCCGACATATCAATGAATACACATCAATGGATATGGAGATGGGATTCATTAAAGATCATCAGGATTTAATGGCTCTTGAGACACAACTAATACATGCAATCATCAAGCAATTGCAGATGAACTGTGAAAAAGAATTTAAGATTCTCAACGCAACACTACCAACAGCACCAGAAAAGTTCCCTGTGTTGAAATTGCGCGAGGCACTGGAGTTGATTTATAAAGAGACCGGCCGCGATAACCGCAATGAACCAGATCTAGAACCAGAGGATGAACGTTGGCTCTGTGAGTGGTCGAAGAAAGAGAAGGAAAGTGACTTTATTTTTATCACGCATTATCCGGTGTCAAAACGCCCAATGTACACATTCGAAGATCCTGAAGATCCTGGATACACAAAGAGTTTCGATCTTCTTTTCAGAGGAGTTGAGATAACCACAGGAGGACAGAGACGTCATGAATACGATAACTTGATTGAGGGAATTAAGATGAAAGGGCTTGATCCTGAAAAATTCTCTTACTATCTGCAGGCATTCAAATACGGCATGCCGCCACATGGTGGATGGGGTATGGGCCTCGAGCGACTCACCCAGAAAATGCTTGGACTAGGAAATATAAAAGAGGCAACCCTCTTCCCACGTGACATAAATCGTATCGATCAGCTCCTTCATGCAAACGACGTTCCCGAAAACTAATTTCAATATCAATACAGAGGCCTACCAAGGACCTTTTGAGCTCGTACTCGATCTTATTGAAGAGCGCAAACTCTTGGTTAATGATCTCGCGCTCGCAAGTATCACAGAAGAATTTATTCAGCACGTGCGCGCACAAGCAGAATTCCCAGTTGAAGAGACCGCGAACTTTATCCAGATTGCCGCTACGCTACTTCTTATTAAGTCAAAATCGCTTATTCCAGACCTCACGCTCTCTGAAGATGAGAACGCAGATGTTGAAGATTTGACGAGACGACTCGAGGCATATCAGAAGGTGCGCGATGCAGCGCGCGAGCTCGCGCGCATATTCGGCAGAAATGTGATGGTGCCAGCGGGCGAGCGACTCCCAGAACCGTCGTTCTCGCCAGCGCGCGACCTCTCTACTGGCGCACTCGCCGAAGCGCTCGCGCGCGTCCTCGCAGCGCGCAAAGAGGTTGAAGAATTACCAGAAGCACGTGTGAAGCCACTCGTCACTATCGAAGAGATGATGGATCGCCTCGCGAAGAAGGTGCAGAGTGCGCTCACGCTCTCATTTAATGAATTCTCGAAAGGCACAAAAGAAAAAGTTGAAGTCATTGTCTCATTCCTCGCGCTTCTTGAGCTTGTGAAGCAGGGCGCCGTAGCTGCTGAACAGCACAGCGTCTACGGCGACATCCGCATCAGCCACACCGATTCCATCTCCGTCCCGCGGTATGGGTAAAAACAAGATTCTGCTAATCGTATTAATAATCGCAATTATATTTCTTTTATTTTCTGCGAGCTATTATCTTGTTAGTCAGAAATCGACATTTCAATCTTCAACAAAATCTCATGTTTCTATGTATTACTATTACAACACAGATTTCTTCGCCTCATCTCTTAAACCGTTTGCTGACTTAAAACCTGTAAATCCGGCGCCACGAATATTTATAGTCAATCAACACGTGCTCGCCGCCTCATTAATTGCACACCAATTCGCACTTTCTGTAGACCCTAGCGTTAAAACGGTTGTTCTAATTACACAAAATAATTGGGATGCGGGAATCGCACCAATAATTACTTCTCAAGAAGATTGGAGGACACCCCTCGGGAATATAAATCTCGATACGAATCTTTCCGATGCACTTATCAGCGCGCATCTTGCATCACCTGAAGAAGACGTGTTCGTGCATGAGCATGGGATCACCGGCATAATTCCTTACGCCGCATGGGCTTTCCCAAATGCACACGTCGTTCCTCTCGTTATACGAGACAAAACTTCTGATGATATTCTAGATGCTTTGGCTGACAAATTAGAAGGTCTTGACCTCTCGCACACAGTCATTGTGGGAACGATAGACATGTCACACTATCTTCCAAAAAATCTTGCTGATGCGCATGACCGCAAGACGGAACAGGCGATAGAACATTTTGATTATCATGCGTTGCCAACACTTGATATAGATACATCACCGACATTGCGGGTACTTATGAAAGTCGCAGAACACGCGGGTGAAAAATCTTTTACAATAACTGGACATGCGAATTCTGCAGATATCACCAATCAGCCCGATCTGCTAAGTACTACAAGTTACATAACTGGATATTTTTCTCGTGGTTTATCTGCAACTGATACAGAACCTGTGCATTCTCTATTTGTAGGAGACACAATGTTAGACAGAAATGTCGCGCTACATGCTAAGACCGCTGGAGATGAATCTTTAATTGCTCAAGTTGAGCGAATGTTTCTAGGAGTAGACGCTACAGTTGCAAATCTTGAGGGAACAATCACAACAAATGAATCAGTGTCTGCTCAAGACAATTCTGCTCTCCAGTTCACATTCAATCCTCATTTCGCCAATTTCTTAAAAAGAATCGGAATCACTGCCGTCAGCCTTTCGAATAATCACGCCTTCGATTTCGGCGAGAGCGGTTATGAATCAACGAAGAATTTTCTCGCACAAGCCGGTATAATCTCGTTCGGCTCTCCACACAATAACGACGAGCTTTCTACTGAAATCTCGGCGCACGGAAAGAATCTCTGCCTAGTCGGTTATGAAGGATTCGTCGCGCCAGACCCAGCACCAATCGTTGCAGAAATCACTCGCATACGCCCATCATGCTACATTGTCGTCGCCACAATGCACGCGGGAGAAGAATATTTGTCAGGATACACAATCCAACAACAAGAGGCCGCGCATTCTTTTATCGATGCTGGCGCCGACGTGGTTATTGGTACGCATTCGCACGTCGTCGAGCCGATTGAAATATATAAAGAAAAGGCAATATTCTATTCGCTCGGAAACTTTTTGTTTGACCAGAACTTCTCGTTCGAAACGACTCATGGTATCGCTGTAGATATGGAATGGAACGGCATTGAGATGCGTTATACATTGGTGCCGATAACAATACGTAACGAAGAAGTGTCTTTCTCTGATTCGGCTGATAGTGCCAAAACACTATCGTCACTTATTAACAACATCCTGTCGAAAGACATCAAATCGTCTATACTGGAGACATCATCATTTATTCTTAAATAACTACATTATTATGGATGAACAGCAGCAGGCGAGTATGCCTCCGAATCAGTCTGAAGAACCCGCCAAAAATTCACATCGAACTATATATGCAACAATCGCAGTTGTATTTGTAATAATACTAGTACTTGTTGCGGGTGCGGCATATGCATATTTCAGCGGATATAGGCCATTTCAAACTGCTTCAACTCCTACAAATGTAGCAACTTCGACTGATACTGTTGTGTGGGAATCAATACCTTCAGAAACTCCGTTCAAGCACATTAATATTTCATTGTCCGCTCAAGAATCAAAAGATGGAAACACGTCAACATATGATTTATACAAAGCAGGAACGTTCACGAGCGGACCACTTTCTGGCTCTGAGCTTGTCTTTGGCCTAGGTACATATACATACGGCGACAATGGTGTAGGCGATTACGGATCAGAATACGTGCCGTATTATTATAATGGGTATGTATATCTAGTGGTAAATGCCAGTGGTACGCCTATCGGATGGTGGCAGGACAGGACAGTAGACTATCCTTCGGAGCTTGGTCTGGCGAATGTGCCTAAGCTTGACGATTCGTTGTTCCCAGCAAAACTTCTCTCGTATGTTTCTAACGACCGGACTCTCGTTAGACCAACTCCAGATGGTCCTATTACACTTCAGACAAAGATTGTTCTTCCTACATCAGACATGCATTTGCAGTCCGTCCCTGGATTCATGTTTGATAGTAATCCAATCTTGCGTGACCCAACCAAGTCCCAGTTGGGAATATTTTCTGGCATTCAGCCATACAATTATTATGTACAACTTCCTACGGGCATATTATTCCCAGCGGCACTCGCTCCAAATTTCATGTCCGCAGAAGGGCTTGTCCCAGAAATCACGTGGTCTACGGGGTCAACGACTGTAGCGGCATATAACTATGACCAGTATGCCTATGGTTTATCCGATTGTTATGACAGTTTAAAGAGTTTTAGCACTCTCGAATCCACCTTTGTTCAAACAGGTACTACCTCTAAGGGAGACCCTGTTTATGAAGTGAGCCCAATTGGCCGCGACAGTGTTTACCAATGTTTGTATGCGAAGACACAGCGATATAATTATGATTCTGTTAACCGAGAATCAATACCATATTATCCGACAACATATAGTGATTTCTTAAATACTCATCCCGTATTTTTCTGGAAGAATGCGACAAACGATTGGGTTATATTCGGACGAACAGATGTTATCCCAGCCGCAGAAAAAGCCAAGCCAGTTATCTATCTCTATCCGACAAAAACGGAGCAAGTTAGCGTGCAGGTAAATCCGATAGGCGGATTTACTAAAACAGATCCGACATACGGTAATGGTTGGAATGTAAATGCAACGCCGGACAGCGCGCTTACGAATCTCACAGACGGGAATACGTATCCGTATCTTTTCTGGGAAGGCGGAGCGAGCGGTGTTGTAAATACTCCGAAAGAAGGGTTTGTTGTCGCACGGGATGATGTATCAACACTGCTCGCAGACAAACTTTCTCTTCTTGGATTGAATGAGAAGGAAAGGACTGATTTTATGGATTTCTGGATTCCGCGACTTTCTAAGGCGCCGTATTACTTCATAACATTCGTGCCGAAGAGCGAGATGGACCGTGTCGCTCCGCTTGCTGTCATTCCAACTCCGGACAGCGTGATCAGAATTCTAATGGATTACAAACCGCTTTCTGCGCCTATATCAGTCAGTCCTCTTAAGATAACTACTCCTGTCCGCACTGGCTTTACAGTAGTTGAGTGGGGAGGCATCGTTAGAGATTGATAAACACTATATAATAAAGTGGATATGGGCTTAGATCACTCCTTCGATTTGAAAGGATCCCGATTTGCTGGAAAGATATTTTTGGCGTTCATGATCGTGATCCTAGCTGGGCATTTTGGTCTGTGGTATATGGCAGTTGCATATCCCGCGCACGCCCCATCTCCGTCTTTAGTTGCAGTACAAGAAACATTACCCGCACAAACAGCGACCTCAACACAGAATTTCTCTACATCTACTCCAATACGCATTATCGACACTCTCACTATTGCGGATGCCGTGCCACAGAATGGGAAGTTCATCGCGGCCGATCTTGAGAATATGAAGCTCACTTTGTATCAAGATGGAGTGGCACTTACCGAGTACCCAATACTCACCAAAGGTAGACCTGGCTCGCCCTATGAGACTCCCGCGGGTTTTTATAGTGTGCTGACTAAAGAGAGCAATCACCTCAACAGTCGAGAAGTAGTTTATATGCCGTACAGTATGCAATTCTATGGCAACTACTTCATTCATGGGTGGCCATACTATACCGATGGAACTCCAGTAGCATCTACTTATTCGGGCGGATGTATTCGGCTTAGTACTGCTAATGCAAAAAAGGTGTATGCGTTTGCAGAGAAAGGAACAGGAGTCTTCGTATACGATCCGATTCGTGCGACTCAAACGGCGTCTCTTGTTCTTGATTCTATTCCAGCCCCATCTGTTTCTGCAGGATCATATCTGGTTGCCGATGTTGACACGGGAGATGTGTTCTTGGAACAAAACGCTGAGAATCCACAACAGCCGATTTCTTCAGTGACGAAACTTATGACAGCGCTCGTCGCGAATGAGACAATTATGTTTAACCAGAAAATCGCGATTACTCGCGGTGAACTTTTGCATGACACATCTACCACAAAAGAGAAATTTGTTGTTGGCGATCTCCTTTATCCGCTCATCATGGAATCAAACGATGCTGTTGCCGACCGTTTGGCTCAGTATTATGGCACTACGAGTTTCATTGACTGGATGAACACAACCGCAAAGGCACTCGATATGCAATCAACTCACTTCGCAGATGCAAGCGGTATTTCTGCTGAAAATGTATCAACTCCGGATGATCTTTATCGTCTTGCAACCTATCTTGCAAATAAAAAATCATTCATCTGGGGTATCACTCGTACTCCGACTAAGCAATTAGTCGCCAGTAATGGAAATGTGTACCATTTCAATAATTTAAATTTATTCTCAAGTTCTCCTGATTTCATTGGAGGGAAAGTTGGTCAAACAGCAGTAGATCAAGATACAATGGCATCTGTTTTCTCGATACCCATCAATGGTGTATCAAGGCGTGTGGCAATTATTGTTCTGAAATCAAATGACTACACGACCGATACAATCAAGTTAGCTGACTGGGTCACTCAATCAGCCCAACAAGGAGCCACTCTTGTAGGAACGGCTTGCGTGTCGTGTACGATGCCTGGTCATTATAGGAAGATTCAACTTTAGATATTGCCGAGCAGGGGAGCACAACTATTATATAGACAATGTTTACTCCTCAATAAATACGCATTCGTTTACTCTTAAATAAATGCTGGTATAGTTGCAACATATGAAAAATTCACAAAAAGGTTTTGTACTTCCACTTCTTCTCATAATCGCCGCGCTTCTGCTCATCGGTGGCGGAGCGTATGTGTATATGCAAAAGAAACAGGTGAATCTCCCTGTGGACGGGACTGCGGTATTTCCTCAGGCAAGTTCTACAGAACAAACTTCAAATCCGATTGATCAATCTAGTCCTCCAAACTTTGATCCAACTGGTGGTAATAGCTCACAAGATGATTCCGCTATTACTGTAGGGGAATCTACTTTTGAAGCGACATCTTCGGATGGAATAATTGAAATGGGATACGGAGTGGGGTATAACGCCGAAAATCAATTGTTTTTTGTCTCTTCTTCAGGAAATAGAATTATTGTGGCAACAGATACTGCAATGAAAATCAGCGCGGCGGAACGTCCAGTGTGGAAAGGGGAGGATATAACCACTGGGTTGTTAGTGGTAAATCCTCTTAGTTCAAATCAGATAATTCTTTCTACGCACGAATACACAAGCGATGCCGTGCAAAACAGCTACAGCATGGTTAATAGAATATATTCGTACGATCTTGACACTGGTGAACTCAAACTATTAGCGACAATTGAGGATAAAGCTCACGCCGATCGAGAACTTGTGATTATTGGTAGTCAATCATCAAAAATAATTTTCTTTTCTCACACAAATGGTACTGGAGGGCCCTGCGAAAATAAATGGTCACAAGACGCTGACCGCTATATCTATCTTGATTTGAATGACATTAATGCGGGACTCCAAACATATGTTGTGCCCGCAGACAAAGTTCAAGAAGGAAAAATTTCTGACGAGGAATGTCAACAGGATATCCATTCTGGTGTTGGGCCATAGCAAATTCACTAACTAACATTGCCGAAGGGGGGTCGCACGGCTATTATATAAGGCAATGATTACTCCTCCAGCGGCCGTAGAAGCGCTCCTATTCGCCTCCGGCGAACCTCTTGAAAAGAAGCATCTTTCAGAGATTCTCGGTATTAAAGAATCCGAACTCGCGGTGGCTCTTAAGGCGCTTGAATCCTCACTAAATGGCAGAGGCCTCGCGATTATTGACACAGGAATCGAAGTTGAATTGCGCACCGCCCCAGAAGCAGCAAGTATAGTGAAAAAGTTCCGCGAGAGCGAACTCGCGCGCGATTTGGGTAAAGCGAGTATGGAGACGCTCGCAGTCGTCGCATATAAATCCGGAGCGACGCGCGGAGAGATTGACTGGGTGCGTGGAGTTAATTCTTCAACATCGCTTCGCACACTTCTGATGCGCGGACTTATAGAAGGGAGGGAGGATGAACGCGACAAGAGAAGGATTCGATACAACATTACGACCGAAGCGCTCGCGCATCTTGGTCTCGCGAGCATCGAAGATCTTCCGCGCTTTAGCGAGCTTTCTGCGAATGCAGAAAGGGTTGTTAAAGAGGAGGCAGAAAACGTAGAATAATAATATGGACATCGCCGATCTTAAAAAACTTGCACAACAAACACGCTCATCAAGAGAGATGGGACTGTCACTCATACTCGCCTCACTTCTTCTCGGCATATTTCTTTTTGTACCTCTAGCACCTAAGAATACGCCTTCTGCGATTTCAGTTGCCACATCGACAATTCCTGACGCATTCGCCAACGTACCGATAGAAGCCGAGGCCGCGATTGTTTATGATCTCTCGACCGGACAAACACTTTATGCAAAAAATGCAGACGCCCAACTCCCGCTCGCATCATTAACAAAACTTCTGACGGTTTACGCCGCACTAAGCGAACTCCCTCCGAACACGCCTATTACAATTTCGGCATCAGCAACGCGTCTTGGTTCGCCTCGTGCATTTTCTGTTGGACAAACATTTGCGCTTGCAGATCTAGCACGCCTAACACTTACAGCTTCTCTAAATGATGGTGCCGAAGCGATTGCAGAGGCGACCGCATCACGAGAAAGTCGTTCACAAAATGAAATGCTCGCTGGCGCAGCAGCAGCGCTTAACCTTAAACAGACATATGCAGTTAACGGCAGTGGTTTGGATGTAAATGCAGCAATTTCTGGCGGATATGGTTCGGCACACGATCTCGCGCGTCTCGCTGGCGCTCTAGTACAAAAAGCTCCAGATGTTGCAGAGGCGACAACCAATAGTTCTGCGCAGGCGGTCTCAGAAGGCGGCAAGTCATTTAATGTTATGAACACTGACCCGATGATTGGCAGCGTGCCGAATCTTCTTCTGTCTAAGACCGGCTATACAGATCTAGCTGGCGGCAATCTCGCAATCGTCTTCGATAGCGGAATCGGACACCCGATCGCAGTAGTTGTTCTCGGTTCATCGCAGAAGGCGCGCTTCACAGACAGCACGATGCTCATCGCCGCGACCTTCGCGCACTTCGCGGGCGTTGCTTCTCTATGATTAGTACTGCCGCCAGAGTCCTTATTCCATCAGCGACTTCATTCGTACTTGGTATTGTCTTCGCTCCGATACTCGCCGGCATTCTGTATCGTGCAAAAGCGTGGAAAAAAAGTGCCGGTAAAGAGAGTGGAATAGGCGGAGGTGGCACGCCGATTTTCAATGAGCTTCATAAAGAACGCGAGGTCTCGACTCCAAGAATGGGCGGAATACTCATTTGGGCGTCTGTTCTCGCGACTGCATTTCTCTTTTGGATTTTTGCACTTTCATTTGACACATTTTGGCCAGCATTAGATTTTGTTAACAGAAGCGAGACGTGGCTTCCACTTTTCGCGCTTATGGCTGGCGCTGGCGCAGGACTAATTGATGACTTTCTAGAAATAACTAAGGGGGAGGGAGGACTTTCGCTTTCACGTCGGCTTAGCATTGTCGGCACTATCGGACTCGTCGGTGGCTGGTGGTTTTATGCGAAGCTTGGCGTAACGGCTATCGGCATTCCGTTTTTTGCTCCACTAACTATCGGCTTGCTAGTCATTCCATTTTTCGCATTTGTCACACTCGCGCTTTATGCCGGTGGTACGATTGACGGGCTTGATGGGCTCGCTGGCGGTGTATTCGCGATTATTTTTATGGTGTACGCCGGTATCGCGTTCGGTGAAGGGCAGGCATCATTGGCCACGTTCGACGCTGTCGTAGCGAGCTCAACGCTCGCATTTCTCTGGTTCAATATTCCACCTGCGAGATTCTATATGTCAGAGACAGGGAGCATGGCGCTCACGCTCGCACTAGCGATGAGTGCATTTGCTTCTGATACTCTTGCTGGCGGTGTAGGAGTTTCGGTTCTCCCTCTAGTCGCGCTCCCGCTCACAGCGACGGTCATTACCACGCTCTTGCAAGTATTCTGGAAAAAGGTCTTTCATAGAAAATTATTCCGCGTTGCGCCAATACATCATCATTTCGAAGCGATAGGTTGGCCCGCTGCAAAGGTAACAATGCGCTATTGGGTCATCACGATTATCGCTGGAGTTGTTGGTCTCGCAATCGCACTCCTTGCGCGCATTCCATGAAATTCGTTTCGGGAGATCGAATTTTCTTCTTTCTCGTTGTAGCGGTGGCGCTCGCTGGCTTCGCTATTTTTTCTTCAGCAGCGCTAGGGCTTCTCGCGCGCGAAGGTAGTTCGGTCTCTAAGGATATCTTGCTTCAAAGCTGTCTTGGTTTAGGGCTTGGGTTCGTGGCATTTATTATTGCCCGCGCTATCCCATTTGCGTGGTTAAAAAGGTTTGCGCCTTATATATTTATCGCGACACTTCTGTTTACCGCGCTAGTTTTCA
>Ga0114951_10002999_pt1 | contig 18108 bp, 20 predicted proteins | sample AM7aDNAmetaG_FD_88677 | JGI IMG/M metagenome (GOLD analysis project Ga0114951, IMG submission 88677) | Freshwater microbial communities from Finland to study Microbial Dark Matter (Phase II) - AM7a DNA metaG | ecosystem: Environmental > Aquatic > Freshwater > Lake | place: Finland: Lake Alinen...
GAAAAGACTGGAAAACTAATCGCTCCTCGCAAACTTCACAATACTCAATGGGGGTATATATGTCCCTCGGAAACTCCAGAAGGTCACAGTGTAGGTGTAGTAAAAAATATGAGTAGCACAGCTTCTGTTTCAATTTATTCTAATGTAAATATTCTAAAAGATTATTTTAAGAAAATAGACGTACTGGATAAAGGTTACGTTGAATTATTTGATGGAATGTTTACACATCCAATGCTTAAAATTGTGAATGCTGCGAAGGTGTCATTTCACAAACAAGCGGATTCTGTAGGAGAAAAAGAAGAAAAACTTATTCGATATTTAATTGAACATGAACACACGTCACCATTAAGACACTCATACTTCTCTTTTAGGGTTAAAGTGCCACTTTGTGTTTTACGCCACTGGTTTCGGGTTCCACAACATAATTGTAATTATGAATAAAAATTTTTATGTTTATCAACTAATAGATCCAAGAGATAGTTTAATTTTTTATGTCGGAAAAGGTAAAGATGACAGAATGTATCATCATCTTCAAAATTATAAAAATGGTTCATTGGCGAAAAAGAATACAAAACTATTTTTGAAAATAATAAAACAATTAACAAATAAACATTTTTCGATTAAAAAGGAAGGGACAATTTATGAATTGCAACACCGTGGAATTGATTGGAATTTATGGTTCAGATCAAACAATAGCCCAATCAGCGTGGACCAGTACAAATAGAGAATTAACCAATGAAAAAATATCTAGAATAGAAAAACTCATTAATATGTTGGCAAAAGAAGGTCATCATACACCATTTGAGAAATCTAGTTTACATTTTTTGTGCACAGTGGATGTCGCAACTCAAATTCAAATTTTAAAACATCGAATTGGGGTGTCTGTCAACAGTGAATCAGCAAGATATAAAGAATTAAAAGACGATAAATTTTATATTCCGGTTGATTGGACCGAAGAAGAAAAAAATAAACATGTTATATTTTGTGAGTTTTGTATTAAAGAATATCATGAAACGTTAAATCGGCTTATATCACAAGGAATATCACGAAATAGAGCAAAAGAATCTGCTAGATTTAAATTGCCGTATGCCAGTCAATATGTTTTAGACATAATGTTTAATTTTCGAAGTTTTATACATTTTCAAAAACTAAGAAATGATGAGCATAGCCAATTAGAAATAAGAGAATTAGCAGAAACAATGCTTTCTTTAGTTAAAGAAAAGCATTGTTTTGACATAAGTTTAAACGCATTTGGTTATTAAATGATTTATAATGATAAATTTTGGGACGTTGTATATCAACATTTGTCGGATTGGCTTAAAAAAAATTATGAATTTGAACCAGCCACGTCTATTTTACATGGAGAAATCACAAAAGAAATAAACAAAGAGTATAAAAAAATGTTAAAAAGTATGGGAATGCCTTATGTTGAGCACAAAATTACACTTGACACATTAAATTTCCAATTTGGAAAATGTTTAATTCTGCTAGATGAACTAGCAATGTCGGAATTGGTGGAATAAAAATGCCTAGAGGACGAAGAAAAAAGAATAAAATTGAAGAACAAGAAATTCTCCAACCCGTTTCAGAACAAAAACAGCCTACTTGGGTTTATGCTTATTTGCTTGATACAAAAAAAGAAACATTCGAAGAAACAGTCAGAGATATTGAAGGATTTGGTTTGATAAGTGAGACTATACAACCAGTTAATCTCATGCTTGACTGCCAGTGTAGGGTGCGTTTGAAGGATTTGGAAGATTTACTAAAACTATATTCTGGGAGTCGTATAAGAAAATATAGATTTGGCGGAAACTGGAACCACTATGATCTAATTTTAGAAAATGGAACCAAGTATATGTTTGCAACAGATGGAAGCATACAAGCCATTTGGGAAATTTGTTCTCAATCCAACGAAATCTTGCAAAAAGGTGACACAGGAGAGATTGAAACTAATAATTTATAGGATTTTTTAATGGTTAAAAAACAAATCAAGTGCGGAGTGGATTGTGATGGAGTGATTTCTAATTTTTGTAAAAGTTTTTCAGAAAGATTGCGAAATCACTACGGTGATCATCTACCGTTAATCACCAAACGCAGCCAAGTTTTAAATTATAATTGGCACTTCTATCCATTACCAGCCGAAGTTATCGACAAAGAGTTATCTGAAACAAAAAACTATCCTGAAATTTGGGATGAATTAGAAATTTTAGACTCAAGTGATTTTTCTATATTAAAATCAAAATTATTTCATTGTGGAAGAAAGATTGATGCGTACTTCATTACAAGTAGACCAGAACCGGAACACGACGTTATGACTACTCATAAAAGAACGACAAATTGGCTTTCCAAACATGGAATTAGCAACCCGCAGGTGGTTGTAGGGTGGAATAAAGGTGAAATCGTAAAGGCATTAAGAATTCAATATTTTATTGACGATAAAATTGATAACTGCTTAGATGTTGCGAGGGTCAACCCGGAATGTAAAGTTTATGTTTTGGATTACCCCCACAATGTTTTTGAAGATCCTCCTAGAAATTTAAAGAGAGTGTATTCTTTAAAAGAATATGTTAACGACATAGCCGAAGAATACGATTCATTAAAATAATAATTTTGTTATGTTTCAGTTTATAATAGTATCGTTGTTATAGTACACCCATGGAAAATCAAGATTATTATCAAATTTTAGGAGTTGCCAAAGAAGCGACCCAAGAAGAAATAAAATCTGCTTTCAAAAAAGCTGCAATAGCCAATCATCCTGATAAATTCCAAGACGAAGCAGAAAAAAAACAAGCAGAAGATAGATTCAAAAAAATCAACGAGTCATATCAAACTCTTTCCGATGAGAACAAAAGAAGCGTATATGATGCTGGCGGCTCACCTGAAGATTTAGATGGGTTTGGATTTAATCCTCATGGTCCTGGTGGATTTGCCACCATGATTAATGAATTTTTCAACAACCCTCGCCGCAGTCAGCAGCAACATCAGACTGTTGTTCAAACTCAAATATCTTTGGTTGAAACCTTAAAACCAATCGACAAAGACATCAGCATTCAACTACAAATTCCTTGTACGGCCTGTACAGCCACAGGAGCGAGTAAAACAAAAGAGTGTGAAATTTGTCACGGTCAAGGCAAAGCGCACGTTAGGCAAGGTAACACCGTTTTTATTCATACTTGCAATTCTTGTGGCGGGTTGGGAAAAATTGTTGTCGAAAAATGTACAGTATGCAATGGAAATAGAGCCATTATACAGAATGCAAACATAAGATTAAGTATTCCTGCTGGTGTTGAGCATGGTGCTTTATTTAAGGCTCAAGCCGTGGTGCAAGAGACTGGTAGGGTATTTTCTGACCTTATTTTAAGAATACTTGTTGAACCAGATGAATATTATGAACGTGTGGGTTCAAACCTAAAAACTTCAATTAGTATTTCCTATCCACAAGCAATTTTGGGCGATACTGTATCTATGACTTATCTTGATGGTTCACCATTAAAAGTAAAAATTCCATCAAGTGTGTGTAATGAAACAGTCATCAAGTTAAAAGGAAAAGGATTACCAGTTTTTGGTCAACAAAATGAAACTGGAGATTTGTTTGTAGTCATAGAGGTAAACATTCCTAAGCTTGATGTGTTAAATGAAAAACAGAAGAGTTTGATTGAACAATTAAAGAAAGAATTTGAGGAGAACAAATGAAGGGTTATAGATTATCAGATGCAGTATTGGCACAGTTAGTTAGATTACTTCAAGAAGCACTGTTGACTGGAACAGACATTGCTGATCATCTAAGGATGATGCGATTAGAAAGTAAAAATTCAGCAGACCCAGAAGTTCTTGATTTAACGGATGAATATATGAAAGACTCCGAAGAAAGAATTAAAGCTTTGTTGAGCAATGCTGAAAAAATAAAAAAGGCCGCAAGTGAAAAGACCAAAAAGATTCTTTCGTGAGAACAAATAAATGAAAATAGTCAACGAACATATCGTATTTGATAATGGTTTTACGCTTGGTTTGATCAGAACAGTTAGAATACCTGATGATGGTAAAAACTATAAACTTCCGCCGGGCTTAGGACGTTTTCCTATAAAACGTGTTGAAGATTACTTAGACAAAGTTCCAGAATCTTGGAAAGAACACGGTGGAGTCTTTTTCCCCATGTATCAACGCGAAGCTATGTGGATGTCTTTTACTGCTTCACAAAATGTTGCGATCAAGGTCGCATCAGGAAAAATTAACGCAGTTTCAGGTGAAGCATGGAATATAGAATTGCAACCACCGAAGAAAAATGACAAAGGCGAGGAAGAATCACCTCAAGATTATATGATTTCACCTGGTCAACCTTGGCTAGATGGGTTCAATGCTGGAAAAGAACAAATCAAACAATTCGTGGCGATGCCTCTCGGACAAGGATACACCGTTGAAGGACAAGTAACCGGAGAAGAGAAGGTCGGTGGCCTTCAAGTTATTGCTTATCCAATAAAAGAAGAATTTAAACCAAAGTGGAATATACAAACAGACCCTAGAAATCCATTAGAAACTTATACTTTTGGAGGCACAGGAAGCTATCAACCATATCTTGGCGAAATAGAATATAAAACAAGCGGTGGTTTAATGTTACTAAACGACCATGTGAACGAGGTTGGCATTTCCATGGATTGGAATTGCAATGATGCCACACCGGCAAGTTGTTATACTAGTAATCTAACAAAATCAGCACCCAAAGGCGCTATTCGTCCACGTAGTATGAATTTTATGGCCCAAGGATCATTACGTTCAGAACCAGTGCAACCGCAAGCTGCGGAAATGGGTCTAGCTGCTGGTGGTAAAATGGAACAAAAAATTTATGTGGACTCCCAAGGAGTTCATGTTTGGGATCAGTCCAAACCAGAAAAAGTGTTTATTCATATTGTGAATAGCGAAATGTACAAACAAATTACTGGTGAAGATCCACCAAAATCTCCGATTACCGCTAAAGAATATGCAAAATACGGCTATCCATATTTTACTCTTTATGATGAAAACAAGCAAGGTGTTAGCGAATCCGATGTTCTTAAAGAAGTAAAATCGGTAGCAGAAATAGACGCAGATGCCAGTTCAAAGCCGCTTCAAGATGATACTTCGCTGCCACAAAAATATCAAGCAGCCACCAATATAATACATAATAAGAAGTGGTAATGTTTGAAATTCCTGAATATGTATGTTGTGTTTTGATGGGCTTGTGTGAAAAACCCGATCAAACGTGGTGTGGAAAACCAAAATCAAGATTTTGTTTTGTAGATGCTACTCACGCTATACTAAACGGTTATAAAAATGGCAGATTATTAATATGTCCAAATTGTAGTGCGGAAATGTTCAAAGCTTTACAGCAAGGAACTTACCTAGAATAATGTTTGGAATTCCCAAGTGAAATCCAAATGTGGTTTTGCATGGCAAAATATCAATCATGACCGAACTAAAATTACACTTTGAAGAAATTATAGAACACATTGTCGAGTGGATCGAAGAACAAGAATATGTTGTTGGTTGTGTTTATTGGTTGACTAATTTCAAAGTTCTTAAGGTCCTTTCGGACAGAAAAGGCATCTTAATAACAGTAAATCCTGGTGGATGGTCTTACCCTGATGGCAAAGGAAGTGCACTAGGTCTATACAAAAAGATAAACCAAAATAGTTCCATAGAAGAATATAATTTTTCACCTTCAATGAAAAATAAAACCTTAGAGGGAATTGTCACCCTAAAAGAAGAATATCTCAAGGGTGCGAAGCAACATCAAAAGATTTTGGTCGGTTGTAAGTTAAATTTGAAAGACAATACTCTAACACCAACCTCGGTCTTATGGGGAAGTGCAAATTTGACATTTAAAGCAAACAACAATCTAGAACAAATAGCGATAAGTTCTAACGTTGAAGTTGTGTCATCGTTTTATGACAGAGTTTTAGATGTTTTGAAACATACCGAAAATATACAGATACCAACTGGAGGAAATGTAATGCTAACAGATAAATTAACACCTGAACAATCAACAAAAGTATTCGAGGAACAAATTGAAAGATTTAAAAATACTACATTTTTAGATCATGTTTTAAACGACGCTATTTCCGTTGAAGAAGATCTAGTCGCTACCTTTAGAACAAGAGAAATAGAAAATTCTTTTGAGAAGCCTGTTCCGTACATTTGGACTCATGCTAAAGCTTTAAAACTTGTTGATGCATCAGCGCATTATCATGGTTTATTTAAAGAATCATTCTACAAGGTAAAAGTTATTCTCACTAATAGAGAAACAGAAGTTCAATACGTACTGGCTAAATTTTTTGATGGTTTGTTCCATAAACAACATCAAATACCAGAAGTTGTTGTAAAAGATGAGATGTTAAAAATTTCTGAAGATAAAAATCCACTTTGGGTATTTGGAAGAAAAGTTTCAAAATTACGTCGTGGTGATCTTCCAACTGCGTTGCAAAATGAAGTTCCAAAAGGAACATCTGGCTATGATCTCAAAAAATATCTTAAAATTAGTGAACATGCGTCAACAAACAGCACCTTGCAAAAGAAAGAGTTGGGCATTTTAGCAGAAAGACTAAAAACAAATCTTATATCTTGTGCTATCTGCGGGGAGCCAACTACTATATTTTTATATTCAGCTTCAGCACTAAAAGGCACCATAAGTCCGGTTGAACTCAAAACAGAAGATTTGGAACAAGAAAATACCACCAAGACAATAAGAGAAATACAATCTGTTATAGACGATCAAATAACCAAGGATCTTGAACAAGAATCAACACCTTGTCGAGTAATAATACCGCCACCTTACATAAATCATTTGGGGAATTGTAAAGGCGCATATATTATTTCTGTAAAACACGCCAAAACCGGATTGATGATTGATGTTAAAAAATTCATTGAAAAAATGGAATTAACACTAGATATTATAGAAATTCTTGCTCCCGGAGAACAAGAATGTGGAGAATTTATCATTCTTGTTGGATGATTTATTCTTGATAGACAACTTAATAAAAAGAAAATACGATCATCAATACGATGAGCGAAAAACCAAATAGATTTCAAAATTTACATTCCCACACTAATTCAAGCATAGGCGATGGATTGGGTTATCCCAAAGACCATATAGATTATGTGATTTCTAATGGAGGAAACGGAATGGCTATTACCGATCATGGAAATATGATCTCGTTTAGCCATGCATATCTCTATAACAAAAAACTAAAAGAAAAGGGAATTAACTTCAAGTATTGTCCTGGTGTGGAAGCTTATTATGTTCCATCACTCAAAGAGTGGGCAGAACTTAAAGCTAGTCTTAAAGATAAACCAAAGGGTGAAATAATAGCCCCGGAACTTAAAGCAGGAGATCCATTTGCGCCGATAGTTCAAGAATTAGAACTAGCCAAATTAGAAGATGCACCAGATGATGCTGGTGTCGGAGGAACATCGGTTGAAAACGAAGAGGAAAGTAAATCTGTAAAACAAGCAAATCCATTGCGAAAACGATATCATCTTGTTGTTCTTGCAAAGAACAACCAAGGATTAAAATCACTTTTTAAGATGGTTTCGAGATCTGTTATTGACGGATATTATTACTATCCCAGAATAGATTTGGATATGATCCGAGAATATTCCAAGGGCAACTTAATAGGAAGTTCTGCTTGTATCGCTGGAAAATTGTCTGGACTGGTTTTAAAACATTACAATAACCCAACCAGCGAACTTTGGGTTCCTGGACAAGAAGATAATTTTGAAGTTGTGCAGGGATTGTTAGAAAAAGAAGCTTGGCAGTTTGTCGAAGCATTTGGTGGCTTAGACAACTTCTATCTTGAAATGCAAATGAACTCTATTCCCCAACAACATGCAATAAATAAACATCTTTTAGCTCTTTCTAAACGAACTGGAATTAAATTAATCGCAACGTGTGATTCACACTATTATAATCCAAAATACTGGAGAGAAAGAGAAATTTATAAATTGATGGCCAGGATGCAGCAAGGTACAAAAGGCAATGTTGCATCCGAAGACATGCTTACTTCAGAACTAATACCAAAAATAATTGATGAATTAAAGTGTGAGTTATATCCCAAAAATCAAGAGCAGATGTGGGAATCTTATCAAAAATATTGCAAAGACCCAAACCTCGGATATACCTTTTATGACGATCAAACAATTATTGATGCAATAGAGCGCACTCACGACATAGCTAATAATTTAATAGAGGAAATACAACCAGACACCAAAATTAAACTACCAGCTTTAAATAAACTTTTAACCACCAAACCAATGATTGATAAATTGGAACAATCACTTGGTGATTGCAAACCAATTGATGAAGATTCGTTGGCTTTTGAAGAATTAGTCCTTTTAACCAAAGAAGGACTAATAAAAAAGGGTAAAGATAAAGATCCCAGATATATAAAACGAGCATTTGAAGAACTTGATGTTGTTAAATTCTTAAAACTAGCTAAGTATTTCTTAACTTGCTACAGAATTATAAATGCTGTGTCAAAAGAACAAATAACTGGTCCTGGTAGGGGTTCCGGTGCAGCCTCACTTATATTTTATGTAATTGGGACCACACAAGTAGATCCAATCAAATACAACCTTTTGTTCCAAAGATTTTTGGGAAAGTTTAAAGCAGGTTATCCTGATCTTGACATGGACGTTTCTAACAGGGATACCGCAATAAAATCAATTCGTAATATCTTTGGAGACGAAAATGTTATCCCAATCTCTAACTTTAATACACTAAAACTTGCATCACTTATTAAAGATTTGTCTCGTTTGCAAGGAATACCATTTGAAGAAATAAACCAGTACACAAGCAAAATTGAAGATGAAACTGTAGCTGGTGCTCAAAATGAATTTGGTGCTGGTTTTGATAGACAGGTATATGTTCTAACAATCGAAGAAGCCGAGAAGTATTCAATGTCTTATAAAGAGATAATGAGATTATATCCGGTCTTAGAAGAATCATTAAAAATTCTTTATGGACAAATAAAATCAGTCTCCAGACATGCTGGTGGTTTATTAATTGCTGATCAAGTCACCGACAATGTCCCAGTAATTAAATCTGGTGGAGAAATACAAACCCCTTGGACTGAGGGTTTAAATTATAGACATTTGGAACCTTTGGGGTTTTTAAAGTTTGATGTACTCGGACTTGAAACATTGCGTGCCATTGAAGATACGATTAGAAAAATACTTATTAGGAAATATAGTATTTCCAATCCTACTTTTGATGATATAAACAAATGGTATAAGGAAAAATTACACCCTGACGTAAATTCAATGGATGACGTAGAAGTATATAAAAATGTTTATGACCAAGGTAAAACACCTTTCATATTTCAATTTGTAGAAAATGGTGTAAGACACTTCACCAAACTAATGAAGCCCAGAAGTATTACTGATTTGGCTATTGCAACTTCAATATTTCGCCCCGGACCACTTTGTTTATCAAAAAATACAAAAATATTAGTTGGAAAAAATGAATGGAAAATTAAATCATGTCCTGAATCTAATGTTTATCGTTGGAAAACAATAGAACAGCTTTATAATGAACATCAACAACAAAAACATGCTTGGAATTACAAAAACACAATATGTTCATATGATGAAATGAAACAAAAAATTATAAACAATAATCCTGTTAATATATCAAAATCAGGTTACAAGGAAATATTTGAGATAGAAATTTTTACACGTTATAGTGACACGTTTAAAAAACGTGTAATTCCTAATGTACAAGCAACTGGTGAACATCAATTTTTAACTTTGGAAGGATGGAAAGAGTTACAAAATATAAAATCCGGTGAATATTTATTTTTCTTAAATCAAAGAAATTTGCATAATTCCCTCGGGAAAAAAAGAATTTTAACTAAGAATAATATTGCCGGACAAAAGAATTTTAGAAATATTGCTTTTAGAAATTATCAATACAAGTGTATTTTCTGTGATTGGAGCGGTGGCAGTTTAGATGTAAATCACATAGAAAATAATAGAAAAAAAAATAATAATCCTGACAATTTATGTTATATGTGCCCCAACCATCACAGACAATATTCAGAAAATTCTATATCGAAAGAACAAGTACAATTCGCAACAAAAAAACTTAGATTATTGTTGAATGAAGATGTTTGTATGGTTAGATTTTCTAATTGTCGATCAGTTGGATTTGAAGAGACTTATGATATTAGCATGGAGGCACAATATCACAATTTTGTTGCAGGTGGATTTATTGTACATAATTGTATTTCTGCTGATAAGCTATATTTAGAGAATAGAAGAAATCCAAGAGGAATAGAATATTTACATCCTTTGATGGAATCTGTTCTCAAAGATACTGCTGGGTTGCCAATTTTTCAAGAACAAATTCAACTTTTAGTCCACGTCCTTGCCGGTATTCCATTAGATAAAACAGACGGATATCGTAAATCTTTGATGAAAAAAGATATTTCCAATAAAGAGAAAACAGAAAGAGACAGGATTGAACTTAAGAAAACTTTCATGAAGGACTGTCTGAACAATAACAATATCGCAGAAGAAACCTCGTCAAAGATATTTGACATGCTTTTATCTTTCGTAAGTTATTCGTTTAACGCTGCTCACGCAACAAGTTATGCAATAAATTCGTATAGTTGTGCTTGGCTTTTCACGTATTACCCCGAGGAATGGTTAACGACGTACATTGAACATTCATCGGACAAACCAGACAAGAAATCCAAGGCACTTTCTGAGATTCAGTCTTTGGGTTATTCTATTATTAAGCCTGATATTAATCATTCACAACATGATTGGTCTATTATTGAGCAAGAAAAGGGTAAAGCAAGGTTTGTTTCATCGTTTACAGCAATTAAAGGAGTTGGTAAAGCTGCAATAGAAGAAATCAAGTTAAACAGACCCTACAAGAAAGTTGAAGATTTACTTTGTGACAATACCGGCGCATGGCACGCCCTTAATAAAAGAACATTAACGGCTCTAACAAAGGCTTGTGCTATGGATTCTATGGGTTTGGTTGGCAAAGAACAAATGTTTAAAAATTACCGTCAACTTCATTACGTGCTTGTTGAGAAAAATGATGATCTGAAGAAAGCTTTTAATAAAAAACGCGACAACAAAAAGTGGGAAGTTTTGGCAAATATTATAAAAGAAGCTCAACTTCTTGAGGACTGGACCGTGCAAGAAAAAATTAAGTTCTCTACGGAACTTTTAGGGTCGGTAGACATTGATGCAATTGTTAATGGTGATCTCCAAGAGTTTTTGGAAGGAAAAAATATTCAATCAATTGATGCATGTACTAACTCTGGCATTTATTGGGCGGTTGTCACAAGTGTGCAAATAGCGAAAACTAGCGCAGGCAAATTATATCTTAGATTAACACTGATTGGAGAGTCAAACGTAGAAACTCAATGTATGTGTTGGGAATACAAGTATGGGAAAGAGAATCTAAATTTAGAAAAATATTCGATTATTATCGCATCTTTTGAAAGTAACGAGTATAAGGGTAGAACCAGTTTAAAAACAAGTGTTGATAAAGTTAGAAGAATTCGATAAAACAAGAATAATTACATGTAATGACTAACATTACAGAAATAACTAGATACAAACGCGAAGGTATAAAAATTGACACAGATATTCAAAAATTATTGAAATATGCTGAGTCTAATCAATTCTACATTCACTTTTCTGACTTAAATAAATTAGGAATAAATCCATCTTCTGAAGAATCCACGGGACCACTTGGAATTTATGCGTACAAACTAGATGCTAAGACGATGGAGCAGATAAAAAATAGAACATTGCCTTACGCTGGTGATCGACAATATGCACACATATTTCAACCCATAGATCATACCAAAATTGTAGAGTTGGGAGATTATTCCCAAGAACAATTGAACATAGATGTAACGAAACTGATAAACATTGTTACGCCCTATGCGAACACTATAAAATTGAAAAGAATAAAAAGGGTAATGCAGTATCTTTTGCAAAGGAAAAAACGTACCCCAGGATGGAAACTATGGGAACTTACTGAAGTTTTATCAAAAAGGAAATCTAGTGCTTGGAGTTTCTTATATGAAAAACTTGGTTACCATGGTGTAAATGATCCAGGATTTGAAATTATTCATCCCAATGAACCTGCCCAAGCTGTTTTCTTTAGAAAAAACTATGTGCAACAAGTTGAAACTTTGGAGAATTTTTTATTTAAAGAGAAAGAACTTGAAAATCAAATAAATGCAGGAAATAAAAAAATAACCGACAAGGGTGCGGAATACTATGGTAATAAAGGAAATTACATGCTTGGTTACTCTGCAATTAATGCAAAAGATAAAAGACAATATTCACTTGACAGCACAGATCGAACAGAAAAATCTAGAGCCATTAAACAGCTTAAAGATCCAACGTTGGCCCTGCCATACATCGAAGACAACGATAGAATGATACGTGCCACGGTGGCCGAAATCATACCTGAAGAATATCTTTACCGTTTGATGAATGATGAGGACGATCATGTAAGAACGGTGGTGGCAAGACGCTTGCCTGAAAACGAATTAAAAGATATGATAGAGGATATGGATACAGAAGTGAGACATGAAGTTGTTAAAAGAATACCAGCTAAATATTTGAGTATGATGATCGAAGACGATAGTGATTATATACGTGAAAAGGTAGTTGACAGATTGCCACTTAATTTGTTGTGGAAAATGGTTAAAGATGGTTGTGATCAGGTTAGAACTGCGATAGCCATACGGATACCAATTAAAAAAGAATATTCTGACGTAATTTATCCTCTTTTGAAAGATAGAGACTCTGATATAAGAAAAATAATGAAAGATAAAATCAGAAGAGTTGGATTAAATCCAATGACCATGTTTCCAATAAGAAATTCTGATCAACTCAACCTAATTAGAAATATATAACAGGAATAGCACTATGAAAAATAATGGTTTAATAAAACTAAATAATCTTTTGTCAAGCAAAGATTTTGAAAAAAGAATTCAAGATAGCGTCAAAAAAAGTTTGCTAGAACAAGGGGTCCTAGCGTCTGATAAAACGTTGTTGGACGAATCTTACGTAGCTGTCCCACAATCGTATGAACTAAAAACAGAGTTTCTGTCAGACCGCGCCAAAGGCTCTCATTACGATATTTATCAAAAACATGTTAAACACTTTAATGAAATAAGTTCCAAACTTGATACGGTAAATAAAGATTATAAAGAAGTCAATAGTGACAACTCGGCTTTTCGTTCATTAAAGCTTGACGAAATGCATAATTTGAATGCAATCAAACTACACGAGTTATATTTTGGAAATATATCTGATTTGGCTTCCGAAATAACGATGGACACCATATCATTTATACGTTTACAAAGAGATTGGGGAGACTTTGATGCTTGGCAACGTGACTTTATAGCGTGTGGTCTAGCCAGTCGAGATGGCTGGGTTGTTACTGGTTATGATAGTTATATTGGAAAATATATAAACTTTTTTGTAGATGCAGATGATGCCAATATTCCAATTGGCTGCTTACCAGTTTTGGTGTTGGATGTTCATCTACACGCATATTATAAAGATTATCTTGAAGATAAAACTTCATATATATTCGCAATGATGAAAGAATTGCGGTGGAACATTGTTGAAGCAAGAATGATGGTTGTGGAAAAATCAGGCATTGGAGCTGTATTAACACCACCTGGCGGATTAAAACAAACAACTATTCCAGTTGTGCCAACAAATGTTGAAAAACCAGAAAATGTAAATCCGCAAATAAATACCGGAAATATTGAAAGAGTATAATGAGAAATTATAGAAAACACAGCATCAATGAATCCGAAGCCGAAATTGAACAACGTTTGGTTACAGATATTTCTGTTGACCAAAGAATTGATGCATTTTTTACTCAATATGAAAAAAATTCTCTCCCGGACGCTAAAAGTTCATTAGCACTTAACCCTCCTCCAATGCCATCTACAACCGTTCCCGAAGGTTTTAGCAGAAAAATAAAAATTTGGGAACTGATAGAAAATTCACTTGCGGCTGGCGGGGTTATGGGATTTATGGGCGTGCCAGTCACGCCAGTTAAAAAGAAAAAACCTATAAGAAAAATGGAAGAGGAAATGGGTGGAACTTATGCCGAAGAACTTCCACTTAAAATTCGCAAGGAAACTCACAAAGAAGAAAAATTCACTCTACGATCTCTTTATGAAGCCGATGAACCTCCAGATATGCCACCCGACATGCCTGATGCTGGTGGACCACCAGACATGCCCGGTGATGAACCAGCTAGTGGTGATGAAGACAAACCGGAAGGCGAGCCTCACACAGACGACGTTAAGGCACCAACAAAACCGCAAAAACCAAACATAAATATTGGTATTTTTGCTCGTGACACTGCGCGCCTTGTTTCAAGTTATCAAAATTTGATTGATATTAAAACAATTATCATTAACAGAGCAAAAGCATATATTCTAAGAAATTATGACGAACAAAAGGCAGAAGAACTAATCAAAATTCTTGATGTAGAGTATAGTTTGTTACCAAGGGAAGAACTTGAAAGACCAATAGCCGTTGGAGCTTCTGTTGAACCCGGTGGCGGTAGTGGAGGAGGGGGAGGAAGCGGTCCTCCTACATAACATAATGAAAAAAGTTCCATTAAAATACGTTCGTGCAAATGTACATGTTGGTATCATGAAAGGAACCTTGAGGGAAGTTAGGCTTTCTTTGTTGAAAGAAGGCTTATCACTACAAAGTTTCTTTTCATATATGGCTGAATTAGTTACTTTATACGATCCAAGAATAATGGAGTTAGTTGAAGAACTAAAGGAATTAAAAGAGAATAAAGAATTGGCTAAACTTTCCGAGATAGATACTGAACAGTTATATAATATACTTGATCGAATTAGTCCTTTCGGAGATGAGAAACAAACAAAATGAAAATAATTTCTTGGTTAAAAAGTAAAGTTAAATTAACCCAAAACTTAATTTTTACGGATGAAGCTATCATTCAAAACATCAAAGAAGAAATGAAAGAAATTGATGAAAATCAATTAAAAAAAACAATTTTTGACTTGCAGTGTTCTGTTAAAGAAATGGAAGAATTAAGCAAAGAAAACCATATTCTTCTAGTGGAATTATGTAAGATGAGCCAACTGTTGATACAATTTCTTGGTCCGCAAGGGTGTGATTGTGATTGCGGTGATGGAGACTGTGACTGTGACGAGGACCAATGCGATAGTTTGCTGCAAGATCCTGGCCCAAATAAAAATGACATAAACTGACAAGAGGAAAAATGATATTATCTATAATTTTGAAAACGGTTTTAAGTTTTTTGAAAACTCATTGGGTTACAATATTGATTTTGGCTGCTGCAATTGGCATTGGCGGATACAATTTCTATAAAACAACACAGCTTGGAAAGATTGTGGCTCAACAACAACAATCTTTCGATGCCCAAATAAGGCGTTTACAAGTAATTGATCAACAACAAATCGCTCAAAGAGATGAAGCAATTCATCGTTATGAAACCACGGTAGCCACAATTGAATCAAGATATGAACAAGAAAGACACACTCTTAACGACTTGGAGAGACAAGAAATAGAACAAATTGTTAAAGAAACAATGAACAACCCCGAAGAATTAGCTCATAGAATAAATCAAGCAACAGGTTTTACGGTTATAATGCCAACCAACTGAGGTTAAAGTGAAAAAATATAATTTTATAATCTTTGCAGTGGTATTTTTTTTCTATCCCTATTTTGCCCTTGCACAATCTTCTGATGCAGGTTCCTCGGTCATAACAGATGCTGGAGTTCAAGAGACTTCTGCTTTTCAAGTAATTCCTAACCCACCCGATGTACAACTTCCACAACCCTTGACCGGAGAACGGGATGTTGGTGACGCCATTTCTCCAATGCACATAGGACAACATGCACCTTTCACGGGAATGTTGTTCAGCATTCATGCGACGGCCACGTTTTTAACAAACATCAGAAACGCCCAACAGCAATGTCAGATTGAGATTGATCATCAAGTAGCAACGCACCACGCCCAAGATCAGTTGTTGCTGGATAATTCACAAATTGATTTACATGCTTCTCAATCTCGTGAAGTTGCTGTTCGAGAAGAAACAACCAAGTTAAACACAGCTTTAACGGCAGAAGTTACCAGGTTAGAACGTATTGCGGCGGCGCCACACACACTAGAAATCGCCTTGTGGACAGCCGGTGGAACAATCTTCGGAACTGGTTTGACTGCTCTTTTATTTTGGTTATTTTACTAAATTAGTCTAAATTCAAATTATATAATAGAGTCATAATTAAAACCAGTAGAGACAATTATGACTTGGATGTTAAAAGATAGTAGCAACAAACCGTCAGCGACACTTACATTTGCAGTAATTACATTTACGGTAGTTATCATCAACTACATTCTGTCAATTTTTGAAAAAATTGGTCCACTAAACATACGTTCGTTTGATGCCACAGCAGCATCAGCTTTACTTTTACCAATTTTGTCTTTATATTTTTCTAGAAGATATGTTTCCGATAAAGTTACAATTGATAACGATGTAATTCAAACAAATATACCAGTTAATCCGATTGTGACCTCAATAACGACAGCAGTTTTGCCAATTAATTCAACGTCTGTAATAAATTCTCCAACTCCTTGACATTCTTTGTTGCGTAAACTATAATGTGTTTTGAAAATATTTCTTATATAAAACAAAATTCTTTGGTGGTTGGCAATAATTAAAAGAGAACCCAACAAGAGGCAAAAATGGAAATTAAAATTGACGAAAAAGAGTTTAGAGGTCGTATTCGTTCTATCGTGCGTGAAAGCATCAAAGAACTAATGGAAGTTCAAAGCGAAGAAGATACTGAATACGCTAGTGGTGAAGATGATCTAGATGATGACGATGATGACTTGGAATCAGACGAAAAAGAGGAAGATTCTGAAGAAGAAGATTCTGACATTGAAGACGTTGAAGATTTCGATTCAGATGAGCCTGTAAAAAAAGGAACTCGTAACGCCAAAGGTGGAGCAGAGTTTTCCGTCAAAGATATTCATGCCGTTCATGGTGAACCTGGCTCTGCCGAGAACACCACGACAGCTAGATTAGCCAGGGCAGTTGAAGATTTGGACTCTAGACTTCCAGCGGATTCTGATTTTGGTAAACTTCGCAAAACTTCTGGAATGTCAGAAGAAGACTTTGATGAATTTATGACAAGTGCTATCGAAAAATATGTAGATTTTTTGAGGAAACAAGGTGGTTTAACAAACGACGAAGCAAACGAACTTCTAGTTGCTGCTAAGAAAAATCCTGATATTCTTCTGGATCCCAACCCCTACATGGATGACACTAAAGGCCAAGCACATGTTCACGACCTTGCCGGAAAAGGAAAAGTAACAAAATCAGAAGCAGAAGAATTGCTCAAAAATATTGCCAAGCTACCAGCGGGTGAGGCATATGATTGGAACGCCTTACGCCGTGCCGGTAGATATACCGAAGATCAAATCAAAGGTCTGAAAGCAATTTTGAAACAAGGAACAACCAAAACTTTGTCAGGTAAACCAATTGCTCCAGCATATCCAACACAAAAGACTCCATTCTTCCAAGCCAACGATGAATATCAAGACGAAGAGTGGCTTAACTTCCGTCGCTTTTTGAAAAAGGAATTTGACGCCCGTGCTCGTGAAACCTCCAAATAATTTTTTTTCTTACTAATTCCTCAAACAATCTCACAACATAATTAAAATTTAGAGCAATGTTCTTGTGTTGCATTAATTTGCAACATAATTAAGAACATCAGTATATAAAGGTGTTGAAAATGTCAAAAAAAGAATTAAACGAAGGTCTTGACGAGAAAATAGAAGAAATTTTTACTGAAGAAGCGGAAAAAGCAGCTTTGGACGAGGAATTTGATTCATTTTCGTTAATCATGAACTCAATTTTGAAGAACGATAAAAAACTTTCATCAACCCCCGTTGGCAAAATTATAAAAGAAAACAATGGAGATAACGATGCCAGAAAATATAATAAACGTTATCGTGAGAAACCACAAAATAGCACCGTCTGGTCAACTGCGGTTAAAAAATAACAACAA
>Ga0114951_10003000_pt1 | contig 18108 bp, 20 predicted proteins | sample AM7aDNAmetaG_FD_88677 | JGI IMG/M metagenome (GOLD analysis project Ga0114951, IMG submission 88677) | Freshwater microbial communities from Finland to study Microbial Dark Matter (Phase II) - AM7a DNA metaG | ecosystem: Environmental > Aquatic > Freshwater > Lake | place: Finland: Lake Alinen...
AAGAAGTCCAAGAAATTGGATAAGTGCTCTATGGGAACTATTAGAGATTGAGGAACTCTAATAAGAATGGTAGAAATACCATAAGTCCTCTCCCCTATATGGGGATTTTTATTTTATAATAAAAAGGAGAATAACATTGACTGAAATTGAAATGATCAAAAAAATGCTTATGAAACAAGATGAATTAAACATTCAAACAAATGGACCAGATTGGAAACAAAATAAAAATCTTTTATGGTATCGTGCTAGTTGGACTGAAGCTGCTGAAATGATGGGTTGGTTAAGCTGGAAATGGTGGAAGCATGAAACAATAAATTTAGAACAAATTAAACTTGAATTGGTTGATATTTGGCATTTTCAACTTAGTGGAGTTTTAAAAGAAATTAATATTGGTCTAGAAGAAGTTTCAAAAATAATCTTAGATGATTATATTAATGTAAAAAATGATCCAGATAGTTATATTAAAAATTTACCATTAGAAGAATTAATAGAAGATTTCATTGGAAAAACATTAGTAACCCAAGAATTTGAACTTATTAATTTTTATACAATGTGTATTAAAGTTGATTTAAATATTGAGGAGTTATTTAAACTTTATATCGGCAAGAATATTTTAAATAGCTTTCGTCAAGATCATGGGTATAAACAGGGTGATTATAAAAAGATCTGGAATGATAAAGAAGATAATGATTATATGATCTTATTTATAAAAAGTATGTCATCAGAAGAAGTTGAAGAACTTCTTTATCCTAAACTTGAGATAACATATCTACAATTATTGAATTAGTGAATTTTGCCGATAAGATTTTATTCTTATCGGCAAAATATTTTTATTTTAGAGGAGAAGTAATGAATATAATATGTGAGCCAAGACAAACAGGAAAAACTACTAAATTAGTTAAAAGAGCTGCAGAAATTGATGGAATAATAATTTGTGTAAAATTAAGTTCAAAAAAAAATATACTTAATATTGCTAAAGAATTAAATTTAAAAATAAAAGAACCAATATCAATATCTGAATGGATGATTAAAAAAGAAAGTACAGTATTTAATTCACCTTTTTTAATAGATAATTGTGATTCGATTTTAAAATTTATTTTAAAAAATAAAATAGATACAGTTAGTTTTGATTCAGATGATGGTTCAAATTTAAATTCTTTTTAGAGGAGATTTATTATGAAATTAAAGTTATTGAATATTGATGAATTTGTAGAGAAAAACAATCTCAAACCAGTAACAACAGTTCGTTTATACGAAAAACCTGGAAAGACTGATCCACAGGGTTTATTCTCAGAACTTATTTTTGGTCGTTTTGGATCAGCAGAGCGTAGAAAAACATTTGCATATATTGATTTAAAAACAAAAATGATACATCCTGAAGCACACTCAATCATATCAGGACTAGATACAAACATATCAAAACTTTTAGGAAATAAAGGCAAATATAGTTTATCATCTTCAGGTGAAGTTATTGAAGATTCTGCCGGTAATTCTGGAATAGGATATTTAGTATCAATTTTTGATAAAATCAATTTGGATAAATATGCAAAAAATAAACCAGATAATGTTAAATTTATTAAAGAAAATAAAAGTAAAATTTTTATTGATAAATTTATAATTCTTCCAGCTGGAATTAGAGACCTTTCAGTTAGTAAAACATCTGGACAAACCATTGTTAACTTTTCAGATTTATCAGAACTTTATGGTTCTTTGATAAGAAATATTAAATATTTTTCTCCTGAGTTACCAGAAGATACTAAAGTTCCAATTATGGAACAAATTCAAAGAACATTATTAGATATTAATAACTGGATTAAAAGTAGATTAAAAGGAAAATCTGGATTAATTAGAGGTGGATTGTTGAGAAAAACTACTGATTATTCGGCAAGATTAGTTATCACAACTGATCATACTCTTTTACTTGGAACAGTTGGATTACCTTGGCAAGTTATTTTAAAATTATATGAACCTTTTGCAATAAATTATATTCTGAAAAAAGATAGTAGTGCAATAGGTGTAATTCAACAATTTTTAAAATCTGAAGTTCCGCCAGATGTTAATGATTTCAAAAGATTATTTGCTGGTTTAATAAATAAACCTAATTCGGTTTCTGAACAACTCAAAGAATATTTTATTCATGTTGCAGAAGAGATTGTGAAAGATCGTGTTGTGATCTATAAGCGTGATCCTGTTAACTCAAGAGATAATTGGCTTGCTGGAGATGTAAGAGTTGATAAAGATGGGATAAGCATGAGACTCAATCCATTCGATTTAGATCGTCTTGGCGCGGATCACGATGGCGACCAAGTTGCAGTATTAGCTCTCTTCACGAAAGAAGCTCAAGCGGAAGCAAAAGCTAAAATGCATCCACGTTATGCTAAATCAATGTGGACAAATATAACTTCTGCCGATAAATGTAATTATAACTTAACACTTGACGCAGCTACCGCAATTTATGCCGCTACAAAACAATAAATAAGGACAATATAAAATGTATCAAATCTCAAACGAACTAAAAAATTTTATTGATGATATTGAATGTGAACATCCTTCTGTTAACAGAAGTTTTATATTTAAAATTAGTAAAACTTTAATTTTAGATTGCCCAGAAAATACTGAAATTGCAACAGAATGTTATGAATGGTTCGCTAAAACTTTTAATAATTATATTCGTAGATCTTGTAGAGATAAATTAGGAGAAATTATTAATTTTTCAAGTGATGAATTTCAAACTAAAACAAATAAATATAATATAATAGAACCATATCAATTTATAATCAATAATGATTCAAAATTCATTTATGTAATTGTTGAATTTAGAGGTTATAAATATGTAAATAATTAATCATATATTCACCAATTTGATATAGAAATAATATTATATCAAATTAAAAAAGGAGGAATAGTTTATGAAAAGATTTGTTCTTGTAGTAGCAGTATTGATAACAATGTTTGTGTCCGTGGCAACAGTTGTTGACGCAAGAACCTGCCATCACGTTTGTGATGGTAGTGGTCATTGTCGTAACGTCTGTTACTAGATGTTACGTGTGAATGTTGGGATATTTTAAATAATATCCCAACATTCAAAAATTTTTTATTTGAGGCGAAAATGAGAATCATAGATGGAAGAACAGAAGAAGGTAGAAAAGAAATAGAAATTAAAAGAGAACTTAAAACTCTTTTTTCTATGGTACTTTTATATGATGCAAATATAAAACCTGGACAATTTATAAAAAGATATAAAGATAGATTTGTTTATTTAAAAGATATAAAAACAGAACATATTAATAATAGATTCCCATATTAGGAGATATAATTATGAAGAGTTTAACTGAAAGTTTAGGTTCATATGGATCAGATGTAAATATAGATACGTTTTTACAAAATCATCCACAATCAGGACATGCAGCACAACCAATTCAACAACAACCACATTTAGGTATGTGGGAACCAAATCAAATGACAACTGGAGTTCAATTAAAAAATTGTAATCAGTTATATGGTTGGCAAAAACAAATAGTTGATACTATTTCTAATGATCATGATATTTTTGTTGTAACTGAATCACCTGGTGGAGGAAAAACTCTCCCAATAATAGCTTATTGGGCTGAAAAATTATTAGGAATTAATGTTACTTTAAATCCATCGGCAAATTTAGATGATACAATTAAAAATCTTCAAAAAATTGTTGATTCACCAGAAACTTTACCACAAGTAATTTGGTTTAGTCCAATTAGATCTTTAAATGATCAAACAGTTAGAGATGAATTTGTAATGAATTTCATTACATTAATACTTCAATATATTAATTTTGTTATTTATTCTGAAAAAGGTCCTTATAATTTGAATAATAGTTTAAGAATGTTAAGTAGAAGATTACATGAGACTGTTATTCTAAAAATGATAGATCATAATAATGGAGCTCTTGCCGATAGAATGAATTTTTTATTTAATTCAATAAATTCTTTAAGAGATCAAATAAATTTATTTGATGAAAAACTAAATTATACTGGTCAACAAAATGCAGATCAATATTCAAATGAAATTGAAAATTTAACAAATGAATATTTTTCAAATGTTGAGAAAGTTGTTAAAATATTTGTTGAAACACAATTGGTTGGAGTAAAATATCAAGGAACAGATACATCTGAAAATAAACCAAAAAATACTTTAAAACCAATTATTGTAACTGTTTATGAATCATCACCAGCTTTTATAGATAAAATGAATAGATTAAAAATGATAGTTTTTGATGAAATTCAGAAAGCCCAGTTATCGGCAGGTAATATAGCAAGTCATGATGAAAGAGCTCATCAAATAGCAGAAGCTATTAATTATGTTTTATCAAGTGGACCGGCAAAAAATGCAAGATTGATTTGTTTAACCGGAACTCAAAATCCACACACTGCAGCTAGAACTGCTAAATTTTATAATATTGCTTATGGAAGGGATATTAAAATATTTATATCTGAAGCTAGAAATCCTGCTAATATAAGAATTCAAAGTTTTGATCAACTTTCAGATTTTCATTATGTTAAATATGATTTAATACCAAAACTTTTAAGTGTTAGAGAAAAAGAAGTTTGTTTTGTCTTTTTCAGTAAATATAAAATAAATGAAATTGCTGAAAAATTTAGTGGAGGAAGTGTTGGTCATGATATTAGACCTCCAACTAAAACAAATGTTGGGTACAATAAATCATATTATAATAAACAAGATGTTGATATCGTTGCTGGTCAATTAAGAGTTAGCGACATTAAAAATCCTTTAGTTAGAAATGCTGCAGGATCTAGAATTGGTGTATTATATGGACCGGAAAGAAATTCTGCCGGTCAAATAGTTAATGATAATGATAGTAAAGATAATGCTATAATTCAATATTTATTTGAAAAAGGCGAAATTTACATATTATTAACTACTGATTATATCGGCGAAGGTCTTAATGTAAATATTAAAAAGATGTATATTCCTTCCGTTGAAAAATCAAATAAAGAACAAATACCCATTGGAAATTTAGCACAACTTTTAAATAGAGTTGGTAGAAGACCTATGGATTGTGTTATTTATACTCCATCAAATTTTGTAGATACTGTTATGAAAGCATTAAATGCAAAAGGAACTGATTTTGATGATGTAGAACCAGCAATGTCTACAATGGGAAAATTGAAATATGGTGTTAAAGGATTTATCAAAGGTGTTGATGATAAAGTAAATATTTTGACGCAATATTTAGTTAGAGAAGGAATAGTATAAAATTTTATCGGCAAGATCTTGAAATAGATTCTTGCCGATAAATTTAGGAGAAATAGAAATGGAATTATCTGAAGAATTCAAAAATTTAATCGATTATAGTCCTTGGTTTGTTGAATATCTAAATGATACAAATTCTTATCTTAAAGAATATTTACCAAAATTAGTATATCCAATTATTCCAGGAAGAAATAAAGTAACTGTAAAATTATTTATAGATTCAAGTACAAAATTTTTCAATGAATTAAATACTTTAAAAGATGTTAAATTTGAAACTGAAAGATATAAAGATTTAAATCTTCTTTCATCAATTCCAAAACATCTTGAAGATTATGATCCTTTTTTAATTAATAAACATAAATTATTAAATGAATATGTGTTAGAAGGAGTTTTAAAAGATTAGTTTTATATAGTGTATTATTTCTATATATCGGTGCAAAAATTGTATATTTAAAAGATTCATATAGAAATTAATTAAGTATATTAGAAGTTAACTCTTTTAATATATCTAGAAGATTCCGTTCTAGAGTCTGACGTCTGCGTCTAGTAGAATAAAGATAATCTCAATCCAATGAGACCTGGAACCGGCAGCCTATGTCGGGATATAAAATTTGAATAGGAGGCTTAAGAGATTTGGAGCTGTGATAAGTTAAATCTCAAAACGTTTATGAGTATCGTAGAACTCTCCCGGTAGCGGCGGTAGCTACCAATCTTTTTGTTTATTCTTCTTTTTTATATAGTATTTTATTTCTATATATCGGTGCAAAAATTGTATATTTAAAATACTCATATAGAAATTAATATATTATAACAATTAAAAAAGGAGAATATTATGAAATTAGATTCGCTTATCGAACATATTAAAGAATGTGTAGAAAAACTTCTCGATCCAAATTTCATATCTGAAGAAGAAGGATATTGGGATCGAGATTACTTTAAAAATGAACTAAACAACAGTATGAATAAAATCATACTAATCAAAAGTTGTTTAGAAAATAAAGAAGAATCCGAAAAACAAATAAATACATTGATTAATGAATTATTAATTAATAAAGAATTTGTTGACAAACTTCTTAAGGCCTGACCAGCCTTCATGTAGGTCTTCACGCCTGACCAGCGTTAAAAAGGTTTTTTTGTTTAGGAGGAAATATGAACAATGAACATCAAAAAAGTTTTATAGAAATTGAAGAAATATTAAATAATAATTCAAATAATAATTTCAATTCTCTTTTAAATATTGTTTATAATATTTTTATAAATAATGAAGATTTTAAAATTGATTTTTATGAAAAAGGAATTGAACCATTTAAAAATTCAAAATCAGAAATATTTAAAATGGATATAATGTTAGTAAATGATAATGAAAAAAGTTATTTTTTAAGATCTTATATTTTAATTAATGATGTTATAAATAACTTTGAGAATTTGGAATTTATCAAAAAATGTTTCAAAATTGATATTGACTGTTTTGAAAAAAACAACAATTTAAAAATTGAATATAGTTTTTCAAATTAATAAATAGGAGAAACATATAAATGAAAATTAGCTTCTCAGGAACTCATGGAACGGGTAAAACTACATCTGTATTTGAATTAGCACATAAAATGAAAATAGAATATCCAGGAAAAAAGATAATAACATTTGTTGATGATATTAGAAATTCACCTTTTGGTTTTAATAAAGGTAAACCAGTAGAATCACAATTATGGATGTTTGCCAGTAGAATAAAAAATGAATTAGAATTATCTTCTAAATTTGATATAGTTATTTGTGATAGAACTGTATTTGATATTATTGCTTATACTAAATATTTTGGATTTAATTATTTAGCAAGTGATATGTTTGATCTTGCTATAAATTTTGCTCCTACTTATGATAAGATTATATTAAAAACTATTAAAAATAATGATTATTTAATTGAAGAAGGTGTGGATAGAGATACTAAAGATCATGAATATCGGCAAAAAGTCGAGGATGAATTAAGAAAAATATATCATAAATTAAGACTTTATTCATCTTCTAAATTTGAATATGAAGAAATTTAGTATTTAAAGATTTTATATAGAAATTATAATATTACAATTCAAATACGGTGAAACTCCTATTAATAGGAGCAATACCGAGCCAAGCTCTAGAAATAGAGAAGGTGTAGACTATATAATTTGGAATAGTATAGTTAAAGGATTGTTTCACAATTGGTAAATTAAGAAGCCACATGACCACGTCCAAACTGAAAATTAATATTTGTTGGACCAAATATTGTGAGTAAGTTGTTGGCTTGCCAAAAAATTGGAAGTTGTGAAACTAGGCTCACATCGCTGGAACCAGATGTGAGAAGAAGTGAGGAGTTCCAAACAGGCGTTTACAACGTATTTGTAAACGCCTGAATATTTTTATTTTCTTCTTTTTCATATAGAAATTAATATAGTATGAAGATCAAACTTGATCTTACAAACACCATTTTATATGATGGTTGTGAGATTGAGGAGGTAGCCGGAAGGCTAAATCTCAAAACCCCCGTAAAAGAAGCAGTAAATATTGTCGGTAGAAATATCGGCAAAATGATTGCTGACCTTCCAAATACGGAAAGGTTTGAGGTTGAGTTAACTGGACCTATGGCAGTATGGGCATACCTCGTTGTCTTTCATGTTGTAGTACACCGATTTGATAAGGTGTATTATAATGATGGAAGAAATGAGCGTGTGCTAATAGCTGCATATGGTTAGTTGACCATCTCCAATCACGTTGGTTGACCGTGATAAATAAATAGTCAGAGTAGATTATCTACTCGGGGTAGTCAGTGACCATCAAAAAGTGCTGACAAAATGGGTTCAAACCCCATTTTTTCTTTTTGTAGTTGAAAAATAATTTTCACTTTTTATATAGAAATTTTATTATTGTAAATAAAATTAGAAGACCATAGATATTTTCACCCAAGAATATATCGAAAAGATAAATTGTGTCCAGCCCCCTCTGGATTTATCCTTGGTCTTCTATTTATTAATAATTAATTTATAAAGGAGGAATAGTGTCAAAAAATAAAAGTAAAGATCCATATGAAGGTATTGAGTTTGAAATGAAACATATCGAGATTAAAAATAAAGAAAATAAAATTACATTTAGTGAGAACATTGCTTTTCCTAAAAACTTTGATGATGGACACGCAGCTATCGTTGCGAGCAGATATCTTTGTAATAATGCAAAATTAAAAGAAACTAGTCTCAAACAAATGATTGATAGAGTATCAGATACAATAACTAATTGGGCAAGAGAACAAGGATATTTTGCCGATGACAAAACACAATATAATGAATTTAATTACAAACTAAAATATTATCAGATTCATCAATATTTTGCATTTAATTCTCCAGTATATTTTAACATAGGTCTTGTTGATGATCCTCAATCAAGTGCTTGTTTTATACTTAAAATTGATGATGATATGAAATCTATTTTCGAAGTTGCTGGTATTGAAGCAGAAATTTTTAAACATGGTAGTGGTACTGGAATGAATATCAGTCCTCTTAGAAGTAGTAAAGAAACTGTAGCTAGAGGTGGTAAAGCTTCTGGTCCTTGTTCTTTTTTAAGATGTCATGATATTGACGCCGGAACTATAAAATCTGGTGGTACATTAAGAAGATCGGCAAAAATGGTTTGTATGAATATTGATCATCCAGATATAGAAGAATTTATAGAAGTGAAAGATCATGAAGAAGAAAAATTAAGAATATTAAGAGATGCTGGTTTTAAACCTAGAGATGGTTATGAAATGTCTGATGAAGTATTTTATCAGAACACAAATATCAGTGTTAGATTAAGTGATAATTTTATGGATGCTGCAGAAAAAGATAATGATTGGTGGACAACATATGTAAAAACAGGTGAACTTTGTAAAAAATATAAAGCTAGAGATTTAATGGTTAAAATTGCTGAACATGCTTGGAAAACAGGCGATCCTGGGATAATGTTTAGTGATACTTTTAATAATTGGCATACTTGTATAAATAGTGGTGAAATAAATAGCACTAATCCATGTCTTCCAATTTGGGCTCCAGTATTAACACCAAATGGTTATAGATATTTTGGACAATTAAGAAATAAAATATTTATAAATAATAAAGAATATGAATGTTCAGATGTTATAAAAACAAAATCAAATGAAAAAGTATATGAAGTTGAATTAAAAAATGGTATGTGTATTTATGCAACAAAAGATCATTTAATTAAAACAAATAGAGAAGATGTTGAGTTACAGAATTTGAAAATTAATGATCAAATTAAAATGTGTTATGATAAAATTTCATATGAATTTAATCAAGATGAATATGAAAAAGGTTTCATAGCTGGTTATTTATTTAGTGATGGTTCTATCATTAATGAATCTTCTGGAGAAAAATTTATTAATTTTTCATTAGGAATAGAAGAATTTGAATTTGAAGATTATTTTGAAAAACTTCTTAAAAAACATATTCCAAATATTTCAGATTTAAAATATACTCCTCATTATCAGAAACCAGATACATGTTATGATTTTAAAATTTGGAGAAAAGAAGTAGTGAAATATATTTTAACAAATATATTTAAATCAGAAAATAAAGATTCTTTCAATTTATTAGAAGAAAATAAAAGTATTTCATATCAAAAAGGTTTTGTTGAAGCTTTTATAACATTTGATGGCCATGTTTTAAATCGTAAATATAATAAAGTAATTAAAATTAATCAATCTGGAGACAGAGGTTATACAATTTTAAAACAAATTCAATTAGTATTAGCTTCATTAGGAATTTATGGAAATTTAACAATTTCAAATCATGAAAAAGATATAATTAGAGATGAAAAAGAATGTCATTATCAAACATCTTGGGTTATTGAAGTTCCTGATATTTGGGAATTTGCAAAAGAATTTAAATTATATAGTCCAGAAAAACAAAATAGAATTGAACAAATAATATCTGTTCCAAAAAAGCATCCAACAAGAATTACTAATTTAAAAGAGTATCAACAAATAAAAAATATTAGATTATTTTCTGAAGAAGATGTTTATGATATTAATGTACCAAATTTAAGTTATTTTGTAACTTGTGGAGCAGTAGTTCATAATTGTGGAGAATTTTCATTTATTGATAATTCAAGTTGTAATTTAGCGGCAATTAATCTCTTAAAATTTTTCATAAAAAGTATTTTTCAATTTGATTTTGATTATGCAACTTTTAAAGATGTTGTTGAAACTATGATTACAGCTCAGGATATTTTAATTAATAAATCATCTTATCCAACTGAAGAAATTAAAAACAATACTATAAATTTTCGTCCGCTAGGAGCTGGTTTTACAAATCTTGGTGCTTTATTAATGTATCTTGGTCTACCTTATGATAGTGATGAAGGAAGAACAATTACTTCATTATTAACAGCTTTAGAAACTAGTATTGCATATGAAACTAGTGTAAGATTAGCTGTTGGATTAGGAGAATTTAAAGGATTTAAAGAAAATCAAGATACATTTTATAATGTTTTAAAACAACATTATGTTCATTTTGGAATTTTATGTGCAAATTGTGATAGAACTGAATTAATTAATACTTTAATAAGATTTGTTGAAATTTCACAAAATAATATTAAAAATTTTATAGAAAATAATGCACCATTTAGAAATGCAACTACAACATTAATAGCTCCAACTGGAACAACTTCAAGTTTAATGGAAGCATTTACAACTGGATGTGAACCTGAATTTAGTTTAATAAGATATAAAACTTTATCTGGTTCTGAAAATGCAGTTTTAAAATTTGTGAATCCAATTGTTGGAGTAGCTTTAAGAAATTTAGGATATAATGAACACGAAATTAACTTTATAATAAAATATATAGAAGAAAATGGACATGTTGATGATTGTGAAAAATTAAAACCAGAACATCTTCCAATATTTGACACATCTATGGCTCCAAGAGGTTGTAATAGAATGATTGATTATATGGGACATGTTAAAATGTGTGCCGCTATTCAACCTTTTATATCTATGGCAATAAGTAAAACAATTAATCTTCCAAATTCTGCAACAGTTGGAGATATTTATAATCTCTATATCAAAGCTTGGAAAATGGGATTAAAAGGAATAACAATTTATAGAGATGGTAGTAAATCATTTCAACCTTTATCGGCAAATAAAGAAGAAATTGAAATTATTTCTGAAAATTCTGGTGAATGGTCAAATGCTTTTAAAATTGATAAAAGTGATTTAGAAGAAGCAATTAAAGGTATGAAACCAAAAAGAAGAAAATTACCAGATGAAAGAGTAGCTTTTAGACATAAGTTTAGAATTGGATCAATCGAAGGATATCTATCTCCCGGATTATATGATAATGGAGAATTAGGAGAAATTTTTATTGATTTAGCTAAAGAAGGAACATTAACATCTGGTATGGTTGATTCAATTGCAACAATAACAAGTATTGCAATACAATATGGAGTACCTTTAAAAGATTTAGTTGATAAAATGATGTATAGAAGATTTGATCCTTCTGGTTTCACTTCAAATCCAGATATAAGGTCTTGTACAAGTATTGTTGACTATATTTTTAGATATTTGGGAATGAAATATTTATCGGAAGAAGATAAACGTGAATTGGGATTATTATTAGTCGAAAAAGAAACAATAGAAAAAGAGATAAATATAACTTATAATTCTCATCAAGATGCTGCTCCAACATGTCCATCTTGTGGAAGTTTTATGAGGATCTTAGGTTCGTGCTGGACATGCACTCAATGTGCTTGGTCGGAAGGTTCATGTGGTTAACTAAAAATTGAGACTAGATATTATTCTAGTCTCAATTTATTATCTTTTTAAAAGGAAAAAACTATGTCAAAATCACCATGTTTAATATGTGACAAAAAAGAAGAAGATAAATCAATTTGTAGTAAAGATTGTAAAAAATTAAAAGAATATCAAACAACTCTTCCTCCAATTCGAGAATTTATGTTATATTCTAAAAAAGAAGAATTATGATAAGATCTCCATGTATTACATGTATTGATAAAGATAAAGATAAAAATATTTGTATGATTAAATGTGAAAAACTTATAAAATTTAGATCTTATCTTAAAGAACAAAACCATAACTTAAAAGCTGTAGATACTAGAGAAACTTATGATGTAAATTTTGATTAAGGTGGTTAATTATGATATCAATTGTTAGATTATTTGAAAGTATGAGAATGTTTAAAACTAAATTTCCAACTGGACCATTTAAATTTAAAAACATAAATAAAATAAAAAGAAAATTCATAAAAGTACAAAAATTCGACAAAGGAGTAAAACCAAATGGCTAAAATATCTGAACCTATGATTGCTTCACCTAATGACGTTTATAATCTTATTAAAGAAGAAAACAAGCTAAGTGATAAATTTTCTTATTCACATCCATTTAAAACAAATGGTAGATCTATTCAATTATCTTTAGGTAGAATTTGGATGAATATAATATTACCTGAAGATTTTCCTTTTATTAATGAAGTAATGACAAAAAAGAAATTAAAAGAATTAGTTATAACTATGTATGAAAAATATGGTACAGATTTAGCGGCAGAATATCTTACTAAACTTCAATCTGAAGCTTTTAAATTAGCTACAATATCTCCAAATTCATTTAATGTTGAAGATTTTATTCTTCCACCAGAATGGATAAAAAAGAAAAATGAATTTATAAAAATTGCAGATAAACTAAAACCTATTGAATTTAAGAAAGAAGCTGAAAAACTTAATCAAGAACTTTTAGAATTTGCAAATAAATCTGATTATAGAATTAAAAATATTTTTGATTTTAGTCCTAAAGGTAATCCAATTGATGATTGGATGATCTTATTAGTTGCAAAAGGTTATGTTATGGATATAGAAGGAAAGTTACTTGGTCCGATCACAAAATCATTAAATGATGGATATGGAAAAATAGATTATTATAATGGTGCATCAGAAGCCAGAAGAAATTTCTATTTCAAGTCATCTCTGACTGCACATCCTGGATATCTTACAACCAAAGCAACTATGGCAAATGCCTCTACACAAATAACTGAAAAAGATTGTGGTTCCAAACGATATTTCACATTAAGTGTTGATAATGAAATTGCAAAACTAATACAAGAACGTTATTATCTTGATGAACATGCAAAACTTAAAAAGATTGAAAGTGTTGATCAAGTTATCGGCAAAACAATCAAAATGAGATCACCTTTATATTGTAAATCTGAAACTGGATTATGTGAAATTTGTTATGGTGGTCTTTTTGATAAAATAAAAAGTAAAAATGTTGGTATTCTTGCTGGTGGAGCAGTTAATGTTGTTGGAATTAATGCAATGATGAAGATGAGACATAAATCATCTTCAGTATCTACAATAGAAGTTGATTTTCCTGCTCTTATTAAAAAATCAGGAACAGATCTTGCCGATTTTAAAACATATTTCAATATTGAAAAAAATAAAATATCAGCAAAAGTACCTTGTACAATTTCTATTGATCAAGAAGAATATGATGATACTTCTTTAATTGATTCTGGTGATAAAATTAGAATGCCTGGAATAGTAACAGTTCAGTTTGGTGAAATTCCAAATCTTTCTTTTATTACTCTTCCAATTAGTATTACTGTTAATGTTATTAAACCACATGATTATGATGTTGAAGGACATATTATTACTATGAATTTTGAACCTGGTGAAATTATTATGGAACAGGATTATTATTCAGATAATTTTGATGAAAGAGTTATGATGAGATTATTTGAAGGTGGAGCAAAATATATAACAAATCCAGAAAGTCTTGTAATGATTATGCATGATAAATTACAAGGTATAGATCTTTGTCATATTGAATTAATTGTAAGTAATATGTTTAGAAATGCTGATGATGTTACGAAACCGGCAAGATTATCTAATTATAAACATGTTATAATTATGGGACAAAAGAAATTACCTTTTGCAACAAGCTGGCTTAATGCACTTTCTTTTGAAAATATTAATAGAGCTATAAAGATTGGTTTGATTGAGGGTAAGGACGCTCAAATGGATCCAATTGAAAAAATTGTTCTTGAAAAATACTCAGGAGAAGAATAAATATTATTTTAGTATTCAAAGATTTAATATAGAAATAAATAAGATGAATAAATCGGAGAGCCAATTTCGGTAGCGAATCCAACCGTGCCTCGTCAACACGTTAAAAAGAGATCGTTTCGCTTAGGGACTGCCCGTTGGAGCTGTAGGCCCCTTTCTCCGATTTAATTAAAAATCCTTCGGGATTTTTTGTTTTTGTTTTATTTTAAGAGGTGAAAATGAATGAAGAAACAGCAAAAATAATAATTGAAATTTTATTAAAAGCTCATCAAGAATGTTCTCTTTGTAGTGATGAATTGATTGATGTGTTTAGTGAAAAATTTCCTCAATTTAAAGATTTAGCATATAAAATGTATAATGAAAAATTTAATTTTTCAGAATAAAAGGAAATATTAATTATGGAACCAAAAAAGAAAGGAAATGCAGAAGAAAGAAAACAAGCTAAAGATTTAGCAATTTGGATGTTTAACGATCCAGATGTATTAAAAAGACATGCTACATCAGGAATGGATAAATCAGTTTATACTGGTGATGTTGTGCCGATGAAACAATTACAAGAATTTGGATGGAAAAAATTTAATTTTATGATTGAATGTAAAACTGGTTATCCAAATAATACTCCATCTTTTTGGAATTATGAAAAAGTATCAGATTGGTATAGAAAAGCTAAACTAGAAGGTAATTTAACTGGTCAAAATATAATATTATTAATTTGTCAATTTAAAAATAGAGCAGCATTAGTTTTTACAAATCAACATTTTGATGGAAGAATTATGTTTAGTGCATGTATACCAATACATTTGAATAATGGTACTTTTGAATATGTTTATGTTTATAATTTAAAAGAATTACTCAAAAGAGAATTTAAAATATTATTTGAAGGAATCAATTATAAAGGAGATACTTAATATGAATTATGATAATGTACACTTAAGCTCGCTTATCAAAAATCAGAAAATATATGTGAATAAAAGAGTTGTTTTTATAACCCTTCCAGATACAAATTTAGAGATTTGGAATGAAATATATCACACAAATATTTTATTATCTAATTGTGCTGGTATAGTTTGTCCTAATAAGATTTTTAATATCGGCAATAAAAAGTTTAACGGTAAAGCTCATTATTATGAAGTTAAAAAGATGTTAATGGGATTAGAAGAAAAGAAGATCGGCAAAAGATTAAAAGTATTAGGTAATTTCATGGAAGAAAAACCAGATGAAGAAGATAAAAATAGAAAACCTATTAAATTTTTCTTTTATGATATTTCTATGTGGTCTCAAGCATTAACTTATCTTTTAAATAAAACATCTGAAAAAAATGCCGTTAAAATAATATTAAATGAATTTCAAACATTATATACTAAAATTAAATCATATGATCCAACATTCGATGTTGATTTTTTATTTCTTGTGAAAGATCAACAAGGTTCTCTTTTCAACATACTACAACATATAAGAACACTTGTAAAAACAGATGATTTCAAAGATATGAAATTTTTTGATAATTTTACAATGTTGTCTGATTGTCAAAATGTTATAATGCCGATAATTCATAAAGATAAAGGCGAAACTAAATTAATACTTATGAATATCCAGAAAATGGAAAAATTCATTGAAGTTCAAACTGCAACTGATGAAGAATCTGGATCTGAGCCAATTTTAAATAATGAGAAAACTGATGAAGAACCAAAAGAGAAAACAGATTCAGTAATATCTGATATTGTAAAAGATTTACAGAATACAAAAACTGTTGCAACTTCAGATTTAGATGAAGGAAAAGTCAAAATAGAATTAAATCATAATGAATTAAGATCTGTTTTGAAAAATTATAAAATAGATGATCCAGATATTGTATCTAATGTAAAAACTGCTCTTGATGCATATATTTCAACTACAGATAAAAAACCAACAAGAGATGAAGCAGAAAGTATTGTATTGAAAGCTATAAATTATACTGTTTATGGTCATGATAATATTAAAGAAGAACATTTAGATCGGCCAGCATTATTGATTAATAAATTAAGACAAATTGACACATATAAAGTTCCATTAAATATTCATGATCCTAAGAATATTTCCATGGAACCAAGTAAACTTATTGATCTTAAATATACTACTGGTCAACATCGGCAGAAATTTGAATTTGAAAATACTATTCATGAAAATGTTAAAAAATTATTTGGATCTTTAGAAACTATCGGATCAGAACATCCAATTAGACTTAAAAAATTAGATTGGACTGTTGAAGATGATAATAAAGATAGATTTATAAATTATCAAGCTACTTTACAAAATGTGAATGGTGGAAAAAAAGAACCTTATGTTGTTCAATTAAAAGTTCCATCACCAGTAAGTGATAAATATTTTAAACTTCATGGTAATCATTATATTATGAGTACACAACAATTTCTTAGACCTATTACTAAAACAGATAAAAATGAAGTTCGTATGATATCTAATTATGGTATTGTTCGTGTAGGTCTAGCAAATACTAAATTTAACCCAAGTGATATTGAAGATATATGTGAATATATCAAAATTAGATACCCGAAACTAATTGAAGAAAAAACAGATCAATATTGTAAATTTTCTGATGGATCTGCTATATTTTTTGCCGGTGAAACACTTTATGTATCACCAACACAAACAATATTAATTGATGATGATACCGGCAAATTAATCAATAAAGCTACTAATGAAACTCTTGATGTTGGTAGATTTGAATTTTTATATCAGGTTGCTCTTGATGAAATAAGCAAAGCAAATCCTGATGATACTTTATCAAAAACAAAAAGAGCAGTTCCATATATTTGGATATATCTTGGATCATTAAAGATGCCTTTGATATTATATATGTGGAGTCAAAAAGGACTTCTTGCCGCTCTCAATGATTATGGTATAGATTATGAAATAGTTGATGTTAACAATAAAGAATTTGTTTGTATTCCAACTAAAGATGATAAATTCTTACTTATTAAACCAGATAATTTAAAAGAAAGATTATTTGTAAATGGATTAGTTGGTTTGAAATTTAAATCACCAATATTAGATTTAACTGATCCTCAAGCAATTTATCCTTATATTGCTGAAATTTATGGATCTAGATCTATTAATTTGATTACTTTATTAACATTAAATTTTATAGATCCAGTTACAAAAGAGCTTTTACAATTTGAAGATTTACCAACCAATTTAGTTGCATTAAGTTCTACAACGGCAGTTGATCGTTTATTAAATCAAAAAATTGATTCACTTTCTGATCTTAAACTTTATAGATCAAGATTGAGTGAAGTTATATTAAATCAAGTTTTTAAAGTTCTTAAAATGGCACATAATCATTATAAAAATAAAGTTGAATCTGGAGATGATACAGCTGTTGTTTATGTTGATCCTGAATATGTTATTAGTAATTTATTAACCGAAGCTGGAGTTTTACAAAATACCGAACCAGTAGCTCCTGTAACTGAAATAATGCAAAGTTCAAGAGTAATCAAGGGAGGTAAAGGGGGAGTTCCTAGCAAAAGATCATTTAAGAAAGAACATAGAAATGTACATCCCTCGCAGTATGGTATAATCAGTGCTTGTTCTACTCCAGAATATGTTGATGTTGGCTTAAAATAGGTCCTTTCATCAGTAATGATGATCGAATAATCTCGTGAATTCAGGGAAACTCCTAGAGATAGGACAATCCTGAGCCAAGCTTTAAATCTTGCCGCTAACAAGATTTACTGAAGGTGCAACGACTATCCCGAAAGGGAGTAC